>Ga0315276_10002895_pt1 | contig 15696 bp, 16 predicted proteins | sample YL17G05_0_MG_FD_204542 | JGI IMG/M metagenome (GOLD analysis project Ga0315276, IMG submission 204542) | Sediment microbial communities from Yellowstone Lake, YNP, Wyoming, USA - YL17G05_0 | ecosystem: Environmental > Aquatic > Freshwater > Lake > Sediment | place: USA: Wyoming | collected...
GCCCCGCACCGATTACTCGATACCGCGCTCGATTGGCTACCTGCTGAACGGGTAATTAACAGGATGAACACCTCTCAGTTCACAAGATCAGCCAGACTTGGCCTGGCGCACCAAAGGACGCAAAGATAAGGCGACGTCGATATGAAAGGAACGTGAAACGTTGATTTCGAACCACCGAAGCGCCCGGTTCGTTCACGCAATTCACAAATATTTGTTGTTACGATTTTCCTTTGCGTCCTTTGCGTCTTTGCGGTGAACAAGGTTTGGAGATTTATTTGGAGGAGAAAATGATCAAGGTGTATCGCAGTGCAATCATTCGCGCATCGGCAGACAAGGTGTGGAAGCTGGCGCGCGACTTCAACGGGCTGCCGAAATGGCATCCGGCGATTGCCACCAGCGAGATCGAAGGCGGCCTGCCGGCCGACCGGGTCGGCTGCGTGCGCCGCTTCACGCTCAAAAGCGACGGCGGCCTGTTGCGCGAGCAACTGCTGTCTCTCGCCGATGACACGCGTTCCCTGACTTACAACATTCTGATTTCGCCGATGCCAGTGGCGAATTACATGGCGGGCATGCGCTTCACGCCGATCACCATGGGTGGCGATACGTTTGCGGAATGGTGGGCGGTGTTCGACGTGACTTCAGGGCCGCCGCAAGTCACCGCCGATGACATCGGGGACAACGTATTCGTCCTCGGCTTTGCCGCCATCGGCAAACTGCTGGCCCGCTGAGGAGAACACCATGACCAAAATATTCGTCAGTGCGGTGATCGAAGCTCCGGTTGAGGAAGTCTGGGCCAAAGTGCGCGACTTCAACAACCTGCCCGAGTGGCACCCGAAATTTTCCCGCAGCCACATCGAAGGCGGGTTGGCGAGCGATCGCGTGGGCTGCGTGCGCAACTTCGACATCGCCGGCGGCGGCGGGACCATTCGCGAACGCCTGCTCGAGTTGTCCGATGTCGAACACAGTTTCCGTTACTGCATCCTCACTTCACCCTTGCCGGTCGAGGGCTATGTCGCGCAACTCACGCTTTACCCGGTTACCGTCGGCGACCAGACCGTCGGCATCTGGACGGCGGAATTCGACGTCACCAACAACGACGAAGCCGGCGTGGTGAATGCGGTTGCCAACGACACCTTCGGCAAGGCCTTCGAGATCCTCAATACTCTCTTCGCCGCGAAGAAGCGTGTGAACGGCCTATAATGTTCATGCCTACTCGGCATCCATCAAGGAGTCCGCCATGAACTACCGAAAACTGATCATCCTCGCATCCATGGTCTGCGCCGCCAGCCTCCCCGTCATGTCGGCCCGCGCCGACAGCGGAATTTATGTCGGCGCCGGGCTTGGGCAATCGAACATGAAGGACGTGCCCGGGAATCCTGGCGCAGCGCCCGGCGGTTCGTTCGACGAATCGGCCGCCGCCGGCAAGGCCTTCGTCGGCTATTACTTCGACTGGATTCCCCTGGTGAGATTCGCGGCTGAAGTGGGTTATCGCGACCTTGGGAAGCCGGCCGGATCGGTAGCGGGCGTAGCGGTGGAATACCAGGCCACCGGCTTCGACTATGGCGTATTGGCGGGCCTGGGACTCGGCCCCGTCGACCTGTTCGCTCGCGTGGGCGGGATGAATTACGACTTGAAGAAGACCGTCGGCGGCGTCAGCAACGATTACACCGGCAATGCGCCGGTCTATGGCATCGGGGTCTGGTTCACGGTCTTCGGCCTGGGTGTACGCGCGGAGTACGATGTAATCGACATCAAACAGCTGGACAGCGCGCAAATGGCGACGATCAGCGCGTTCTACCGGTTCTGATCCACAGCTACAGGAAACGGTTCGGCCGCAGGAACATTCCCAGCAGCAAAGCGCCCTCGGGTGCCGTTGCGACATGGGTGCTTCCTGCCGGCCGCCATACGTACTCCCCGGCTTTGACTTCGCCCTCGTCATCGACCAGACGTCCTTCCAGCACATAGGTTTGCTCGACGCCCACGTGCTCGTGAAGCGGCAGCGCCGCACCGGGCGCCATGCGCGTGATGGTGGTCATCAACCCGGTGTCCTTGTCTTCCAGCAGCACCTTGATCTCGACGCCGGGAAACGGCGTCGGCCGCCACGGCAGCGCCTCCATGTCGATGTAGCGCGACGAGCGCGGTTTCAATTCGCTTTCGGCTTTCCAGTCCGGCGTGCGTGCGGTCATGTTCGTCCTTATCGATACCTGGGTCGGCAGCGGGTGCCCGCACGCTCAAAGCTCGCTCGCGCAGCGAGGTCTCCGTGTGCGCCCGTTTTCGGATTCTCCCAGCGCGCTGCCTCGCCGTCGGGATTGCCCTCGAGGGTATCGATCGCCGCAGCGATGAAGATCTTCGTGTCCTCCTCAGTCCCGAGCGCTGAGTCCCGAGTCCGCCTTTTCTCTTACCCACGCTTTTATGTCCCGGTTATCGTACCGCGTCCAGATATATTCCGCCGTCGAATTCTCGCGCAGCGGGTGGATATTATGGGTCTCGGCCTCGTCGATGAACTGCTCGAAAACCTCGACGCCGCGAAATTCGACCACGATCATCTGCCGGCGCGTGCGATCCCCGTGCATTTCCCGCAGTGGCCCGCTGCCGGCACTGACTACTTTGCCGCCAAGCCGGTAGCTTTGGAAAGCAAGAAATGACGTTGATCAAACAAGTATTCAAGATTGCCTGCATCCTGCTCTCGGGGCTGCTGCTGGTCGGCATGGCGGGTTGGGGGGTGCTGGCGCTGTATTACTTCGACCACAAGAGCCTTGCGCTGCGCACCGGGCTCGCAGCCGCGTTTGCCCTGGTTTCCCTGATCGCGCTCGTGGGGTTCACGCTGCCGCGGTGGCGGTTACGCGCGTTCACGGCCAATCTCGGGCTGTTCGCGGTACTGCTGGTGTCGTGGCTCGCGATGCAGCCCTCCAACGATCGCGACTGGCAACAGGAGGTCGCACTCTTGTCTTTTGCCACGATCGACGGCGACCGGGTCACGGTGCACAACATCCGCAACTTCGGCTACCAAACCGAAACCGACTTCACGCCCGCGTACTACGACAAGACCTTCGACCTGCGCAAGCTCGAAGGGGTGGATGTGGTGGCCACCTACTGGATGGGGCCGGCCATCGCGCATGTATTCCTGAGCTTCGCCTTTGCCGGCGGCGATCATCTGGCCATTTCCATCGAGGCGCGCAAGATGAAAGGCGAAGGCTATTCGACGCTCAAGGGTTTTTTCCGTCAATATGAACTCTACTACGTGGTGGCCGATGAGCGCGACGTCATCGGTCTGCGCACCAACTATCGTCGTGATCCGCCGGAGGAGGTTTATTTGTACCGCACGCACGGCCCTATCGAGAACGGCCGGCGGCTGTTCCTCGAGTATATGGACAAGCTCAACGCGCTGAAGACACGCCCCGAGTTCTACAACAGCCTGACCACCAACTGCACCACCAATATCTGGACGAACAGCCGCGTCAATCCGCAGCATCTGCCATTCAACTGGAAGGTGCTGGTGAGCGGCCATGTGCCGGAATACCTCTATGAACACGGGCGGCTCGAAACCGGCGGCCTGCCTTTCCCCGAGGTCCAACGGCGCGCCCACATCAATGCCCGCGCGCAACCGGCGATCAATGCGGCGGATTTCTCCCGTCAGATCCGCGCAGGATTGCCGGAACCAGGGACACCTGCTTTGCCATAGAATCATCGAGGCATCTTTGCAGAAACGGCCTTGGCACGACAGAAGTACACGCGACATGAGGTTCCCCTTGCGGCGCACTGCGGGCTATGGCAGTCATTGGACGATCCGGCTGTTGGCGCTCGCGCTGGCGGTCCCGTTCGCATTGCCGGCGCCGGCTGCGCAGGCGGCGGATAAATCTGCCGCCGCCCCGCGGCCGCGCATCGGCCTCGTGCTCGGCGGCGGGGGCGCGCGCGGGGGCGCCCATGTCGGGGTGCTGAAGGTGCTGGAGGAGTTGCGCATTCCCGTTGACTACGTCGTCGGCACCAGCATGGGCTCCATCGTCGGTGGACTTTATGCATCCGGTAAGAATGCGCAGGAGATCGAGCGCGAAATGCGGGCAATGGACTGGCAGGACCTGTTCCAGGACAATCCCAGCCGCGCGGACCAATCATTCCGCCGCAAGACCGACGCCTACAACTACGCATTCAAGGCCAAAGCGGGCTTTAACAATGGCAAGGTCACTATCCCGCTCGCGTATATCCACGGTCAGAAGCTCGACCTCGAGCTCAACCGGCTCATCCTGCCCGTAGTCGAAATAAGGGACTTTGATCGCCTGCCGATTCCCTACCGGGCGGTGGCCACCGACATCGAGACCGGCAAGGCGGTCGTGCTGGCTGGGGGCAATCTCAGCCTGTCGCTGCGCGCCAGCATGGCGGTGCCGACGGTGTTCGATCCGGTCGAGATCGATGGCCGCTTGCTGGTGGACGGTGGCGTCGCCAACAACGTGCCCGCGAGCGTGGCGCGCGACATGGGCGCCGAGGTTCTGATCGTGGTGGACGTGGGCAGCGGCCTTCTCAGCCGCAAGGACATCACCAGCGCGCTGGATGTCACCGGACAATTGGCCAATTACCTGTTCACGCTTAACGCCGAGCAGGAACTGAAGACCCTGGGGCCGAGCGATGTCCTCATTCGCCCGCCGCTCGGCGACATCGGCGGTGGCAGCTTCGAACGCGTGGCCGAGACCTTTCCGATCGGCGAGAGGACCGCGCGCGCTGCGACGGACGCCTTGCGGCGCTATTCCCTCAGCCCGCAGGACTATGCGCGGCACCTCGCGGACCGCCGGCGCCCCGCGTCGGGCGCGCCGGTTATCGATTTTGTGCGCATCGTCAATCAATCCCGGGTCGGTGACGCCGTCATCGCCGAGCGCATCTCGGCCCAGCCGGGTCAAGCGCTCGACGTGGAACGACTGAATCGCGACATTGGCCAGATCTACGGGCTCGAAATCTTCGAGTCCGTGCGCTACGAGGTGGTGCGCGAAGAGGGCAAGACCGGCCTGGTGATCAGCGCCAAGGAGAAGCACTGGGGTCCGGGCTACCTCCAGTTCGGACTCGCCATTTCCAACAATCTGAAGGGTAACAACACATTCAAACTCGGTGTCCTGTATACGCGTACCGAGCTCAACGCGCTCAACGGAGAATGGCGCCTGGGTGGGCAAGCAGGCGACGAACCGGGCATTTACACCGAGCTCTACCAGCCTCTCGATCCACTGTCCCGCTACTTCGTCTCCGGCAGGGTCGGCTACGGAAGTATGAACGAGGACGTTTTCGATGACACCGGCCAGCGCCTTTCGCAGTATCAGCTTTCCACCTACAAGCTGGAACTGGCGGCGGGCCGGGATTTCGGCACTTGGGGCGAAGGCAGGCTCGGCTACTATCGGGAAAGCGGCTCGGCCGACGTGACCATCGGAGCGCCGGCGCCGACGACAGACGTGGACCTGGGCTATGGTTTCCTGAGGTTATCCGCTGACAAGCTGGACAATGTCAATTTTCCCACTGCGGGCCTGTTGGGTCTTGCCGAGTACCGTGTCTCGCGTCAGGGACTGGGGGCCAGCGCGGATTACGATCAGGCTGTCTTGCATTACATGCACGCCGCTACCTGGGGTCGCAGCACCTTCATCGGCAAGATCAGCGGCTTCAGCACAATGGAGGGCACCGCGCCTGTGGGCGCTCACGCCCGCCTGGGTGGCTGGCTGCGTCTGTCGGGATTGCAGGAGAATCAATTGAACGGTCAGTACGCGGGGCTGATCGATCTGACCTACATGCGTCGTATCGTTGACATTCAGTACTTGAAGACCTATGTCGGGGCCAGCCTCGAGCAGGGCAACGTGTGGCAGGATTCGAAGGCTATTTCCTTCGCCAACACCATCACCGCGGGCAGCGTGTTCCTCGGTGTGGATACCCCGATCGGCCCCCTCTATTTCACCTACGGCCACGCGAACACAGGCGATTACAGCTTCTACATCTATCTGGGACCGCGCTTCACCTTCTGAAAGGGTGAAATAAAGGGGTGAAATAAAGGTGTCAGGAACCGTTTTTCCTTACGTTGGCGGTGACTGTGCCCCTGCCTTGTCGTTGCACACCCAGGACTCGAGCAGCGTGTAAGTCACGGCCAGGATCACGGGGCCAATGAACAATCCGAGAACACCGAAACCGATCAGGCCGCCAATGACCCCGGCGATGATCAGCAACAGCGGCAGATCCACGCCGCGGCGAATCAATAGCGGCCGCAGAATGTTATCCAGCCCGCCCACCAGCACCGTCCAAATGAGGAGTGCGCTCGCCCAACCGACGCTTCCCGACCAGTAAAGCCAGATTACCGCGGGCACGAGCACCGGCAGCGGCCCGAGTTGGGCAACGCCGAGCACAAACATGACCGCGAGCAGCAAGCCTGCGCGCGGCACGCCGCTCACCCAAAGACCCAGGCCGGCGAGCAATGACTGCACGAGCGCAGTAACGATCACGCCGAGCGCCACTCCGCGAACAGCCTGCCCCGCGAGTCGGACCGCTCGTTCCCCCTGTTCCCGCCCGATCCGATGAGCAAGCAGCAACACACCTTTCGCAGCCCTCTCCCCGTTCGAATAGAGGATAGCAGCGATGATGACCGTGAGAATGAAATGCGCCACGACCATCCCGAACCCGCCGGTGATCGAGAGGCCCCAGGCCGCCGCCGAGCCAAAGTAGGGGCGCACAGTTTCGATGACTGCCTCGGGGCCGGCGGCAGCGAGCTCGCGCCATTGCGCGGCGACTCGCTCGCCCGCCCACGGCACCCGCTTGATCCACTCCGGCGGCGGGGCAAGTCCCTGGGCAAAGAACGCTTGTACCAGTTCGACTCCCTCGACCGCCGCATCGAGGAGCATGCCGATGGCGAGCGCGAACGGCACGATGAAGATCGCCAGCATCACGCCAGTCATCACTGCCGTTGCCAACGATCGTCGACCGCCCACGAGGCGCTGGAGGCGCAGCAGGAGTGGCCACGTCGCCACGACGATCGTGGCCCCCCAGGTCAAAGCGCCCAGGAACGGCAGCAGCGTCCAGAGGCTCCCGGCAACCAATACGCCGATGATCAGCACTGCCAGCGTAATGCGCGCGAGATCGTACCCGGGTTGAGAGTTCATGCATCGCTCCTATTGCTGACTCGACGAAAACCAGGACATGGTCCAGGCCACTGGGCCGCTATCGCTTGCTCGGCGCCAGCGTCTGCGACACTCGACTGCCTAAGCTCAGGTATGAGGATACCCCATTGAGCCCGTATTCCCCCGTTCTCCGGGGTCAGGCGTGACTAAGTGCAAGGACTTGTGCCGGGTTCGGCTCGCAGAGCCTTGCAGCGATGCACTTCGCCCTCTTGCGCGGCGCAGCTCTGCGCAGACAGGAACCAGCGTCGGCCGCCTCAGAAACGCCCGTCAGGCGCACTCTCAGCCTCCCAGCGCAATGGTGATGCTGACGAGAATTGCCCCTAGAACAACCATCGCAATCCCCACCCTCCATGGGTGATACCCGGTCAAGCGTCCGTAGGCGTAGCCCGTCAGAAACAACATCGCGATGGCAATGGCATTGGAGACGCGCATCGCCGGCAACGTGGATTGCATGAAGATGAACGGAATGACCACCGGCAACGTGGATAGGAACACCAGCAGAAAAACACTGGCGGCGCCCAGCCAGTCGTCCTTGTGCAATCGCGCTCTTTCGGGTGGCTCGGGTAGTTGCTGCAACCGCAGGCGCATCGCTTCGAGTTCCGCCGGCGTCAGAACGGACGCGACCACCGAAGGCAATGCGTCCGCGATGAGGCGCTGCGCCTGTTGCGGATCCGAGGCTTTGCGCACGGCGCGAAAGCTCATCAGGCCCTGGCCCTTCTCGGCCAGGCTGCCCATGAGATACAACAGCGCGTCAATCATGCCCCACGCCAGATTACAACCCAGCGCGCCGATGAGCATCGTGCGAATGGCGTCGCGCCCCGCCTCGGCAACACTGAGCGAGCCGGTGAAAGTGAGGACCATGATCAGCCCGAACAGGACTTCGGACACGCGGGTGATAGGCTCCAGCACGCGCTTGGTGGATTTGACGGGTTCGATGGACATGGGCATGGTAACGGGGTTGCGGGCGGGGTTGCGATCAATGGCTGTTTCACTGCAATCGGGGCGGCAACAGGTACAGCGTCATGGCGAAAATCAGGTATACCATCAATACCAGCACGCCGACGAACCACGCCGATCGCCCGCTGTTCGTCACCAGCGACGCGGTCATGGTGGCGATGAGTATCATCACCACAGCCCCCGGCCAGAATTGCAGGCTCATCGGCGTCGGGCCGATCACGTAACTGAGCAGCACCAGCAGCGGGGCGACGAACAGCGCGATTTGGGACGCGCTGCCGAGCGCGATGCCCACGCTCAGGTCCAGCCGGTTCTTGCGCGCGCCGGAAAATGCCGAAGCCATCTCCGCCGCCGCACCCACGAGCGCCACCACGATGAAACCCACGAACGCGGGGGTCATCCCGAACGCCACCGCCGCTTCCTGCACCGACTCGACGAAAACTTCGCTCACCAGCGCAACCAGCACCGTGACACCGGCCAGCGTGGCCAGGGCCAGACCCATCGGCCACGGCGCTTCGCCAGCCTCCCCACCCTCGGCACTGGCGAACAGTTCACGGTGCGTCTTCAGTGAAAAGAGCATGCTCAGCCCGTAAGCGACGATGAGCAGCACGGCCAGGCCCACGCTCAATTCCTCGATGAACGCCGCCCGCGCCGCGGAGTCGGCTTGAGAAACCGCCGAAGGAATCAACAGGGCCACCGTGGCCAGAAACAGCAGTCCGGCTTGCGTACGGGCGCTGGCCCGGTTGTATTCCTGCACGTGGTACTTGAGTCCGCCGAGCAAGAACGAGGCGCCCAGCATGAACAACGTATTGGTGACGATCGCGCCGGCAATGGACGCCTTTACCAGCACGTATTGCCCGGCGCGCAAGGCGGTGAGCGCGATGACCAGTTCGGTGAGGTTTCCCAGCGTGGCGTTGAGCAGGCCACCGAGCGCATCGCCCGTCTTGGCCGCCACGGATTCGGTGGCGTGGCTCAGCAGCGCCGCCAGCGGCACGATGGCCAGCACGGACAGCACGAAGAGCAGCGTATGCGCTTCGGGTTTGAACTTCGCCGCGGCAAGCACCACGGGCACGAAGGCCAACAGCCAGAGCAGCGGATTGTGACGGACTTCCTCCAGCAGGGCGTTCATGGGTTGGTTGTCATTATTGGTTTGATGCGCGGTTTGGGAATGGACCGCTGTGTCGCGAAGTTCTCGGAGTTTAGCGCAGCGGCGGACCGGATGGTACCCACCCTAGCGACCGCAAGGATGATACGGGCACGCATGGTTTTCATCGTTGACTGGTACGCTGACGGGTCGGTTTGGCCGACTCGCATTGTCTTAGGCTGAGGTCCCGGCAGCGCCTTGTTTGATCCAAATCAAGAACAGTCAGGATCGCGCCCGGGGTAACGCCATCGCCGGGCACGCCGGTCTCCCGGGTCAGGCATGATGCCGGCGACTCGTGCTCAAGGGGCGATGACGAAAGTGGCCTGGGCGAAGGCGCTCGCACACGCCGAATGGTAGGTCGCCATCAGCGTCACCTGGCAAGAGGTGTTCCCCGTGCAGGCCGTGCTCGTCATGATGACGACGTCCGCGTCGGATTCGTATGTCAACGATTTGACCATGCGCGCAGGGGAGTAACAAACGTAGTAGGGACCTTTCTCGCTGTCGAGCCCGTTCAGCGTCACGCGTTGCGTGCCGCCGGAGCCGACACGGGGCGACGCGACGGTCATGGTGACGGGCGCATCGGGCGCGGTGGTGAACTGCCAGGTCCGCGATACTTTCGCGCCGTTGACCGAACCTGAGAACACGGCGCGGTAGCTGGTGGCGGGCGCCAGCGGCGAGAACGGGATCAAGGCAGCGGCGTGAGCCGGCGTTTCGTGATCGGTGTCATGCGTAAGCAGCTTCGCCTGCAGCGCACGCCCGGCATTGGCCGAGGCGTTCTCGAAGAGATCGAACGAGTCCACCACGAGCGTATGCCGCGCGTCGACCTGGACCGACACCGGGTATCCAACCAGGGTGTAGCCGGGCATTGGGCTGGGAAACTCGTGCGCTGCATTGAAATCGACCGCCACGCCCAGATGGCCATCGACCGGGTACACGATCAGCACCGGGGGATTGCCCTCTGGCGGTAGTGCCCCGGCGCCGAAATCGACGGTGACATTGAGCTCCTCAGTGCCCTGATGGGTCTTGAGCATCACCCCGGGGCCGGCGTAAGTGAAGTCGCTCGAGAGGATGATGAAACGATGGTAGATCGCGCTCATCAGGGCATCGACCGCCGCCGCCGGGTGTGATGAGGGCTGACGCGCAACCACCTCACCCGCCTCGGCATAGGCGTACTGCGCCGCGCGTAGGCGATCGAATGGGCTGTGCCCCGTGTAGAACGGATTTTCCTTCTTTGTCTCGTAGTGGCCCGCTTCGCCGGTACTGTCCAGATAGTTGCTGTGTGATTGCGCCGCCCGCAGAAGCCTGGGGTCGGCTTCGACCGGGGCCACGCCGGCGAGCGAGCGATGGTAGTTCACGCGATCGAGAACCGGGTATTGCGCCGAGTCGAGGCTGACGTCCGCCGCGCCTCCGCCGTGTCCCATGCCAGAGGGCGCCGCCTTGGTGGACCCCGGCGAGCGAACGGCCGCGTTCTCCGCAGGCAGAGCGCGAGGCGAAGGTGGCATCACCCCGCCCTGCCGGCCGGTGGCCGCACCCGGGGCGCGGACAACCGGCTTGCCAAGGCCGTTCGGCGCAGCATCGGCGGGGGCTGCCGGCGCGCCGTCCCGGGTCTGCGCGGCCACAGCAAGCGGGCCAATGAGTAACCCGGCGCAGAAAGCGGACACCCAGAACAGTCTTGTTTTCATCTCGATCTGCGCATCTTCTTCGTTCTTCGGTTCTTCGCGGTCATGCGGTTCTTCGGGGTCAGGCGTGACTAAGCGCTGCCGGCACTGACTACCTTGCCGCCAAGCCGGTAGATGATCCGGCCCGCCCTGACGCTGTAATCCCGGTAGTCGTCTTCCTTGCCGGGAATCAGATTGAAATCGTTCAACGCATAGATCATCGCAAACTCCGCAGCGGCCGATGATGGAGCGCTCCGGTAGAATGGCGCGCGACTACCCATTCTTCCACAGGAGGCCATCATGGCAAAGAACATTCAGGTGCAGCTCGCCAGCCGCCCGACCGGCCCGGTCGAGGAATCCAATTTCAAGATCGTCGAGACGGATATGCCCAAACCCGGACCCGGCGAGGTTCTGGTGAAAAACCTGTGGCTCTCGCTCGACCCCTACATGCGCGGGCGCATGAACGCGGTGAAGTCCTACAGCAAGTACGTGGAGATCGGCGAGGTCATGGTCGGCGGCACGGTCGGCCAGGTCGTCGAATCGAACAATCCGAAATTCAAGGTCGGCAACCATGTCGTCGGCGCGCTCGGGTGGCAGCTCTACGGTCTGTCCAACGGCGATGGGTTGAGCATGGTGGATCCCAAGCTCGTGCCCCTGTCGGCCTATCTGGGCGTGTGCGGCATGCCGGGGGCCACGGCGTGGGTCGGCCTGCTGGAGCATTGCGCACCCAAGGCCGGCGAAACCGTTCTGGTGTCGGCCGCAAGCGGTGCAGTCGGCGGCGTGGTCGGACAACTGGCGAAACTGCAGGGCTGCCGCGCGGTGGGCATTGCCGGCGGCGCGAAGAAGTGCGAGTTCGCCGTAAAGGAACTCGGCTTCGACGCCTGTGTCGATTACAAGGCGGGCAAACTCATCGACGACCTGAAGGCCGCGTGTCCGAATGGCGTGGACAATTACTTTGAGAACGTCGGCGGCGAAGTCATGGACGCCGCGTTCCGGGTGCTGAATCCTTTTTCGCGCGTGGCGCTGTGCGGCATGATCTCCGACTACAACGCGACCGAGGCTTACGGCACGAAGATGGTGCGTTCCCTGCTGGTGAACCGGGTGAAGCTGCAGGGCTTCATCGTCTTCGATCGCCAGGATCTCTATGTCAGGGCCGTATCGCAACTGGCGAAATGGGTTTCGCAGGGCAAGCTCAAGTACCACGAGACCGTTGCCGACGGCTTGCACAGTGCGCCGAAGGCTTTTATCGGGTTGCTCAAAGGACAAAACCTCGGCAAGCAGCTCGTCAAACTCACTTGATCCAGTGACACACCTCAACGCAAAGACGCGAAGAACGCAAAGGAACCCAGAAACTGAGAAGGGATTCAGGTTTTGGAACAGGGCGACATGTGAGCTGACTCTGCCACAAGGATCGACGGATGGCTCAGGAATTCATTTCCGCGTTCTTGATCTCCTTTGCGTCCTTTGCGTTCTTTGCGCCTTTGGTGAGATTGATTTTTTTTAATAGCCACCGAACAGCCAGCGCAGCATAGCGAAAACCAGCGCGAGGCCATTCCCCTTATCATTGCACAACCCATTTCCTGTTCCGGAGCGCAACGATGAATCGCCTCATTCTGTGCAGCATGCTTGTCCTCGGTCTTCTGACCTCTTTCGCCCCGGCGCAAGCCGACAATCTCGCAGCCGTGGTGGATCAGCGCATTCGCGCCATAGAGCCCAAGGTCATCGCGTGGCGGCGCGATATTCACGAGCATCCGGAGTTGTCGAACCGTGAAACTCGCACCGGCGAGCTGATCGCGGCGCATTTGCGCAAACTGGGCATGGAAGTAAAGACCGGCGTAGCACACACCGGCGTGGTCGGACTACTGAAGGGCGGCAAGCCGGGACGGGTCGTCGCGCTGCGTGCCGACATGGATGCATTGCCGGTCGTCGAGGAAGTGAACGTGCCTTTCAAGTCCACGGTGAAAACCGACTACATCGGCCAGCAGGTCGGCGTGATGCATGCCTGCGGTCACGATGCCCACATGGCCATCCTCATGGGCGTGGCGGAGGTGCTGGCGAGCGTGCGCGACCAGTTGCCGGGTAGCGTCAAATTCATCTTCCAGCCGGCCGAGGAAGGCCCGCCGCCGGGAGAAGAAGGCGGCGCGCCGCTGATGATCAAGGACGGCGCGCTGGAGAACCCGAAACCCGATGCGATCTTCGGCCTGCATGTGATTTCCGGCATTCCCGCAGGCATGATCACTTACCGCGCCGGACCGCTGATGGCGAGCGCGGACTGGCTCTACATCACCGTCAAAGGCAAGCAGACGCACGGCGCCTGGCCGTGGGCGGGCATCGACCCGGTGATCACATCGGCACAGATCATCAGCGGGTTGCAGAACATCGTCGCTCGCCAGATCGACGTTTCCAGGGAACCGGCGGTCGTCACGGTCGCCACCATCCACGGCGGCACGCGCAAGAACATCATTCCCGACCAGGTCGAGATGACCGGCACCATCCGCACCTTCGACGAGGACATGCGCCAGGACGTCCATGCGCGAATCAAGCATATTGCGGAGTCCATCGCGGAAGCCAACAATGCCAAGGCCGAGGTCAAAATCGACAAGGCCGTGCCGGTGACCGTCAACGATCCGGCACTGACGGAAAAAATGTTGCCGACCCTGAAGCGCATCGGCGGCGAAGGCGGGTCGCGGATGAACCAGCGTGTGATGGTCGCCGAGGATTTCTCCTACTTCCAGCAGCAGGTGCCGGGCATGTTCTACTTCGTCGGCATCACGCCGAAGGACCAGGACATGGCCAAGGCCGCGCCGAATCACTCCCCGCGTTTCACCATCGACGAATCTGGATTACTGCAGGGAGCACGCTCGCTCGCCGCGCTGGCGGTGGATTTTCTGACGCAGAAACCCTGACGACTACGACCAAGCTTTCGCACGACTCCGGCGATACCGCTGAAGAACTGCGAAAACATCTATGAACACTGCGCACCCAAACCTTATGCCGGCCTATGCAATTTTGCCGGCCCTGACCCTCATGGCAGTCTCACCGGAATGTCAGCTATCGGGGAGCGCGACCGGCAGGGCTCTGCCAGCCGCCATTCGGCGTTGCGCCTCAACTGCCCCAAACCGGTTCTTCAGATGATGCGGGACGATTGGCGATCTGCTCCAGGCGAGCGAAGCTGAATCCGCGTGCGCTGGGCGAGTTCGCTCAGGGCACTCGGACGGATGTCATTGCTGTGCAGCTGGCGAGCTGATCGCGGCGGCGGCCCTTTTCAACGCGGATCGCCGAGCACTCCGGACCACGCGGCTTCCGTGCCACACAGCCCTTGGCTTACTGCTGCGGCTCACCTGGCTTTTGTCGCAGAGTATCCGACGGTAGCTCGCCGAAACACTCCTTGTAGGCACGCGAGAACTCGCCGAAGTGCCAGAAGCCCCACTCGAGCGCCTCGACCGAGACCGTGGTTGATCCCTGAGTCGCCGCCAGGAGCGCTTGGCGCACCCGGTGCAGCCTGAGCCGGAGGAGATAGGCCATGGGTGTCAATCCCATGACCTCCTTGAACGCGTATTCCAACGTCCGCTCGCTCACCGCGGCGACTCTGCACAGGTCGCTCACGTAGAGATGATCGTCCGTATGCGATAGGGCGTAGTCCTCGGCGATCTTGACGATGAGACTGTGGGCCTGCCGCGTCCGGTCGCTGCGGTCGGGCTCGAAATCGTTGGCCGCGCCTAGGGTCGCCAAGAGGGTTTCAAGCAACTCGACGTTGGCGGCGACCCGCTCATTCTTCCGCTCGTTGAACAGGGCGGGCTGGCGGGCGGCGGTATCCACCAGTCGCTTCCCCCAGCTGAAAAGCCTGCGAACCTTCTCCGGGTTCACGTTTAACGCCTCCACGCCGTGCGGCACACGATACTCGCTCTCGCGTTGGCGCGCAGTGAGATGAGCGCTGACGTCCTGCAACGGAAGCAGAAACGTAATGCTCTCCCAGCCGGCGTCGGCAACGAACCTGGCCTCCGATTCGGGCTCCGCGATCAGCATCAAACCGGGGCGAATCGGCAACCCGTTCACTGTCCCTCTCGCTTGCGGGCCGAACGTGACATAGGCGAGCAGTCCCTTGCGAACGCTCGTCCGGGTGCGTACGCGGAGGTTGGTCGAATGGAACACGACTGCGGCGGACTCGAGACGGACGATCACTCGTCGTGCCCGAAGAGGCATCGACTGAAGCTGCATCACATCCTGATCGATCAACTCGATGCCCGCACCGGCAGCAGTGGGGTCGCTGATCTCGACGACCGTGACGGCGGGTTCGGCAGTGGCGATGTGAGGTTCCAGCATGTTCGCGCTTTGCGGATTTCCGATAGACGATCCTGATTGATGGTCGGACACTGCCGCCCGGACCCGGGTTGCCGCAAGTGTATCAGCAGCGCGCGACACCGGCGGCGCCAAGGCACCGGACCCGACGGACAGGGTCAACACCGTTGCCTTATCGACGCCGAGCTGTTCGCGACGCACGACCCGAAACTGCCGACTTGAAGGAGCGAACGCATGAAAATGCAGCAAGTGAGCGAGAACTGCTTCGCGGTTCTGAACGAGAAGAATCTCGTGTGCGATGCGAACTCGGGACTCATCAATCTGGGCGGCGGCGTGGTCATCGACACGCAGTCGTATAACAATAGGGTCAGGCCTTACATTTGACATTCCGGCCGATGCACCCTAATCTTCGCCCGACTTGATGAACGGGAGTCAGTCATGGCCAGACCGCTACGCATTGAATATGCCGGAGCGCTCTATCATGTCACAGCACGCGGCAATGCCCAGG
>Ga0315276_10002897_pt1 | contig 15695 bp, 13 predicted proteins | sample YL17G05_0_MG_FD_204542 | JGI IMG/M metagenome (GOLD analysis project Ga0315276, IMG submission 204542) | Sediment microbial communities from Yellowstone Lake, YNP, Wyoming, USA - YL17G05_0 | ecosystem: Environmental > Aquatic > Freshwater > Lake > Sediment | place: USA: Wyoming | collected...
TATTGGGCCGCAGGGGGTCTAGAAGCACCGGGCCCAGGGGAGGCGTCTACCGCTTTGCTGGGGAATCTCTTTCACGAGACTTTTCGGCTGATGACTGGGCCCGACCCCGCAGCCAACCTTTCCCGCTCCCTGGAAAGGGCGGACCGAGACCCGGCGTCCTGGAAAGCGCAGCTCACCGAACATGCCTACCTCTGGTGCGTTGGGCCGCAAATGATCAAGTATAAGACCGAGCTGCAAAACTCTACGAGCGAAGTCCTGAATTATTGGAAGGCCGTCGAAAACCTTTGCCGCTGGCTTTGTGATGTCCTTTTCAAACAAAGCCAGCCAGCGCAGGCCATTGAGGAGCTGCGCCGGTTCATCTTTTCAGATCACGAATTGGAGGTCCAGGCCGAATTGGCCGATCCGGGGTGGGAGGATACGGTTATTCTCCAGGGTCGGATGGATGCGGTCCTGCGGCAGCCGGGCACAGGCCGGCTTTGTGCCGTGGAGCTCAAGCTCGGCCAAACCAGCCCCGAGGCCGATCTGAGCCAGGCCTGCCTTTACCACCTGCTCTTTAACAAGATGGACCCATCGATGGGTGCGAAAGACCTGGCGCTATGGAGCTTCCAACCCGAGCCCCATGAGCGGGTCTGGAAAGCCGCAGAACTTGAGGAAGCGCAGGCCCGCTTAAGAGATTTAGTTGGAAAATTGGCCCAAGTGAAAGATCATCAGCACCTCGTTTCTCCACAACCTCGGCCGGGAAAAAAGTTAGAAGAGATGGCGCGCCGGATCCTTACGGGATTCGGAGAGTTCGGGGCTCCGATCCAATTTGAAGGAGAGCCGCTTATCGGTCCCACTTTTTATCGCTTTCGGGCCAAACCGGCCCGGAGAGTCAAGGCCGACAAAATCTTGAATATGGCCACAACGGTCTGGCCCCGGCTCGAGATCGATCAACCGCCCCAGATTGCGATGGAACATGGATTGATCACCATTGATGTCCAGAGAGCCGACCGCCAAGTGGTTTTTTGGAACGCAGGTTTATCCCAACCGCCTGGCGGCACGGCCAGAGGAGCCTCCCGGTTCCCGGTAGGGGTGGACGTGGAAGGCCATTGGAAATATGCCGACCTGGCGGAGCCGGAACATTCCCATTTTCTTGTCGCGGGCACTACCGGATGCGGCAAGACGGAATGGCTGAAGATGGTAGCCGGCAGCCTTTGCGTTTCCAACACGCCCGGAAGCCTTTCTTTGGTGCTGATCGACCCCAAACAAACGGCCTTCCCGCTCATTCATGAATCGCCGTTTCTTCGCCGGCCAATCATCTATCCCTCGGAGGTAAATATTCTGTCTGTGTTGGATGAACTGATTCGGGAGATGGAAAAGCGCTATGTTCTTTTTGAAGGAAAACAGGTGAAAGGCCTAAAAGAATACAACGAGGTGCAAGGCGAGACATTGCCCCGGATCGTTTGTATTTGCGACGAATATGCCGACCTGGTCCTGGCGGATTCTAAAAAGGGAAAGGAAATGGAGCGCAGAATCGCGCGTCTCGGCGCGATGGGCCGGGCGGCCGGTATTCATCTCCTCCTGGCCACTCAACGACCGAGCCGGGAGGTCGTGAAAGGGGTCATCCGGGCGAACATGAATGCCCGGGTAGCGCTCAAGGTGAACGAAAAGCTGGAGTCCAGAATTATATTGGAGCAGAATGGAGCGGAAACCTTATTGGGCAATGGAGACCTTCTCTTTAAAGATCTTGGACCCGCCATCCGGCTGCAATCCCCGCTCATTTCTGACGAGGACCTTAAACGAGCGGCCAAATGTTGACTGCCCCTGCCATTGGTACCCCCTCCACGCCATTCTCATTTCTTCAGAAGTCATATTTCAACAATTGACATCCGGCATCATTTATAATAACTTCCCTCCCATCGAAAGGATTTCATCGCCTCAAGTTAAGCCGCCTATGAATTTCCAGCGCCTATTGCCCATTTATCTGGGAGCGGTGATCGGCCCGATGGGCGGGGTGGGGGTGATCACCCTCCTGCCCGTGTGGGCCGGGAACTGGAACATCAGCATCCAGTGGATCTCCCTGGCGATGACCCTTTACATGATTCCCTACATTCTCTTCCAGCTATTCGCCGGCTCCATCGCCCATATCTTCGACACGCGCCGGACCCTTCTCTTCGGGTTTGCTGCGTACGCCCTGGGCGGACTCCTTTCCGGACTCTCCCCGAGCCTCGGGACCTTGGTCGCCGCCCGGTTCATCCAGGGGTTGGGCGCGGCCTTCATTACTCCCATCGTTATGGCCCTGGTCGGCGAGATGGTTGACCCCAGGCATGTGGGGAAGGCGATGGGTTTGCTGGGAGTTATGTACACGATCGGAATCACCATAGGGCCACTGATTTCAGGAATTCTGGAAGTTTCCTTCGGTTGGTCCTGGTTCTTTTTCTTCCTCACGGGTTTTTCCCTGGCAGTTGGAGCCCTCTACTGGTTTACCGGTCATGAGGCAGAAAGGCCGGAGAAAAGATCCGGGAAGATTTTGGATGCCCTTCCCCTGATAAAAAGATCCTATTCCTATCCGGATGTAAAGTTCTTGAGCTTTGCGGCTTTCTCGTTGTTCATGGGGTTTATTGGATTGATGACCTTTGTGGCGGATGATCTGAAAGTTTCGTTCTCCCTTCCCTCGGACAAGACTGGACTCATCCTCTCGACAGCCGGCTTTTTGGGAATCATCGTTTCGCCGATCGCCGGGATGTTGGGAGACCGCTTCGGCAGAAGGGCCATGGCCTATTGGGGCATGGCCATTATGGTCCTTTCCATTATGGGGCTGGCGCTGGTTGAATATACCTTCGGCCATTACCTCCTGCTGTTTGCCTTGTTGGGTGCGGGATCGGCTACCGCCTGGACTTCCCTGAACACTTTGGCCATCCAGGTGGCTCCGGATTTGCGCAAACCCGTCGTTTCGGTGTACAACAGTATCAAGTTTACGGGTTTTGCCCTTGCTCCCCCGATCCTTTCCTTCCTGTACGTTCCGTTCTCCATCTCCGCTGTGCGCTGGGCCTGCATCGCCTGTATCCTCATGAGCCTTTGGTTCACCTCACGAATGCGCCGCCAGATGGCCTGAACCTGTGGCCGAAAAAAAATTATTGACATGGAACCCGGCTTGTGTAAAATAGTTTTAAATCTTGAGGGAAAGAGGAATGACCGATGATGGCCCTGATTCAAAAGGACAAGAAGCTGGGTAAGAAGCCGGAAGTCAAGAAGCTGGACGCACCCATTGCTTTTGGGATGCCTTGACGGAATTGCGCCGCGCCATCATCCTAAAAGCCATGGGCAAGCCCCCATGGCTTTTTTATTTCTTAAGCGGTCATGGATAGAGGATCATCGAAAAAACAAGCTTTCCGAAAAGGGGAGAGAAGGATTACAATTTAAATCTAACCAAAAGAGAGGAGGAGCTATGCAACCGAAAACTTGGGCTGGATGCCACGTCCCGCTGATTACCCCCTTCAAAGACGACTATTCCCTCGACGAGCCGGGCCTCATGAAGCTGGTCAATTATTTCATCGAAGAGGAGAAATGCGACGGGTTGGTGCCCTGCGGGACGACCGGGGAGTCGCCCACCCTAACGAACCAGGAGCATGACAAAGTCATCGAAATCGTGGTCCAAGAGGCGAAGGGGCGAGTGCCCGTTATGGCCGGAACGGGGTCCAATAGTACTCAGGAGGCTATTGAAAGGACCAAACATGCCGAACACGTTGGAGCCGCGGCCAGCCTCCAGGTCTGCCCCTATTATAACCGGCCCACACAGGACGGGATCATCGCCCACTTTGAGGCGATCGCCAAAGCCACCAAACTGCCCCTTTTCATCTACAACATTCCCTCGCGTACCGGCCGTCTCATCGAGGCCAAGACGATGATCCAGCTCTCCAAGATCGACAATATCGTCGGGATGAAAGATGCCTGCGGGGACATGATGATCACCATGGATATCATGCGGGGGACGCGGGAGGAGAAGAAAAAATTCTACGTCCTTTGCGGGGAAGATGCCCTCACCTTTTCCATGATGGGCCTCGGGGGAGACGGCGGGATCATGGCTGTGGCCAACGTCATCGGGAAGGAATATTATAAGATGATCCATTTGATGCTGGATGGCCATGCCGAGGAAGCCAGGGAAATTCACTACAAGACCCTTCCCGTTGTGCGGGCGCTGTTCATCGAGTCCAACCCGGCTCCGGCCAAGGAAGCGATGAACATGATGGGCGTTCCCGCCGGGAAGCTGCGGCTGCCGCTGGTCCCGCTCCGGCCGGAGAGCCGCGAGATCCTGAGAAAGGCTTTAGTGCAAATTGGCCGGCTCAAAGGATGAAAACTCCATAAGAAAAGTCCCCCTCCCCTGGGAGACTGTGTCGTAATTGGGAAAAAGAGCCGTCATTCCGGCGAAAGCCGGAATCCAGTTGCAGTTTTATTGAATAATTCCATCTTCCTGGATGCCCGCCTTTGCGGGCCCTGTACCGTGCTGGTGCAGGGCGGGCATGACGAATTACGACACAGTCTCCCTGGCGGGAGGGGACTTCGGCGCGAGCTCAGTCGAACGATGAAGGGGAGGGGGAATGCTCACCTTGCCCCTCTCCCATCAAGGGAAACGGAATATTTTACCTTTTAAGAAGCCATTAAGGATATAAAATTGAAAGCGCGGGAAATCGAGGTTCGTTCCAAGGTCTGGGTGGAAGTTGGCGGGCGGCCCGTTTTAGGTCCCGGCCGCCAGGAACTCCTTCGGGCCGTGGAAGAACAGGGCTCCATCTCCAAGGCGGCCCGCCTGCTGAACCTTACCTATCGGAAAGCATGGGGGCAGATTAAAGCCATGGAAGATCGGCTGGGGCTGCCTCTGGTGCAGAAGCAAACCGGCGGACAAGGGGGAGGAGGAGCCCGGCTTACCCCCGAAGCGAAGGACCTCCTTTCCAAATATGGCCGCCTGGCCCAGGGGCTGGAGGGGGAGGTCGATGAAAAGTTCCGGGAGATTTTTTTATGATTACCGTTAGGCAAATTCTGCATAACGTTCTTGCCGTCGTTATTCTGACCCTATTGGTCCCCTGCCCTTTACTCGCCTCCTCCGGTAGCCTGATGATTTTCGCGGGGGCGGCCAGCAAGCCTCCCACAGAAGAGGCGGCAAGAATTTATAAGCAGAAAAGGGGCGTGGAAGTTCAAATCACGTTCGGCGGGTCGGGCTTTGTCCTCTCCCAGATGAAATTGGCGCGCAGAGGAGATGTTTATTTCCCGGGTTCCTCCGACTTCATGGAGAAGGCCAAGCGGGATGGGTTGGTTTTCCCGGAGACAGAAAGAATTGTCGCCTATCTTATCCCCGCGATTAACGTCCAGAAGGGCAACCCGAAGAAAATACAGTCTCTCAAAGATTTGCTCAAGCCCGGGCTCCGTCTGGCCATGGCCGACCCGGAAAGCGTGTGCGTGGGGACCTATGCTGGGGAGGTGGTCGAGAAAAATCTGACCCCAAAAGAGCGGGCTTTTTTTCGTAAAAACCTGGTGACCACGGTGGAGAGCTGCGAGAAGACGGCCAATATCATCTCCCTGAAGGGGGTCGATGCCGTGATCGGCTGGGAGGTTTTCCAACGTTGGGACCCGGAAAGGATTGAAACGGTTTTCTTGCGACTTGAGGAAGTGCCGCGGATCGGCTATCTTCCGGCTGCGGTCTCCAGGCTTACAGGGAACAGGCCGCTGGCAGAAGAGTTTGTTAATTTCTTAATTTCTCCGGAATCAAAGGATGTTTTCAAGAGACATGGATATTTGATGAGCCTTGAGGAAGCTCGGAAATACACCCTCCCCGGAACTCCCGTGGGCGGGGAATACTCACTTCCCAAGGAGTGGAGACGGGGTAAAAGATGATGGGGAGATGGGGGGATGGGGAGACGCGGGGACCCTTGACCCCTTGAACCCTGAAGAAGGTGGTGGATCATGAATTTTGGGAAAACAGCAGTCTTTGCGGCGCTGGCCCTCTTTTTATTTTATGTCGTACTCATCTTTTCGCTCTTGACCTTTTTCGAGGGCAGAAGCTTCTGGGAAGTGCTCCTCGCCCCGGATACTCTTTTTTCGATCCGGCTGAGCCTGCTGGCGGCGACCATCGCCACATTGCTGGCCGTAGCCATCGGGCTGCCGGCGGCTTATGCCCTCTCGCGGGCGAGCTTTCCGGGAAAGAAGCTGGTAGACACTTTTCTGGAGCTGCCGATGATCATGTCCCCCATTGCCCTGGGAGCCGCCTTGCTCATCTTTTTCAACACCGCTATCGGCGAGGCCATCCAGGAGAAGGGGATTCTCTTCGTCTTCGAATTTCCTGGAATTGTCCTGGCGCAATTCGCCACGATCGCCGGGCTGGCCACACGCCTGATGAAGACCGCCCTGGATGAAATCTCCCCCCGTTACGAAGCCGTGGCCCGCTCCCTGGGCTCGAGCGCCTGGGGAGCTTTCTGGAAGATTACGTTTCCTTTGGCTCTTCGTGGCTTAGTGAGCACGATGATCCTCTGCTGGGCCAAAGCCATCGGTGAGTTCGGGGCGACCGTGACTTTGGCCGGAACGATGGCGTACAAGACAGAAACCATGCCCATTGCCATTTTCATGGCGCTGGCTTCGGCCGACCTCCGGAAGACCATTATTTTGATTTTGATCCTTGCCGGGATCGGGCTAAGCGCTCTCTACGCCGTGCGCTTTGTGGAAAAGAGGCCCCAAATCCTATGATCGAAGTCCGGGGATTGACCCTCGCTGTAGGAAACTTTCGCATCGATCATCTGGATCTCATCCTGCAAGAGGGAGGGTATAACGTCCTCCTGGGACCCACGGGCAGCGGTAAGACGCTGGTCCTGGAGTCGGTCATCGGCTTGAGGAATTTCCAGAGCGGCGAGATCATGGTTGGAGGAAAGGAAATCCAGAATCTGCCTCCCGAAAGGAGGGGAATTTCCTACCTCCCTCAAGACTTGGCTCTCTTCCCTCATCTTACCGTGAGAGAAAACCTTCTCTATGGCCTTCGGGCGCAAAAGAAGTCTTCTACGGAAAATGAAAATCATCTGGGCCGCTTGATCGATACCTTGAAGATCGGGCATCTGCTGGATCGTTATCCCCAGGGGTTGAGTGGCGGGGAAAAGCAACGGGTCGCCCTGGGGCGTGCCCTGGCCCCTTCCCCCCGGTTGCTCCTTTTGGATGAACCCCTGGCGGCCTTGGACCCGGGCCTGAAAAGCGAGATCCAACAACTGCTCATCTCCCTGCATCGTTCCCTGCAGTTCACCGCTCTGCATGTAACTCATGACCTGCAAGAGGCCTATCTTTTGGGTGACACGATCACCGTGCTCATCGCCGGGAAGGTGGAGCAAAGGGGAAAACGAGAGGAGGTTTTCTTCCGGCCGAAAACGACCGGAGTCGCCCAGTTTCTTGGGCTGCAGAACCTTTTCCCGGAAAGAGTGCTTGCAGTCGAAGGAGACGGGAAATCCCTCACGGTTAGTTTTTGGAGGAAGGAGGTTACCCTCCCCGCAGATCATGCCGCCGGGCCTCTTTCCGCGGGAGAGGATGTGGTTCTTTACCTCCGCCCGGAGGAAATCATGATTCTGCGGGAGGGAAAGCCGATTAAGGAATCTCTGCGCCGGAACATCCTTGAAGGAGAAATGGTGCGGATTCTGGATCGGGGGACTCATCGCTGGGTCTTATTTCAGCCCGCAGGGAAGGACATTCACCTGGAAATTCATCTGCCCAATTATGTTTTCAGAAATTTATCCATCCAGGAAGGACAGGGAATCCGCGTGGCCATGAGATGGGAGGCCTTCTGGGTGATTCCTCGATAGAAGATGACGCGGAGAGAGGGAGACCCGGAAGGCCGCTGGCCCCCAGATGCTTGTTAGAATTCGGAAAGATTTGGGCCTCTGGAGTACGTTTGATATAGGTCATGAAAGCCCTTTCCAGCCCGTTTGTTTATTGCATTATTGCATTCAAAATGCAAATTTGCAAGGATAAAAATCGAGAAGCGAGAATTGAAAAGCCTACCTAAAAATACCCGCACGGATGCTTTTCTAAATTTTGGTACTGCCCTCAGATGAGGAATGGGAAAGGAAAAATGATTTTCCAAGTCCCGATCCTCACGCCACGTGGACTTCTTCCTGAAATCTTGTTTTTGGGATTTTCCATGAGAATGCTACATTTCAAATGGAAGTCAGCAAGATTGGCTGAATTACAAAGGGAATTCACGAAGAGAATTTTCAGCAGAGAAGACATTCCTGTTGACATTCCTGCGATCCTGTGAGAAATATTGTAATGGAATTGAGAAGAGGAAGGGTTTGATCGAGGAGGAAAAACGATGAAGAATCACCTTAAGATGATGGGGGTCGTTTTGTTTAGCGTGATTAATGTGGTCGCTTTATCCGTGTGTGAAACCCCACCAGCGGCCCAACAAACTCCTCTGCCCCGGCAGCCCATCGCCCATTTCCCCAAAATGGTCGTTGGAGACAGTTGGGTCTTCAAAGGCCACAGCTACATGTACGGATCGGATACTTTTCAACAAAAGATCATCAAGGTGGAAGAGGATGGCGGTTTCGTGATGGAGGTGACCGGAGAAAAGGAGGGGATTCGCCACAGGTACTATGACAAGGAGTACCAGCACATCAAAGAGATCAAAATCCCGGAAGGAACCCAGTTTAAAACCCCCGTCCCCCCTGAGAAGCGCATCGAGTTTCCCGTGTTCGTCGGGAAGAGATGGGAGGACGAATACGCCTGGTGGTCGCCGGTTGACAAGAAATACCTCCGTTTTACCAACGATTCGACCGTGGAGAAATACGAAACGGTCGAAACAACGGGAGGCACCTTTCAGGCCTTTAAGATCGTCAAAAGATATCACATTCCTGAAACGAAGTGGAACGGGATCAACGCCTACTGGTATTCACCGGAAGTGAAGAGGGAGGTCAAATCCATCCCTGACTGGAGGAAAGAAGGCCATGAGTTGATCCGCTATCAATTGTCTGTGGTCGAAAAAAGACCGGAGGTCGAGAAACCGAAGGTCATCATCAAAGGCGAGAAGATCAAGGTTGCGGTGATCGAATTTCAAAGCCTGAACGAGGAGGCTAAAAAGGACAACCTGGGTAAAATCGTTTCGGAAATCCTGACCACCTCCTTTGTGAATTCCGAATCCTTCAAGGTCATCGAGAGGGAGCAGCTTCAGAAGGTCACCAAGGAATTCGAACTCAGCCAGACCGGGATCATCGACACCTCATCGGCCAAGCAGATCGGGAAGATCCTGGGAGCGGATGCCATTGTCACCGGAAGTGTGATCAAGATGGGCAGAACGTTGCGATTGGATGCCAGGATCATCGATGTGGCCTCCGGGATCATCCTGACCGCTGAAAAGAGCGAGGGCGAGGGCGACTTGACGAGCATCGGCCTGATGGCCGATCGAATCGTGGGGAACCTGGTAACAAAGTTCTATACGGATAAAAAATGAGTTGGATGCAAAACTCCGGGGGCATCCTGGTCGCATGCCAATTTAAAAAAAGCCGATTTTGAGAAATTTATTCCCAAAAATGGGAAAGTTGGCCTAGGTTTCTTTTTTATCGTCCTTGACAATGAAACCATTGTAGGGGAAACAGAGGATCAGAGATAATGGGATGCCGCCGTCTGTCCAATTAAATCCAATCTATCCCAATTCGTTTCTCCACCTCCTCGATTCCCCCCTTCGCCACATCCTTGCGTCTTCATATTTCCGCGTCGGTATTTCTCTGTTCTACAAGGCTCATTTTGCCGTTGTCTTCTGGTTGATCGCCTTATTCAGAATCTCGATCCCTTTTTGAGAGGCATTGATGGATTCCGCCAGGGATTGGCGGGCATACTCGGGATTGTGGAACCCGTCGCTGTTCTCAGCCGTCCACCATTCCCAGAGGATGTGGGCCCGGTCGTGTTCCTTTCGGACTTCGGTGAGAACGTCCTCGCTGACCCCCAGGTCTTTCGCCAGAACATAGGTATCGATCAGCTGCCCGAGCGAAAACTCCGCTTTGCGCATCTTGCCGCGGACATAGTTCTGTATCGCATCCACTTGATACTCGGCCTGTTCCGCCGTCCAGGGGTGGCAGCGGAGGCAAGTATCCTTCAGCATATAGCGGGCGCTGCGCTGCCCATGGAAGGTGAATTCTTTCCCTTTCCTCTTCACTTTGGGCATATGGCAGTCCTTGCATTCGACGCCCGCTCTTTCGTGTTTGCTCCCCCACTGAGTTTCCACCTCCGGGTGTTGAAGTTTGGTCAGGGCCGCACCGGTAATGGCGTGCTTGAAGTCCTTGAAGTTTATGCTCGCGTATTTTTTCTGAACGTCGAAGACGTTGGCCCACGGGTAATAGTTTGTCCGGCGGTCGTCAAAGCCCACAGCGGCGCCAGTCTTGGTGTCAATCCCAGGGTTACAGTTATATTCCACGTGGCACTGGGCGCACATCAGGTTGGAATCCGGTTTGTTCAGAATCCCGATCGCCCGGAACTCTTGCTCTCCGCGTTTGAACATGATCTTCTCGATGGTGATCTCTTTGCTCTTCTGAGGGTCATAAGGATATGTCCCTTCGCCCCGGTCCACCACGGCCTCGATCAGGGCGTCCCGGATCACCCGGGGCTTGGTGGCATGCGGATCGTGACAGTGGATGCATCCCATAATGGTTTCCAAATTTTTGGCCATCTCCATGGCGGCTGGGTTGGGACCCCGCTTCAGGGGGGTAGAAGGGTTTGCATCCCCCATGTAGGGCCATTTCATTACGTGCTGCGAAGTTTTACAGGTCAGGCACACCGTGTTGGCTGCCTTGGCGGTCTGGGGAAGTTCTTTCCCTGTATCCACGACGATATCCCACAGTTTGCCCGGCTTATCGATATAGGTCCAGTCTCTCAACTGGAAACGGCCTCCGTACCCTCGGTCTACGATCATGTGGTCGATGAGCATGAAGGCATGCGAGCGCGGTTCATCGTGCTCTTTCGTGAACCCGTGGGGCATCAGCAATTTATCCGACATCGGAGAGCGACTGGTCGTAGTGGATTTCTCCAGCTTGGCCTTGGATCTCAAATTGACTTCCATTAGGGTTTGCCACTGCTCTTTATGACAGCTGCCGCAGATCTCCAGGTCCAGGCGGGTGAGCGGCTTCTTCGCGCTGTCAGCTAAATGGGCCGATGTCTCGGAATGGCAGAGTGCGCAATTGACCCCCTTGACGTGCTTCCCGCTTTCCACCAGGTTCTGAATTTGTGGGTGACAGCCGAAGCAAATCGCTTCATCCACACTTTTGACGGCAACCGCCTTTGGCTTTTTGGCCGGCTTCTTTTCCTTCTGGGCCATAGCCACGGAGAGAGCCAGGGCCATTACGATGAAAGCTGATAGCAGAATGGTCCATCCCTTCTTCATCATGTTCAGGCCTCCCAAGGAATTAAGATTCAAAGCCAATATTACTATTATACTCCAAAAATTTGCGCTTCAATGGCCATCTTTTTTTCTCTTGGTCAGTATCCCTTTCCGCTTCCCCGGGGCTGCGGTTTAGAGTATAATTCTTACTATCGTGGAGAGGCGTAAGGGCGCCGTTTTTTCCTGGGGATTTTATTCAGGCCAGGGCGAATTCCGGGGCTTGAAAGAATCCTGAAAAAGCCGGTTTCTTTCCGGGCAAGTATGGGGATCAAGATGGATCTGGAAAAAATTGAGGAGGCCATGAAGAAGATGCTCGAGTCTCTCGACAAGGGGACTCGGCTGGAAGCGGTCGTTGAAGACCCGGATGAGTTTCGAGTGATTCTCTCCAAGGGCACTCATTCCGACCGGGCCGCCCTCAGCCGGGAGCTGCTGGAGGATTTCCTGGAAAGGGGGAAAAGGGGGCATGAGGTGAGAAAGGCCATCGGGAAAGTCATCAGCAAGCTCAACCTGATGGGCCGGAAAAGGCTATGAAAAGGCCGTAGGCCCTGCAGCAACCATTGGGAGGTAGAAATGGCGGACCTGTTCGGGAAAGTAGCCATCGTCACCGGCGCGGGCAAAGGTCTGGGTTGGGCCATCGCCCAGCGGTTGGCCCTGGATGGGGCCAATCTGGTCGTCGCCGAAATCGACGGGCAAAGTGCTCAGGAGAAGGCCGGCGCCATCCGGCAGATGAAACGGGAAGCCGTTGCGGTGCAGATGGATGTAAGCCGGTGGGCAGATGTCGAGAGCATGGTCAAGCAAGTCATGCTCAAGTTTAACCGGATCGATATCCTGGTGAACAATGCCGGGATCCTGGGCCCATACTTTCCTGTGATGGAATATCCGGAGGAGATATGGGATCGGGTGATCGCCGTTCATTTGAAAGGAACCTTTCTTTGCTGCAAGGGAGTTCTGCCCATCATGAAGGCTCAGGGGAGCGGCCAGGTGGTCAACCTCGCCTCGGTGGCCGGGAAGGAGGGAAATGCCAACATGGCCCCCTATGCGGCGGCCAAAGCCGGGATCATAAGCCTGACCAAGACCCTGGGCAAAGAAATGGCCCCGTACAACGTCCGGGTAAATTGTGTTTCCCCGGCCTTGATTGAGACCGACATGGCCAAAGAGATGACCCCGGAGCAGAGGGCCCTGCTGACTTCCAAGATTCCCTTGGGGCGTTTGGGGAAACCGGAAGAAGTGGCGGCCGTGGTAAAATTTCTGGTCTCTGACGAAGCCTCTTTCGTGACGGGGCAATGTTATGATATCAGTGGAGGAAGGTCGGTATACTAAGATTTTTGCCACAGAGATCACCGAGGTCACAGAGCTAGAACCTTGCGGTACATTATTTATCTACTTCTTTCATATTCAAGACTCTGTGTACTCTGTGCCCTCTGTGGCAAAAAAATGATTTAAAAAGGAGGATGTAGGTCATGACGCAGTTTCAACAATGGTACAGCGAGCTCCTGGTGGAGCGCACGATCAAAGCCCTCAAAAAGAACAACTTCGAAGCTCGGTTTTTCCCCAAGGCTTCCGAGGCTCTGGCCGAGCTTTGGAAGATGATCCCGGAAGGGGCCAGCGTGGGAGTCGGCGGTTCATTTACCCTGGGTCAGCTTAACTTCCCCGATGAGGCGCAAAAGCGCCCGTTGAAATTCCTCAATCCCTTTGCCAAGGGCCTACCTTTGGAAGAGGCCAACAAGATCCGCCGGGCGATTTTTACCGCGGATTTTTTCGTCTGCAGCAGCAACGCCATAACCGAGGACGGGAAGCTATTCAATATCGACGCCGTTGGCAATCGGGTGGGACCCATGATGTTCGGACCCAAGAAAGTGGTCCTGATCTGTGGCGCGAATAAAATCGTAAAAGATATCGCCGAAGCGTACAAGAGAGTTCAGGAATGGGTCGCTCCGATGAATGTCAAACGTCTGGGATACAAGCCGCCCTGCGGCCAGACCGGGCAGTGTTCGGATTGTTCCTCTCCGGAAAGGATCTGCAACGCCTATGTGACTTTGGCCAAGAAACCAAGAATGACGGATTTTACGATTTTCATCGTCGGCGAGACCCTGGGGTTCTGAAAAAATTTAGGACGCAGATGAACGCAGATTTTCGGGATCAAAAAAAAAGAACTTCTCCACAGCTTTAGGCATTTCATATTTTAGCTGCGATTTTCTGCGTCAATCTGCGTCCCATCTAATGAAGGCAAAAGATGAAGACGAAGTAAGTTGATGATTCAGGAAGCTTCTTTACAAACAATACGACCATGGGAAGAGAAAAGAGAATGCGAATATGACCCCACCGGATGTTCCCGCCCCATCTGACTTTATTCGGGATATCATCAATGAACACAATAGAACCAAAAGGTTCGACGGGCGGGTGGCGACCCGGTTTCCCCCGGAACCCAATGGCTACCTTCATATCGGCCATGCCAAGTCCGTATGCCTCAATTTCGGCATTGCCGCCCAATATAGCGGGACTTGCAATTTGCGCATGGACGACACGGACCCGAGCGGCGAGACCCTGGAGTACGTAGAGTCGATTATCAATGATGTTCGCTGGCTGGGATTTGACTGGGAGGATCGGCTGTTCTATGCCTCGGATTACTATGAGCCGCTGTACCAATACGCCGTGCAGCTGATTCAATTGGGCCGGGCTTACGTATGCGACTTGAGCCCGGATGAAATTCGGGAGTACCGGGGAACATTGACCCAGCCGGGAAAAGACAGCCCCTACCGGAATCGTCCGGTGGAAGAGAACTTGGATCTGTTCAAGCGCATGCGGGCCGGAGAGTTCGAAGAGGGAACCCATGTGCTCCGGGCGAAGATCGCCATGGCTTCCCCCAACATCGTCATGCGCGACCCGGTCATCTTCCGGATCAAAAAAGAGCCCCACTACCGGACGGGAACCCAGTGGGTCGTCTACCCCATGTACGACTTTGCCCACTGCCTGTCCGATTCCATCGAGAGGATTACCCATTCGATCTGTACGCTGGAGTTTGAGAATAACCGCCCCTTGTACGACTGGTTTCTGGATGAGTTGAAGGTGTACCATCCCCAGCAGATCGAGTTTGCCCGTTTGAACCTCAACTACACCATTCTGAGTAAACGCCGGCTGATCGAATTAGTGGAAAGGAAGAATGTTTCCGGATGGGACGATCCCCGGATGCCCACCATAGCCGGGATGCGGAGACGAGGCTATACCCCCGAGGCGATCCGTGAGTTCTGCGCACGGATCGGGGTGGCTAAGAATGACAGCATCGTCGATGTGGGCCTGCTCGAAAACTGCGTCCGGGAGGATCTGAATGAAAGGGCCAGGCGGGTGATGGCTGTGCTCCGCCCGCTTAGGGTGGTCATCGATAACTACCCGGAAGGCCAGGTCGAGGAGTTCGATTGTCCCTACCATCCCCAGAATCCGGGAATGGGATCCCGGAAAGTTCCTTTCTCCCGGGTGCTGTATATCGAACAGGAAGACTTCATGGAGAATCCCCCGAAAAAGTTCTACCGCCTGGCCCCTGGGAGAGAAGTGCGTTTACGGTACGGGTATTTCATCCAGTGCGTGAATGGGGTTAAGGACCCAAAGACGGGTGAAGTGGTTGAAGTGCATTGCACCTATGATCCGGAAACGCGAAGCGGTTTTGCTCCGGACGGGCGCAAGGTCGATGCGACCATCCACTGGGTTTCAGCGATCCATCCCCTTCCCGCAGAAGTCCGGCTGTACGACCGTCTCTTCCGTGTGGCCAACCCCATGGGTGAAAGTGCGGGAGCCGATTTCACGAAGTTTTTGAACCCCAAGTCCCTGGAAGTCATGAAGTCTTGTCGGGTCGAACCAAGCCTGAAAGGAGCTTCCCCCGGAACCCGCTATCAATTCGAAAGGCTCGGCTATTTTTGTGTAGATCCCGTTGATTCATCTTCAGATACTCTTGTATTCAATCGGATCGTGACGCTGCGAGATTCATGGGCCAAGCTCGCCGTCAAGGAGAAAAAATAATTTCTCAAATTTTCCTCTCCCCGAGCGGGAGCGGGCTTCGACCGTGAGCTCAGCCGAACGGTAGGGTGAGGGGGAAGCAGGATTTAGGGCAATTTATGATTTGCCCCAATGGTTTTATGGCCAAGAGCAAATAGCTAACGGTTGATGTTCTCGTAAAAGGTCGTCACTCCGGTGGAAACCGGAGTATGGAAATACGTCTTTTCAGACTTTTTACGAGATCATCAGCGGTTAATAGTAATAAAAAAGGGTTTCGCTCGGAACGAGTGAAACCCTTTTTGTTCTGTAAGGCTTGCGAACTTCGGGCTTTGCCAAT
>Ga0315276_10002898_pt1 | contig 15692 bp, 5 predicted proteins | sample YL17G05_0_MG_FD_204542 | JGI IMG/M metagenome (GOLD analysis project Ga0315276, IMG submission 204542) | Sediment microbial communities from Yellowstone Lake, YNP, Wyoming, USA - YL17G05_0 | ecosystem: Environmental > Aquatic > Freshwater > Lake > Sediment | place: USA: Wyoming | collected...
CTGCCCAAACAGCCGCCGCCAAAGATATACAGCCGACATCTCAATGACAGTTTTTGTGGTGGAAACTAACCGGCCTGGCGCTGCCAAAACCGCCGATTTAAGTGCCTATCTGCGAAACTTGGGTTAACCTGAATATTTCATAGATTTTCGTATTTTTTGATAGACAAATAGTCTAACTGTTTGTAGTATAAGTAGTTATATCAACAACTTTACTTAAACAGAAAGGCTATTTCTATGACAGACTGTAACACACAATCACTATTATTTTCAAGTCTCGGTTCCAAAAAAATCCAGGCCGATTTCAAGGGCGGCAGTCTCACCTCAGACGCCGGGGCCTTGGTTTTGCGTGAAGTCGATAAACGCCTCGGTCTGATCGACGCCCTTGATCGCTGCATTCCCGACCCGCGTAACGAATTTTTCATTACCCATCATCAGAAGACCCTGCTGGCCCAGCGGATTTTCGGCATCGCGTTGGGCTACGAAGACCTCAACGACCATCAGTCGCTACGAGAGGATCCGCTGTTTCAGATCCTTTCCGAACGTGGCGTCAAAGAAGACCTGCCGTTGGCGTCCCCGCCTCAAGCTGCTTAAAATTGGAGCACGCATTACGTGTTCGGTTCGCCGGGTCGTGCTGCATCTGGCTGGCGGCTATCCATACAAAGAGCTTTTTGCCGAAGTTCTGAGCCGATTGGGTTGTGCCTTCCTGCCGCGTCTGGCGTCGGGGTGAGTCGATGAAAATCCCGGCTAGCCTCTGGGGGGTAGGGGGGAGTGTACGCCGAGTGTGCCGAATCCGACATTTTCCCGCCCCATTCAAGAAAAATCCCCTTCCGTCGTGAAAATCGATACCCCTATGAAATATGCAGGTAAAGCGATTTTATGATAAATAAAACTGCATTATCAGTATCAAAAACGTAGCTAATTGTATAAAATCGCGATGTAGTATTTTAAAAAACCTTGAAATCAGTGGGCGGTTTTGATAAAATAAAATAGTTTGTATGTTTAGATTGTAAGCAATTAAGATTTTACTTTTTAGTCATTATCAGTAGATTGTTTCAGGGATTGATGTTAATTTACAGGATAGATTGGTGAATATTTTAAGGCGGTTATTAAGAAGCAGAAAGGGTACAAATCGAAACGCTCCCGGCAAATCGCTCCTGACGGTAGAGCCGCTGGAAGCTCGGGTGCTGCTCGACGCGGAGTATAGCGTAATAGACCTGGGGACGCTGGGGGGTAATTTCAGCGCGGCGATGGGGATCAATGAGTCGGGCGATGTTGCCGGTTATGCCTATGATGCCCAAAGTGATATTTGGGCGTTTTATTACGACAGCGACACCCAGATCATGACCGCCCGGCCGAATGCCGCGGGCATATCCGGATTTGGGGCGGAATACAGCTACGGATTTGATATCAATGATGCCGGAATAATTGTCGGCCAACTCGATCATTGGATGGGCAACGATATTGCATTTTATGACAGCGGAAGCAACGCTTACAGCATACATCTGAAAACTACCGACTGGTCCAGCTCGGCTAAAGCGATAAATAATGTGAGTCCTTATCCCACCATCGTGGGTTATTATTACGACACCGACGCTGACCCGGACAATATAACACCTTACGCGTTTAAGCATAATATCGGCACGGGCTGGACCGATCTGGACAGCGACCCCAGTGCGGCTAATGATATCAACAATACCAATCAGATCATCGGCAAATCGTTAGTTACCACCAGTTACGGCAGTTACTACCACGCGACCATGTGGTACAACGGCACCGAGACCGATCTGGACGCAGGCAATAATTACGGCAGCGAGGCGGTGGGGATAAATAATCTCGGCCAGGTGGTGGGATGGAAACACACCGGACTCGGCAGCCAGTTTCATGCATTTTCCTGGACGGCGGCGGGCGGTTTACAGGAACTCACCACCCTCGAAGGCGGGGATTATAACAGCGATGCTCGCGCAGTGAACGACCAGGGACAAATTGTCGGAACATCCGATACCTGGGTGGGCAGTGAAAAAACCTATCGCGCCTTTATTTATGAAAATGGGGTAATGGAGAATCTCGAAAGTCTAGTTGCAAATCTGGGATCTTGGAAGTTACTAGCGGCCGAAGATATCAACGAGAAAGGCCAGATTGTCGGCTGGGGGTATCTCAACAACGATGTGCACGGATTTTTGCTTGATCCGATCGGTGATACGACGGCGCCGACGGCTGCCCTGACGGCCAGCGACATTACCACCGTCGGCGGGACGAATCATGTATTCACGGTCAACTACCAGGACGACACGGTGATTGACGTTTCCAGCCTGGATAATTCCGACATACGGGTGACTGGCCCGAACGGTTTTAATCAGTTGGCGGTTCTGGTATCGGTGGATAACAACACCGACGGCGCCCCGCGGATCGCGACATATCGGATCGACGCCCCGGGCGGAAGCTGGGACCCAGCAGATAACGGCGTTTACGCGGTTTCGATCGCGGCCGATCAGGTAAGTGATACCGCTAATAATTACGTGGCGGCAGGTCAGTTAGGCAGTTTCACCGCGGCGCTGGTGCTGCCGCCAAGCGCCGACCTGGCTTATCCGGCTAACGGCCAATCCCTGCCGATAGTGCAGATAAACACCAATCAGCGTTATCTCGAAGTTAAGTTTATCGACCGGAGCGGCCTGGGATTGAAGGCGCAGACCATAACCGATGCTGAGGCGGAGTTCAGTCTGGGGGGCCTGGCAGCATCAAATGTCACGGTGAACGGCGCCTCGACCTTGGCGTCGGGCACTACCAGCACTTATCGCTACACCTTTAGCGGCGATTTTTCGGCTGGGGCGGTAACGGTGAATTTCACGGCCTGCGCCTGGTCGGATAACGCCAACACCTTAAACACCGCGGAAACGGAATCTTTCATGGTGGTGTTGACCGATACGGTCGGGTCCAGGATTATCAAACTCGAACCCGATAAACCTACCCGACCCGGGATAGATAAAGTCGAGGTTACTTTCAGCGAGGCAATACTGGCCAGCAGTTTCACCAAAGAGGATATAACCATCACCGATGCCCAAGGCGGTGGTGTCAGCGTCAACTCCGTGGAAAAATTGGCCAATGACAAATACCGAATCACCTTCGCCGCCCAAGACCAAGCCGGTGATTATACCGTCAAGATAGGCCCCGACGTCAAGGACCTGTACGGCAACAAGATGGACCAGGACAGCGATCAAATCAAAGGTGAAACGCCGGACGATATTTATCAGGGCAAATTCACCATCGCCCCATCGGAGCTGATGATATTCGAACACGACCCGGACGGCTCGGTAAAGGGGATGGTCGATCATATCGACGTAACGTTCAGCGTGGAGATTGATCCGACGAGCTTTACCGCCGACGATATCAAGCTGGCAGGACCCGCAGGCAATATAACTATCAACGGGATCCATCTTGAGAACCAGGAGGAAAATATTTACCGGATCATGATCGATCCGCAGGATCAGGCCGGTGGTTATTCGCTGCTGATCGGACCGGAGATCGAAACCCCCGACGGCGAATTGATGAATCAGGACCTGGATGAACAAGCGGGCGAACCCACCGAAGATATTTACCAGGGCAGCTTCATTATCGAGGTTTCCGGTTTGTATGTTACCGGTCATGCCCCGTCGGGGCGGCAAAAGCCGGGCGTCGATCATGTGGACATTACCTTTTCCGAGGACATCAATCCCATTTCCTTCGACGCCGACGATGTCAGCATAACCGGGCCGTCAGGCAGCATTGATATCGATGAAGTGATCCACAATACGGGCAACACTTACCGGGTAAAATTCAGCGTCCAAAACACCGATGGCAGCTATACCGTCGAGGTGGGGCCGGATATCTACGGCCCGCTGGACAATTATATGAACCAGGACAAGGACGCCAAGCCTGGTGAGAAACCCGATGACGCCTATGTCAGCAACTTTATCATCGGAACCCTCGACCTTAATTATGTCATGGTCGATCTGGGGACGCTGGGCGGCGATTATAGCGAAGCCAATGGGGTAAATGATTTCGGGCAGGTGGTTGGCTCTTCGGAAGACGCGGCGGGAAATACTCAAGCCTTTATCTGGGAGGACGGAATTATGACAGCCCTGCCCAATTTGGGCGGGACCTACAATTGCGCCTATGCAATTAACAATTCAGGTGCGATTCTGGGCAGTTCGCGGGACAGCAGCGGTTCAGACTATGTCGTGATATGGTCGGCGTCCGGAGGCATACAAAATCTGGGAAAGGCCTGGGCCACCGACGGCGATATAAATAATTCCGGCGACATTGTGCTGGGAGAACGTTTTGGAACGCAGTTAACGTATTTTTACAATGTAATCCCTTCCGCGATGGATACGTATCATCAGATCAATGGTAAAGGCATCAGCGATGGGGGCATGATGGTGGGCTATGCGGTGCCGCCCAACATGGCATCATCGTGGGGCGCGGTAACCATCAACGGAACCAGCGTGCAGGGATTGGCCTATCTTCCGGGTGGAAGTGAAAGCGCGGCCCTGGGTGTCAGTCCTTCCGGTGCCGTTATAACCGGCTGGTCTTATACCGCCGCTTCGGGCGCGCACGCCTGCGTGTGGATGGCAGGAGCGGTCAAGGACATTAACAAATTCACGGACAAAAGCTACGGGCAAGCCGCCAACGACCTGGGGTGTGTCGTGGGATATTACACGGTGGGTTCGCAGTATGTCAGTCCCACCGCTGCGTTTATCTATGACGGCGCCCAGACCAAAACGCTCTGGGAAACGCCGTATTATCGTCAGAATGCCGGCTGGGACTCCTGGTATTCATTTGAAGAAGCTAATGATATCAATGTAACCACTGAGGTTGTCGGCTCCGGCAAAGTTTACACGGCGGACGGTTTAAAGAATCATGGCTTCTACATGAGACACCCCCTTCAGGCTCGGCCGACGGTGACGCTGGATAATCCCGCTTATGGTGCTATGGCGCCGCGGCTGGAGCTGAACCAGCGTGGTTATATCGATGTGACGTTTTTCGACGACGGTAAGGTGGGGCTGGATAAACCGACCATCGAAGATTCCACGCCCGAATTCAAGCTCGAAGGAGTGGCCGCCACCTATGTAACCATAGGCGATAAGCCGACGTTAGTGAAAGAAGATGCCCAGGGTATAACCTACCGCTACAGCTTCATGGGCAGTTTTAACCACGGCATTGTCGATGTGGAATTTATCGACGGCGCCTGGTATGACAAGGCGGGCATGCCGGGGGTGGGCAAATACGAAAGTTTCAACGTGGGGCTGGATCCGGACGAATACGACAAGAAGGGACCGGACAATACCGCCGCCCAGGCGTCCACTATCTCAACTGACGGCACGATTCAACTGCATAACATTCATCAGATTGGCGATGTGGACTGGGCGAAATTTTATGTTGCGGTCAATTCCAGTATGATTATCGAAGCCGACAGTCAGAGCGGCATGACAGAGATGTGGCTGTACGGGCCCGACGACCCGACCAAACTGCTCGAGCATAACGTGCAGGGCGCGGAGAACGGCCTTTCTGCCAGGATAGTGCGCAGCGGCGCCAACCAACTCTCGCCGGGAACGTATTACGTGCGGGTAGAGGAACTGTTCGACCGCTATACCATCGACTTATATGACCTGACGGTGACAAAGATTGACGTGCAGGCCGATGTGCGCGAGATCCACGGCTGGAACGGATACGGTACGAATCCAGTTAAGTTCGGCCGCTACATCGGCGGGGTCAAGATGGTGGATAAAAATCCCGATGACGGCGATTTTACGTTCGAAGTTACCCTTTCCGGCGACGACGCCGACGAAGTCGATAAGGTGGAATTCAAGCTGGGCACGACCATCAGTTACACCGACAGCGACGGCTCGGACGGCTGGACCTGGCCTGGCGTGCCGATCCACTGGCTGAACAAAAACACCGAGCTGAAAATCAATACCATCGACGATGACGCCAAACTTAAGGTCGAGGCGTTCTGGGGCACCGTCGAGGTTACGCCGTTTCCCGACTGGCTGACGATGGACGATGAATTCACCTTCTGGAATCCTGACACCAAAACCTATCACCTTGCCGGTTATTACCAGCCCGAGAGCTGGGACATGGCTTTTGAAATTTCCCAGAGCGGGCTCCTGTCGGGCATTAACGGATTCTCTCCGGGGCTGGCGGTGGTGATCAATGCGGGCCTGAAGGTGGAGGACAGTGCGATTTCTTCGCAGGCCGACGTCTATATGGACGCCCAGATAAAAGGCTTTAACATCTGGAGCCATAAGGATAAGCGCCCGCTGTACCTGGGTCAGAATCTGCCCTTCACGGTGGACGCCCGGACGCTCAAACCCAAAAGTTTTCATTATGAGGTCGAAATTACCGACTTGGCCAAAGTCAATATCAATTTGGGCAATCCCTCGGCGAAGTATGTCTTAACCCGCTGGTATCCCTTTGTGGGTACTCCTTTGCCCATATTCTTTCCTTTTAAGGACGGCGTGGACTGGACGCGAAACCGCTTGACTTACGGCGAAGGCGACATCGACTGGACGCAATGCGACATTTACACGGTGATCAATCCGGTCAGTATCCCGCTCCCTCCTGATCCCACTGGCATATTTTCCGGCGCCAGCGTTGACTTTACCTTGGGGATGATCCTGGACGTGGGATTCAAACTGCATATCAACTGGGATGATGCCCGGCAGGACTGGGATATCCAGGATAATCATGGTCAATTCAAGGTGGGCTGCCGCCTCAGCGGCGCGGTGGCTCCAGGCGTGGATATCCTCTGGGGCGGTCTGATGTGCCGGCTCAAAGGTGGTCCGGAAGGTACCCTCGATCTGATGAGCAATTTTACTCGGATTGCCGGCAAGGACGTCGGGATACCGGATATTGCGGGCAAATACCGGTTTATCATTGAATTGATCGGATCGATACTCTGGCTGGACAAAGAGACGTTCGGAATCGAGGACCGCCTTAAAACAGTTATTCCGAACAATCCGCCCACCGCTACTATCGGGTCGGAGGACTATTATTATTGGGCGGACATAATCACATGGGTGGAGCAGTCGGTCTTCGCACCACTGCCCGCCGTGTCCACAAAATCATTGATTGCACTGGCGGCCGGTTCGGCGCCTGAGCCTTCCGAGCCTGTCTATTCCCGCAGTCCGCAAATTGTTTCGCGCGGGGACGGAACTCTTTACAAGATTTATATTGAGGACGCCGATGCCGGGGCATTATTCCAGCCGGAGCTGTTTTTACAGAAGAAAACACCCGACCAGGACTGGACGACGCCTCTACAGCTTACCAGCGACGGTTTACCGAAGGGAACGCCTTCCCTCGGTTTCGTTGCGGACGGCGATCCCTTGATTGCCTGGACCGCTCAGACCTCCCGTCAGGGGCCCACGCAGATTGAGAACATGATGTCTTACGAAATTTACTGGGCGCGGCTCGATGAACAGAACCCGCAGGCGCCGATTACACCAGTCCGCCTGACTGACAATGATACGATCGATGGCGGAGTCAGTATCGGAGTTGATCAAGAAGGTTTGCTAACCTGGGGGCAGTTCAATGCCAGCAGCACACTGTGGAATGTCCGCTACGCCCTCTGGGATGAAACCGGCGGTTTTGTGATCCAGCCGGAACTGGTTAGCGACCCGGCCAAATACGCCGCGGGTTTCAAGTCGGTGCAGGGTCCCAAAGATAAAGGTATGACAGTTTGGCTGAGCGGTTCGCTCAATGCGGACAAGGTGCTTACCGACTTAAAACCAATGTACCGTATATTCAGCAACGGCACACTGAACCAGGCCCAGCCGGTACCGTTCAACAACACCCAGGCCCAGGCCAATTCAATCGACGTGGCGTTTGGACCCGATGGCAAGGTTTATGTCGTCTGGTCACAGAAAGAGGAGGGTGTTTACAGCGTGTGGTTTAACACCTACGAGCCCGATACCCAAACGTGGGGCCAGACCCAGCAGGTAATGGACGAAAGTATTCTGCAGTCGCCGCAGATATGTGTGACCAACAACGGCAAAGTAAACATCATAGTCGCCCAGTGGCAGCAGGATAATTCGCAGTTGTTGATGACCAGCTTCGATACCACCGACCCGCAGGCAGCGTGGTCCGAACCGGAAATAATAGCGGAATCTTCCGACGCCCTGTTTGATCAAACCGCCTCGTTCGATCCGGAAGGTAATCTGTTTCTGGCATGGATGGCGGAAAATACTGCAGTCGAATACATCGTCGCGGCGCCGACCATGATTGAACTGCAGGACAGGCAATCAGTGAAATATTACGACGGCGACGGCAGTCTTGTAACTGTTCAACTCGCCGGCACCGACGGTAAGGTTTTCTTTGATGGTCATAATATCAATGTTATTCAGGGGAAAAACGGTTTTGAAATTCAGGGCAGCAACCTGGTTCTGAGCGAAATCAGATTAGTGGCTGCAACCGAAAAAGCTTCCATCACCATGAACGCCAAGGGCGGCTCGGATTCTCAAGCGAGCCTGGGCGGTATCAAGGGGGATCAACTTGTCAAACTTAACGCCAAAAACATTGACCTTATCGGCGACATTAATCTTACCGGCAGCCTCGGCGCCATTATTGTGGATGATATCGCCGATGATGTCACAATAACTGCCGCCCAGCCTTACGAAAAAGGCTTCGCACTCAAAGCCGATGAAATCGGTTCGGGCGTTGAGTTCGACCTGGCTGGTCTGGTGAAATCCTTCCAGGCCACCAGTTTTACTGAAGGAAAACTTACCGCTGACATTATCGGTCAAATCAAAACCAAAACAGGCGATTTTGGCGTGGATATTTCAGCTAGGACCGGCGATATTCTCAGCATCGACGCTGTGGGGGATATCAGCGGTAACATCAATTCAGCCGGCACAATCAAAAAAATTATGACCAAACTCGGCGATGTAACCGGTACTGTTCGGGCCGGTGTTGAGCTGGGCATGGTCCAGGCTATCAATCTCGATCATGCCATCTTGAGCGCCGGGCAAACCATTAAGTCGGTCAAGCTCAGTGGGGATATCATCGATTCTTATGTTTTAGGCGGATATGACATTGGCGCTGACTGTGCTTTTGGCTTACAAGAAACTGGTGGAGGAGATGTGTTGAGCAGTGGCGATGTTACGTCGGTAACAGTAAAAGGAACTTTTTCTCGAAGTTACATAGTTGCTGGCACACTGCCTGATACATCTTTAACAAGTTATTTGCCGAATGTTGGCCAGATGGCGAGTACAGGATATATTGGAAAAATTAAATTCGGAAACATTAACTATGACGATGCCGATGATTATTTTGGTCTTTTTGCAGCCACAGAAATCAAGCCATTTAAGATTGGCAAGTCTTTGGCTGTTTCGCAGGGAATGTTTGTCATAGAGTAAGAACTATATAAAAGTGGTTCAACTTCCATAAAGTTGGTGCTTTTGAACTGTTTTCTGCCAATTTTACTGGATGAGAGCCACTAAAACTAGCTATCGAACTCGAAAGATCGGCGGGCGATTTGGTGGGGCGGCTGGCGGCGGGCAACGTTGAACAGCAGGCCCAGGGCCAGGAAGTTGGGAAGCAGACTGCTGCCGCCGTAACTGACAAACGGCAGTGTTAGCCCGGTTATTGGCATCAGACCTATGGTCATGCCGACGTTTATGAACATCTGGACGGCTATCGATGCGGCAATACCCAGTGCCAGGAGCCTGCCGAACGGTTCGCTCTGGCGACCGGCTCTTGTGACTTCTGACCTCCATCCTCTACCTACAGCGGCCAAGGTGAGACTGGACAAACAACCGCTTATAGCGATAATATATGAAAGTCAGCATAGAACTTTTCATGTCATCCCAATGGGTACAAAAGGCAATAACCATACGATTCCATCCATAACTAACGGTCGGTAAACGGTTTGGAACACCTGTGAAACCCCCCTCGAAAAGCCAAAAATGCTTGACACGCATTAAAAAAAGTGATAGAATGCTGCTGTAGTAGTGTCAATAGCATTGGAGATCAGCAATTCAGGAGGACGGAATGCGAGCTTCTATTTTGGTCGTGGAGTCCCGGTGTTTATACCTTTTGCGGAGTCGATAGGGGTTATTTGATAATTCCGTGGAGGTGACTATGGAACGGATAAAAACAATTGGGAAAATTTTTGTTCTACTGGTGGTGCTGTTGGTTAACGTTAACAGCTTGTGGGCCGGGTTTACCACATCTCACCAGGCGGAATTGGCGGTCAGCGGCTGGCTCAAGGCTGACAGCACGCCACTAGAGACAACCCTGGGCAGCCAGGTGGCGCAGGTCGATACCTACACGGATGACGATGGCCAACCGATTTATCACATCGTCTATCTGGAGCCGAGCGGTTTCGTAATCGTCTCAGCGGATGACAGGGTAGAACCGATCATCGGTTTCGTCAAAAGGGGTACTTATGATCCCTCACCCCATAATCCGTTGAGAGCGTTAGTGAGCCTGGACCTCAGGGACCGGGTCGCATCGGTTCGGGATATTCAACAACCGATGCTCACAGCCATGACCGAACAAGCTTCGGCGGCGCAGAACAAATGGAACCAATTGATCCAGTCCGCCGGCGATGGCGGTTCAGGCGGCAATGGCGACTCAGGCGGCGACGTTGGCACGTTGGGCATCGGCTCAATTGACGACGTCCGTATCGCTCCGCTGGTGCTGAGCGAATGGAACCAGCGCACCGCATGTGGCAGCTATTGGTGCTATGCCTATTACACACCAAATCACTGGTACTGCGGCTGTACAGCCACGGCCCTGGCCCAGATAATGCGCTATCATGAATATCCTGATACCGGTATCGGCAAAACCACATTTGATATCAAAATTGATGGTTCTGTTACCCAGCGAGATACGCGCGGCGGCGATGGCAACGGCGGGGTGTACGACTGGGCCAATATGGTATTGATCCCCGATTGCGACGATTTTCCTGAAGTCGAGCGACAAGCGATCGGGGCACTTTGCCACGATGCCGGGGTGGGTATCTCAGATCTACGCCCAAATAACGATGAATACACTCATTACAATTACAGCGGAGACGTGACGATTGCTTTTACGTATAGCGCAACCCTGGGATTAAAGAGCACCTTCAAGTATGCCAATGCCATCATGGGCAACAACTATCCGAACTCTATCCCCCAAACCAATTTGAACAAGATGATAAATCCCAATCTCGACGGCGGCTATCCGGTTTTCCTGGGCATCAGGCAGTCAGGCACCAGCTATGGCCATGCCGTCGTGTGCGATGGATATGGTTATAATCTGGGGACCATGTACCACCATGTGAATGTGGGTTGGGGCGGAAATGACAATGCGTGGTACAATCTGCCCACCGTTGATACCACCCCCAGGACGTATAACCAAACCTACGAAACCATCTACAACATTCGCCCGACAGCGGTGGAAGACGGCGAGATGATAAGCGGCCGGGTCTTCGACAACAACGGCGATCCCATCGATAGCCCCTTGGTTTATGCCGAGCCTAGCGGCCAGGCGTATTGGATACCCAACTCCAAATCCTGGAGCAATGGTATTTACGCCTTCGACGATCTGCAATCGAACAAGACGTACAGCGTATGCCCATTGGTAACCGGATATGTCTTTACCAGCCAGAATATCAGTACAGCGACCTCCATCATGAACACCACCACTGTGGGCAACGTCTGGGGCATAGATTTTTATGGCGAACTGCTGGAAATTACCGATATTACGCCGGCCTCCGGCCCGGTGGGTTCTTACATAAAGATCGAGGGCCAAAACTTCGGCACTACCCCCGGGACTGTGGTATTTTCCCATGCCAGCGTACCCGGTGGACAAACCAACTGGAGCGATACGGTCATCTATTGCCGTGTGCCCGACGGTGCCTGGAGTGGCAATGTTCACGTTTATACTTACGACAACCACGACAGCTCCGGCATGTACTTTGAAGTAACTACCCCCAGCACGGTATATGTGGATGATGATGCCGGAGAGGTCGAAAACGGCACAGCCGAATACCCGTTTAGCTCGATTCAATCGGCTATCGATGCGGTAGTGGGAAGTACGGTTATAGTCAACCCCGGCACTTACTATGAAAACATCAACTTCAACGGGAAGAATATCACCGTAACTAGCACTGACCCGGCCAACCCGGCCATTATGGCTTCCACAATTATCGACGGCGGCCAAAACGATTGCGTGGTCAGATTCGAAAACGGGGAAGACGCCGGTTGCCTGCTGACCGGATTTACCATCACCAACGGCGATTCCGAGTTTGATGGCGGTGGTATATATTGCGAGCTAAGCAGTCCCACCATAAGCTACTGCACCATTACCGGCAACTCGACCGAGAACGATGGCGGCGGGATACGCTGCTTTGAACAGGCCAGTCCCACCATAAGCTATTGCACCATCACCGGCAACTCGGCCACCGAAAGCCGTTCCGGCGGAGGGATATGCCTTATTAATGATTCCGACGCCGTCTTTAGCAACTGTACTATCAGCAACAATACGACCGGTTATGGCGGCGGCGGCATGTACAATAACCGCAGCAACCCGACCCTGATAGACTGTACATTCAGCAACAACTCACTGACCGACGAATACACTTATGGCGGTGGAATAAACAATTACGAAAGCTCTCCAACATTGATCAATTGCACCTTCATCGGAAATGATGCGAGTTGCCAGGGTGGCGGAATATACCACAACTGCTGGGATCCTCAAACGCTGACCCTGATCAACTGTACATTTATCGACAACTCAGCCGGCCAGAGTGGCGGCGGGTTAGCCAACATCAACAGGCCTGCAAACTTGACCAACTGCCTGTTCATCGCCAATTCGGCTACCAGCTTTGGCGGGGGGGCGATATACAATACCTCCACCCGCGCCGCGGGGACAGTAACCAACTGTACCTTCAGCGGCAATGCAGGAGCCAGTGGCAGCGGCGTGCTGCGCAATGACGGGGCTGATGTCACCATGACCAACTGTATTCTCTGGGGAAACGCCGGTCTGGGCGATGAAATATTTGATGGTTTTTACTCCACAACCACTATTAATTACAGCGATGTCCAGGGCGGCTGGACGGGGGCGGGCACTGAAAATATCAACGCCAATCCACTTTTTGTCGATCCCGATAATGCCGACCTGACCCTGCGGAACTACCGGTTGATGTCCGGTTCGCCCTGCATCGACGAGGGCGGCAACGCGGCACTGCCGAGCGATAGCCAGGACCTCGACAGCGATACCGATACCGGTGAGGACATCCCCTGGGATCTTGACAGCAACCCCAGGCTGGTTGACGGCGATTGTGACGAAACCGCCACCGTCGATATGGGTGCTTACGAGTTTGCTTATGTTGGCGATCTGGATTTCAACTGCTCGGTGGACCTGATCGATTTTGGCATGTTCGCAGCGCACTGGCTGGAGACCGACTGCAACGGCAACGCCGCCAACAACTGGTGCAACCGGGCCGACATCAACCATCTGGACGGTGTAAACCTGGACGATCTGACTCTATTCGCCGGAAACTGGCTGGCGGGAAAATGATTGTACTTAATCAGATGACTTAACTTTCGCATTATCCAGTCCAATTTTCATTTCACAGTACCGTTACGTATAAACAACCCACAAGAAAAAGTGCGGGATCACACTGTAATGATTGTAAAAGATCGAGTCCATTACTACACCAGCATTTTTAGGCGCGAATATCGACTTTTGACGCCAACACCAACCGTAACAGGGAAATGGCCAATTCACACCCAGCCTGTACACCCCCAAATTCTGCGTGGAAACCAAGGAATACCAATGAGTTACGTCATTTGCTGGAAAATAATAATAAATTTGTTGAAAAATAATAAAAAAAGACTTGTAAAAGGAAATGTGATTTGCTAATATGCCGCCAATGAAGACTAACGGAGGCTTGCGGATGTTTTTGTAATCTTCGTATCTTCGTATCTTCGTATGCGATGGAGGCACGATGGTGATTGATATGAGTCGGATGCTGTTCGGTGTGAGGTCTGTTAAGCTGCCTGTCACCACAGGATTAAATGGGGCGTTATTCAGCAGTGGGTTCTTCTGCAACAAACAGTTGCGCTGCGCCAACATCGAATCGAGTACCGAACGAATTTGACAATGTTAAAGTGTGTGTGTATCTTGTATATCCTCAATATGTGTCGAGGATGCAATAATCCTTATTACTTTTTTAGGAGAGCAGTATGATGTGTAGAAAAAATGTTTTGACAATTGTAGCCGTGGCGGTGTTCGCCATGGCGGCTATGGCCGATGCGGTGTTGATCAGTGTGAACATCGACACCACATCAAGGACACAGAGTACGCTAGATGGTCCCATTTGGGGCACTGGCGGCAGTGATGTTGGCACAACGTGGAATCAGTCTTTGGGCACACCTGTATCAGGGACCAACTTGCTGGACTCCACTGGCGCTGCCACCACCGTGGACTTCACGTGTAATTCCGGCAGCCTGTACGCTTGGGGTGCTCCCACCCTTGTGATGCTCACAGCTGCCACATTTAATTGGACTCCAACCGATGAATACACCCTGACTATCAGCGGTCTGACGCCCAGCGAGGAGTACGACGTGTACCTCACCAGCTTTCATCCTAATGAGAATGGAAGCAGAGTCTTGATCTCGACCAGCAACACGACGAGTACCTCATCACCCCAGATTGCCGATAATGGCGGGGGTGGTGGAAACGACTCAACGTGGGCTTTGGGAGTAAACTTTGTGATCTTCGAGGACGTCGAGCCGGACGGCAGCAACCAAATCATCTTCACAATAGACAGTGACTGGACCCAAGACTATTCAAAAAGAGCTTATCTCAATGGCTTCCAGATCGCCACCGCCGGTACCGCATCGTCTCCCCCCGGCCCGGCCAGTAACCCAAACCCGAACGACGGCGCAATAGGCGTCTTGGGCAGTGCAATCTTGAGCTGGACCGCCGGGACTGGTGCCAGTTCCAGTAACGTTTACTTCGGTACCGACCCGACTCCAGATAGCGGCGAATTCAAGGGTAATCAAACCGCGGTCACTTACGATCCTGCGGGTACGATGTCTCAAACCACCTACTACTGGCGTATCGACTCAGTCAACAACGACGGTACTACTACCGGCGAAGTCTGGAGCTTCACCGTTGGCACACCTGGTAAGGCCCTTGCCCCACATCCGTTCGACACCGCCCAAGGAATCGATCTTGATGCGGACCTAAGCTGGGTCGAAGGCGAGGCTGCCGATTCCAGTGACGTTTACTTCGGTACCGACCCGACTCCAGATAGCGGCGAATTCAAGGGCAATCAAACCGCAACCACTTATAATTTGAGTACCCTCAGTGCCGGTACGACATACTACTGGCGTATCGACCAGGTCAACGCCGAGGGCACCACCACCAGCGATGTATGGAGCTTTACTACCATGCCGTCGCCGGTCGTGGGCAGGAACACTTTCCTGGTACCGGTTCCTGCTACTGGCGCCAGTTGGAAAGACCTTGCATACCTGGCGGCTATCCCGGCATCGGCTGCGATCAATACGGGTGGACCCTCGGTTATCGCCCTGGAGGGTTTGCAGACTGCCCAGGTAACCGAGTATCTGCGACTATACAATCCAGCCAACACCTACGAGATCAACCCTAACAGTACGCTCGACGCGGTGTCCTGTTACCTGGCCCAGACTCACTGGACGACAACCACC
>Ga0315276_10002900_pt1 | contig 15690 bp, 13 predicted proteins | sample YL17G05_0_MG_FD_204542 | JGI IMG/M metagenome (GOLD analysis project Ga0315276, IMG submission 204542) | Sediment microbial communities from Yellowstone Lake, YNP, Wyoming, USA - YL17G05_0 | ecosystem: Environmental > Aquatic > Freshwater > Lake > Sediment | place: USA: Wyoming | collected...
CGCCAACGACACTGTGGGCACCCTCATGGCTAGAGCTTACAGTGACCCGTCCTGCGATGTCGGCGTCATCATCGGGACCGGCACCAATGCCTGCTATACCGAACCTGCAAGGAAGATGATCATAAATATTGAATGGGGCAACTTCAACAAGCTGAATAAGACATGGTATGACAGGATGCTCGACAAGGCCACCGACAATCCGGGCTGTCAGGTCCTCGAGAAGATGGTCTCGGGCATGTATCTGGGAGAAGTGGTGCGGCTCGTTCTCGTTGACCTAGCTAAGCGATTGGCCTTGTCCTGCGGCCCGAAGTTAATGGCAAATCTCAGGAAGCCGATGAGCCTGAAGAGCGAACACGTCTCCATGATAGAGTCTGACCGCTCATCCGGCCTGTCGAAGATAAAAGCGCTATTGGATTCTCTCGGCGTCCCCGGCTCGTCGCATGAAGACAGGATGATAATAAAGAGCGTCTCTGATATAGTCTCAACCCGCGCCGCCAGGATAAGCGCATCGGCCATGGCCTCTGTCGTGACTAAGATGGATCCCCGCGTCTCGAAGAAGCACACGATCGCCATCGACGGCAGCGTCTACGAAAAGCACCCCGGATTCGCTGGAAAGATAAGGTCATGCCTCAAAGAGATATTCGGCCGAAGAGCCTCTCGCATCAGGATCGTATTGAGTAAAGACGGTTCAGGAAAAGGCGCGGCAATTATAGCCGCAGTCGCAGCGTCAGGAAGAGGATAATGCAATGAAAAACGGTATGGAGAGCTCGAAGATACTGAAGAGGATCGAGTCCTTGATGGGCATGGCGAAGATAGGCATCGACATCATCGACTCGTCTTTCAATGTACGTTATATCGACCCTGCCTGGCAAAAAGTCTACGGCGATCCTGCCGGCAAGAAGTGCTACCAGTATTTCATGGGGCGGAGTGCGGTCTGCCCCCACTGCGGCATCGTAAAAGCATTGCAGACAAAAAAGATCACAGTCACCGAAGAGATGCTCCTTAAAGAGGGCAACAGGCCTATACAGGTCACGACGATACCGTTCCAGGATGCGAACGGCGAATGGCTCGTCGCCGAGACGAACGTCGATATCTCGAGGATAAGAGAGGCCGAAGAGGCGCTGCGGCAAAGCGAAAATAAGTACAGGCAGCTCTTCGAAAAAAGCGTTGACGCCATCTTTATTGCCGATCCGAAGACAAGGATAACGGTCGATTGCAACGTTCAGGCAGAACATCTTACCGGATATTCGAAGGCAAAGCTCCTTTCCATGCGGGCTGACCAGCTGCCTCCGAAAGATGCAAAGGGTATTGCCATGGAAAGCTTTAGAAAAATTGCCAACGGATCGGATGTAGAAATAGAAACGGAAATACTGACCAGGAATAAAAAACGGAAGGCTATTTCTATAAAGGGTACGCCGATAATGCTCGGTGGAAAGCCACGCATGATGGGTATTTTCAGGGATATCACCGAGAGTAAGAGAATTGAGAAAGCGCTGCGGGAAAGTGAAAATAAGTACAGGCGGCTATTCGAAGAGAGTAACGACGCCATATTCGTCGCAGACACGCGGACGAAGGCGCTTGTCGATTGCAACAAAAAAGCGGAGGAGATCACCGGATACTCGAGACGGAAGATCCTCTCCATGCGCGCGGACCAACTCCACCCTAAAGACTTGGCGCGTTCAACGATGGAAGGTTTTAATAAACAAGTGTGCGGCATTATAAAAAACGTGGATTCACAGGTCCTGACCAGGGACGGGAAGAGGGTGGACGTATCGATAAGCGCCTCCATATTGGAGATCGGCGGCAGGAAATTGCTGCTGGGTGTATTCAGGGACATCACCGAGCGCAAAAAGGCTGAGGATGTGCTGAAGAGAGACAAAAAAGAACTGGCGCAGCTCGTCGAGTCCAGGAGCGGCGAACTTCTGAAAGCCCGGGATGCTCTGAGCAAGGCGAAGCGCCTTTCCGACATAGGCCTCCTCGCATCCACGCTTGCGCATGGGCTGCGCAGCCCGTTCGCCGCCATACGGACCGCGGCTTACAATATAAAGAAGAAGAGCGGCGACCGGCGGTTAAAGAGCCACCTCGCCAACATAGATAAAAAGATACTCGAATCAGACCAGATCATAAAGAACCTTCTCTTCTACTCCCATATCAAGGTCCCGCAGCGCAAGAGGGTCGTCATATGCCCGCTCATAGAAGAATGCGTCAAGCTTTCAAAAGAGATATTCCGTGGATCGAAGGTGTCTCTTGGGCTTATAAATAGATGTCCTAAGAACAGGACTATAGAAGCGGACCCTGTTCAGCTCACGGAGGTCTTCAATAACGTATTGAACAATGCATACGAATCGTTCGGCTCGAGAAGGGGCAAGATCAGAATGGGGATCCGGTGCTCTAAAGAATGGCTTAAGGTTAGTATTAAAGACAACGGGCAGGGCATCGGATCCGAAGACCTGAAGAAGATATTTGAACCGTTCTTTAGCACGAAGGCGAAGGGAATAGGCCTGGGTCTTCCGCTTTGTCACCAGATAATAGACCTCCACAATGGCAAGATTGAGATAGCTAGTAAGATCGGCAAAGGCACTATAGTTAGAATAAAGCTCCCTTTAGGTAATAGTAAAGCAAGAACATCGGCATAGTGCATTAGTGGAAAAAAGTCCAAAAAAAATGGAATCAGCCACTATCATTATATTCCGGAATATGCTAAGCTTACAAACAGGATAATATACGGAAGATATTAAAATGGCTGAAAAGAAGACGGTTGAGAAGAAGGTGTTGATAGTAGACGACGATAAGGAGTTTCTGGAAGAGCTCCGGGAGATGCTGGCCGTCACCGGTTATGATGTGACGAGCGTTAGCGACAGTATCGCCGCGATCAAAGCAGCGCGCACGGTAAATCCCGATATTATACTTCTGGACCTCAGGATGACCGCCATGAGCGGCTTTGAAGTCGCTGACAGACTTAAGGGTTTTCCCGACACGGCCGACATTCCCATCATAGCGATGACAGGTTTTTACACCCTCAAGGAGCACGCCTGGCTCATGAACTTTTGCGGCATCAAGCGATGCATCAGGAAGCCGTTCAATCCGCTCGACGTGATAGCCGAGATAGAGAATACGCTGAAAGAGAACCATAAGAATAACAAAAAACATTAGGCGAGGGAGGTGAGTTAAAGATGGCAAGGACGACAATAGGTACCAGAACGATCTCTTCCAGGACCTCGTCGGGTCAGGATGTCAATGAGCTGATCCGCAAGAAGGCATACGAGCTTTACGAAAAGAGAGGCAAGAAGCCGGGCAATTCCATGAATGACTGGCTGGAAGCCGAAAGGATCGTAAGGCAGAAGAGCTTCTAAGCTGTTTTAATGAAGCATTTCAAAAAGGACGGCTTGCTTTGCCCATCTCGAGTAAGAATGCTGGCGGGTAAAAGAGAGCCGTCTTTTTGCTTTTATCATTGCAGTTTCATTGAGGCGAAAAGGATATGGCAAGAAAGAGGAATAGCAAGGATCACGCGGCTGCGGCCGCCTCACGGCTGAACGAACAGGTAGAACAGCTCAAGGACGATTTCATAAGCGTAGTCTCCCATGAATTGCGCACGCCCCTTTCAATAGCCAAAGAGGGCATAAACCTCATACTCGACGGCATACCGGGCCCGATCAACGCCGAGCAGGCGAGGGTCTTGAAGAGCGTAAAGATCAACATAGACAGGCTGGTACGCATCATAAACAACCTCCTCGATATATCGAAGATAGAGGCCGGGAAGCTTGAGATAAGGAAGAGGTTGGCTGATGTGGCGGATCTGGCGCGGCAGGCCGCCAGTTCTTATGAGGCGAAGGCCGTCGAGAAGAAGGTCTCGCTGAAGATGGACCTGCCGGCGGAGCACTTTTTAGCGAATGTCGACCCGGATATGATGATCCAGGTGATAACGAACCTCCTGGACAATGCAGTCAAGTTTACGAAGGAAGGGCAGATAAAGGTTTCGGTGAGGGAATGCGGTAAGCATATTGAGTGCTCTGTTGCCGATACAGGCATGGGCATATCAAAAGAGGACATGCCTAAACTCTTCGAAAAATTCCAGAGGTTCGGCCGCGCAAACGGGTCCAGCGAGAGAGGGATGGGGCTCGGATTGTCTATCGCCAAAAGGATCGTAGAGATGCACGGCGGCCGCATCAGCGCGGAGAGCGAGCCTGGAAGGGGGACCAAAGTCACATTCACGCTGCCGAAAAAAGTCTAAATGCCAAAGGAGAATGTATGGACAGGAAGAAGACGATACTCGTCGTAGATGACGAGCTTGAATTTTTGAAGATGATCCGGATGCGGCTTGAAGCAAATGGCTACGAAGTCATCACCGCCACCGACGGCAAAGAAGCGCTGGACAAAGTAAAGAAGTATAAGCTGGACGCGGTGCTCCTCGATATACTCTTGCCCGGGATGAACGGCCTCGAGGTCCTGAAGAAGATACGCCAGGACAACAAGGACCTCCCCGTCTTTATCATAACCGCATTTTCCAGCAAGGAGCGCTTCGAGCTGGCGAATAGATTCAACGCCTCCGGGTTTATCGTCAAGACGAGCGACCTGAAACAGGAGGTGGAGAACATCACCAGCTTTATCAATATGGCCGATAAATTCAAAGGACAACGCCCGCCGGCCGCAGCCTAAATAATCTCTTACTTCTCTCCCGAATTCTTGGTATAATAACACCAAAATATGGGTATTATATTAATAGGCACGCTAGCAAGCCTTGTAGCGGGATCCGCCACAATCATCGGCGCGGCGTCGGTTTTCTTCGTGCACAGGGTCTCCGATAAGTTCCTGGACGCCGCAATGGGGTTTGCCGGCGGCGTCATGCTTGCGGCGACGTTCTTCGGCCTCATAACGCCGGCGATAAAAATAGGCGGGATATGGAAGACAGGCGCGGGCATCCTGCTGGGCGCAGCCTTCCTCATCCTCATGGAAAAGATTACTCCTCACATCCACCGCGTCACCGGCATCAAGGGCCCGCCCACCCATCTCGGCAAGCTGTCGCTCTTCATCCTCGCGATAACGATACATAATTTTCCGGAAGGGCTGGCCGTAGGCGTGGGATTCGCCGGAGGCAATATCGCGGCAGGCATCGTGCTGGCGATCGGTATAGGTATTCAAAATATCGTCGAGGGGCTTGCGGTCGCGCTCTCCATATTCAGGGACAGGAACATAGTGATCAAGGCTTTTCTGATAGCCTCGTTCACCTGCATCGTCGAGCCGATAGGAGGCTTCATCGGCATCTCTGTAGTGTCGCTGAGCAAGGCCCTCATACCGTATGGCCTGGCATTCGCTGCCGGCGCCATGCTCTTCGTGACCGCCGAGGAGATCATTCCGGAAACGCATTCGCGGGGCAATCCCCGCGAGGCCACCGTCGGCCTCATCCTCGGTTTCGTCGTCATGATGATCCTCGAGAGCATCTTCACATAATGGGAAAGATAAAGCGAACCGGCGCGCATTACGTCTACATCGTGGAATGCGCAGACGGGACGTATTATACCGGCTACACGCCGAAATTGAAGCGGCGGATAGGCCTGCACAACTCCGGTAAGGGCGCCAAATACACGAGGGACCGTCGGCCAGTCAAGCTGGTGTGGTCCAAGAAGTACAAGCATTTCAAGCGGGCCTTCAAGCGGGAACTCGCCATCAAGCGATTAAGCCGCTGCGCGAAAACCCGCCTCATTTCGGGGACTCCCGCTCCGCGCGCCTTTCGGGGACGTTCCCCAAGGGGACACACTAACTAACCGGAATTTTCCATGAATAACAAAAGCCTGTACAAAAAAACTTTCGGGATGCAATTAAATAAATTTACAATCGCAATATTGCTGTTCTTATTTACTCTGTTAATTTTTAATATTAAGTTCAGGTATGTGGGATCTGGCGATACGAAACCAAACGAACTTCTGCCGATATCGATTATATATGAACGCGATTTTGATTTTAACGAGTTTGTTTCGGAGCAAAACGCGCTACCGCCTTACTTCCGCAGCATCCGCGGTAGAATTGTTTCTATGTACCCTATAATACCCGGGATATTAAGCCTCCCGGTATTTCTCATCGCTCACATCTGCGGGATTGATTTGCTTAAGAATATATCGTTACTATCCATGATATCCTCGTCATTAATTGCCTCAATCTCTGCTGTGTTTATGTTTTTATGCCTGACAAAAATTTGTAAAAAACAAATTACGGCTGTATTCTTTGCTTTGGTGTATGCATTCGCTACTTGCGTCTGGAGTGTTGCTTGCAGGGGAATTTGGCAGCATGGGCCATCCCTATTGTTTATCACAATAACCCTATTTTTATTATTGAACGAAAACAATGCTCTCATTCCTTACGCGGGTTTCTTCCTTGGGATGGCTGTTTTTAACAGGCCGACGAATATTATCATAGCTTTACCATTAACGGTCTACATATTTAATAATTATAGGGGCGGCGTACGTATAAAATATTTGATATTGGCTATGATACCGGCGCTCCTTTTCTCTTGGTATTCCTACGTATATATGGGCAATGTTTCGTCGCTTGGGCAGGGGCATGAACTTAAATTAGGCGGTCATTTTTGGCGTGGGTTACCCGGATTGTTAATAAGCCCGGGCAGGGGGTTGTTTGTCTTCAGCCCGATATTCATTTTTAGTTTTGCTTATTTGATTTATTCGCTGTTTTCAAAAAATACAAGATCCATTTATAGATATTTGGCTATATCCGCCATTCTTATGGTTGGAGCATATGCAAAATGGCATGGGTGGTGGGGAGGACACTGTTTTGGATATAGATATCTAATAGAATTAATTCCCATGCTGATTATTTTTCTAGCTCTTTGTTGGGAAAAGGTCATCACAACTTCTCGTTATCTCAAAATCACATTTTTTATTTGTTTGGTCGTCTCAATTTATTTTCATTTTCTAGGCGCCTTTTTATACCCCGCGGGTTTTAATTATGAGCCAAACAATATTGATTCTCATACAGAACGCTTATGGAGTGTTAAAGATACAGAACTGGTCAGAGCTACCAAGAATTTGTTAAAAAAATTTCATGTGTTGCATGATTGATATACAATGAAACAATTAAATAAGGCTTACGGAAATATAGTTGTCCTGGCTAATGTGCGCGGCCAGCGCAAGATCCCCTACCTGGACAGGGATAGATTATTCCGGCTTAGGGATAGCCGGGTAAGGAAAATTGTACAGTATGCGGCCAGGACAGTTCCTTTTTACCGGGAGTTTTTCAGGAAAGAAAGTATCGATCCGCGCGAAATCAGAACAGCGGATGACCTCAGCAAGCTTCCTTTGATAAGTAAGGACCTCATTAGAAAGTCCGGACACCTTTTTATTTCTACCTCTGGATTGGGGAGGACTGCGGTCCCTTTTAGAACAAGCGGTTCAACCGGCGTACCGCTTACAATATTCCATGACCGGGTTTCTTTGCTTAAAAATATCGCTTTCGGAGAGAGGGAGAGAGAGGTGATCGTCCAGGCCTGCGGCAGGGCCCTGGGGTATAAGGAAGCGGAGATTTATTATTCCGGAGGCATCCGCAGGAAGGCAAGAGAATTTTACCGGCAGAACACTTTTATCCCTATACGCCCGAACCTGCTTTCGCTGTCGTTAGCGGCGCCTTTTGAGAAGATTGTGAGCGATATCAACGGGTTTTGTCCCGATGTCATCAGAAGCTGCGGCTCGTATCTGGAGACTTTTTTTAGACTGATCGCCGCGCGCAATATCAGAGTGCACATACCGCGCATGGTGATCTATGGGGCAGATACCATGAGCGATTCCGGCAGGAAATTTATCGAAGAGAGGTTCGATATCCCCGTTTTTTCCACATATCAGGCCGCCGAATCCTTTAAGATCGGCTTCTTCTGCTTAGAGCGTAAGGGTTTTCATCTGCACGAAGACCTCTGCCACGTAAAGATCGTTGACCAGAGCGGAAAGGAGGTCAGGGATGGCCAGCCGGGAGAAGTGGTGATTTCTAACCTGGTAAACTACGGGATGGTCATTTTGAATTATCGGCTCTCGGACGTAGCTACGTTGGCAAGCGCGCGCTGTCCCTGCGGCAGGACATTCGGGCTTCTAACTCAACTTGAAGGGCGCACGGACGATGTTATATTCCTACCCGGCGGCAGGTTCATACACTCTAGAGAAGTATGGGGATTTTTTATAAATAGAAGAGAGGTATTGCGGTATCAGTTGGTGCAGCGCGCGCCGAGCAGCTTCCTGATAAGGATCTCAACCGCAGATAAGAATGTCTATGATAGGATCGTGGGCGATATTGTCGCGGGCCTAAGCAATTTGCTCGGAGGATCATGCGCTATTGAAGCTGAGTGTGCCTTGGGCCTTGAATTATTCCCGGACAGCAAGTTCAGTCCGGTGGCTTCCCAGTGCAAGCATGAGCCGCTTTCATGTTTTCGAAAATAGGCGGGACCTGAAAATATGAGAATAATCAGCCGGGAAATCAGATCTAAATTTGAAGAGTTTTCCATTCCGCAGCTAAAGCCACAAAATATATCTGCGATCATTCCGACAGTGAGCGCTACCCCTTTTGCGCGTTACGGGATACACGCCTATTATTTTTTAAATTTTAAAACCTCTCAAGGGCTCTGCGTGAAAGTGAGGCATAAAGACATCATTGTTCCCGGCCTGAAAGGATTTCAAAGGGCCAATTACAGGCAGTATAGGATTTTACCGCTAGCGCGCCTTTTATTTCAAAAATATCACTATGGATTGAATTTCCTGGAACACATTTATACCCGGACAATACCGCATACGGTTACCGAACTGGGTAATGGCCGGTTCATCATCGGCCTATCCGCTTATTACGGATATCTTCTTGTTGATTGCCGCAAGAGATCGGTCGTCTATAGAATGATGGACAAAAATGATGAAGAGCACGTCTTTGGCTCGGTGCAATGGCTTGATGCCGGATCGCGCTCTTTCTACTGTATGACGTATTCACTGAAAGACTCCTTTAAGAAAACGCTCGATCCTCATGAAAAGGTCTTTAGCCGGGTTTTAAAATATGAAAATGAAACAGGGGAAACACAAGAGGTGTGGTCGGGGTATTTCACTGATTACATACATGATATCCTGATCAATGCGGATAAGCGATACCTGGTCGCAGGCGAGTTTGGCAGGTTTTTTGATAAAAACAATACTATTATCCCGACAAAGACGCTTATTCTGGATATGCAAAACAGAAAAGAGTGGGTGCTTACGTCCATCCCAAACGGAGCGCACGCGCAATTTGATCCTGATGACCCGGAGATCGTCTACTTTTCGAATCATAATTTTGCGTTTGAGCGCAACCGTTTTTTAGGCCGGTTCACAAAAGGGCCGTATGGAGTCAAGTTTTTGGGCCCCGCTTCGGTGCATAAATACCGGCTCACCCCGCAGGGTCCTGAGAAGATAGGGGTTTTTAGCTCTCCGGATCTATTCAGAATGACTAATTTTCATGTTTTTCAATGCGCGGGGCGCAAGGTTATCGCCGCTAGCGGGGCACCGAATTTTATTTTTATCGCGGATGCCCAAAATTTGCAATTGATCAAGAAAATCGAGATTAGTGACCCGGACGGGCCTAGTTATACAGGGACATTTTCATACTCTCCGGACGGCCAAAAACTTTATGTTCAGAATACAAAATCATTTCAAGTTGTAGACCTGGAAACCGGCCGCCCGGATTACATCCGTAGCCTGCGATTCGATCACTCATGCGGTAATCATATGCTGGTTTCAGGGGATACGGATTGGTAAGAGAAGCGGGGAGCCTTTAAGGGAAGCGTTATTTATCCGCCGGCTGCCCTGGTGTGGCCCGTTCCTTTATACCCGCTTGGGAGGAAACGCGGTATCCTGGCATCCAGCAAGCGGTTTTCTCTAACGCTATAGATAATAAAATTATCTGAATCCTCGAGCACGAGGTATGAGCCGTCTTTGCTCGGATTTATCGCAAAACATGATCCGGGATACACCGGACAGGCGAGGCTGGCTCCCTTAGCGCAAACAAGAGGTTCTGCCTTAAATAACTCTACCCTTCGCCAGAGCGTCATGCTCTGCGCGTCTATAAGATCGATTTTATTCGGAAGATTGGTCACCGCCACCAGCACGCGGCCGTCATAGAGAAACGGTACGTGCTGGCTTAAGCGGAAGAACTGCGCGTCAGAATATTTTCCCTCAATGATTGTTTGGCCGTCCATTATCCTCATTTTTATCAGGCACGCAGGCCCGTCCAGGATGACATTGCCTTTGAGGAGATGAAAGTTATGGCAGGATAGATAAAACAGGGCCGGATCCAGCGGATCCAGCTCGCAATGGGCCGGCACAGGGGCCGGGACGCTGGTGCGCCAGTGGCGGTGCGAGGCAAGGTCTACGGTGATGAGTTCATCGCAGGCCCGGCCGGCATCCCACTTGAATGAGGCAAATACGGCATACCGGGCGTCAGTGGTGCAGATGATCTGGTGTATCCCGTCGTTATTTTCAAATTCGTACAGCGGTTCGATTCCCAGGTCCGGCAGGGACAGGCGGCCGATCGAGCAGCGCGCGTATTTAAGCCTGCCGCAGAGGATATCGAGGCTATCTTCCAGCGGCCAGCGGATGAAGATCCAATAGCGGTTATCCGCGCTGAAGCCTCCGGTTGAGCCGTAAAGCATGAGCGGATCCGCATAATCTTTAGGCAGGACAGTTACTTTCCCGGATCGCGTATCGACGGCAAGATTAAAGAAGCCGTTAGTGAAATCTCCCATGCATACAAGGAGGGTTCCTTCGGCTGAAAGCTGCGCGACGTGCAGGTTCATCTGGAAGTTTTTGTAAAAATCCGTGTGCAAGACTCCGAAGGGCAGGCGTTCTGCGGGGATATTTTTTTCCAGGAGCTCTAGCGCGCGCGGGATTTCTATCCGGGCCAGCGGCCAGCGGCTGATGCTCTTTTTTGAAAAGTCTATGATGTCGATCAGGTAGCCGTCCGGCCCTATGCGGCAGGCGGTAAACGTTGCCTGGATATCAGGCAGGCCCGGGATATTTTCAAAAGATATGGCTTCCTGCTCGCTGAACATATTTTTCATTTTTCTGCCCTGGTCATCGCATCAGCATCCAGCTCAAAAAGGAGGTCTTCTCTGCAGATATCCGCCTGGGTCATAACAAGGGGAAGGTCATGGAGGCCATTCTGCCGCAGATAACGGGAGAGCCGGGGAGCGTCATCCAGGTCTTTAAAGTATGCGACGGCGCGGGCCACGTCTGACCAGCCCATTGCACGGGAGGATAAAATGCTTTGCACGACCTTGAACGTTAACCCGATCTGCTTGTCCACATCTTTGGCGTGCGCAGTCAGGCCGTTGGCATCGATACTGGCCGTGCCGGAGACGTAAAGGTAGCGGGAATCCGGCATGGTCACTTCAATGGCGCGGCTGAAGGTATTATTGTAATCCGGCGCCGGGCACTGCAGGGGCGATGCGACTTCGTTGATGCAGATATTTTCGCCCTTAGGCTGTATGGCCATGGCATTTGCGATGATGCCGGCACCCGAAGGGTTGGACATGCCGACAGCGGTGCTTGCGGGGATCCTCGTTCTATATATGCCTCGTTCGGAAAAAAAGGCGTTGCGCACTTTGTTGAACTCCGGATACCATGATAGGATATCATTCAGGTAAAACCAGGTGCGCATCACATTGCCAAACTCCATCCCGATGCTTTTAAGCGCCGAATCGATCTTTTCAAATACGCACTTTGCCTGCGCGGGATTGGTAAGAGTTGCGCCGGGAGCCGCGATGTTACCGAGAAAACAGAATCTGGCATACGCCGACTCAAAAACGTTTCCCAGTATCCCGTCGTCAAATTTCATGGGCTGGATCCTGCTGCCCGATACGGCATAAGTCTGAATGCCGCATGCGCGCTCGCCGTTACCGCGGGGGTATTCCAGCCACGTTACAGGCCGCTTCGGCTTACTTAATGATGCTTCAATAGAACGCAAGCCTCTGGGCATAAAACCGCAAGGCGCGAATATAGTCTGAAAGAGGGGGGTATAGTTACCTTCCGATATATTTTTCGCGATCGCCTCTGCCGTCGCGTCAAATCGGTCCAGCGGAGAGTGCGCCAAGATATAATGTTGCCTCAAGCCGTAGGAAGGGAAGGTCGTTGTCATGAGGCCGTCAGGGCCGACATTTTTTAAAATATCCGAAGGTGCTCTGCGCGCGGCTTGATCCGTATCCTCATCCGGTTGTATGAGCGAGCGGCAGTCTTTGAATTTACCGTTGGCCTCAAACGGGATATTATCCGCTATCTCAATGCGGAACTCTGCTCCCTGCCCCAGCCTCCGGGCGACCATACTGCTGAAGGATTGTATTTCTTCCGGCGCGGGTTTACGCATGAGCGTGACTAGCAATACAAAGTTTGTTTTTGTTTCCTGGGTCATCTGGAATCGGTCCAGCCAGGGGGCGCACTCGGTGATCACCGGCATTACGGCTTCCAGCGGATGGACGCGGCGGCCGTCAGGCAGCAGGAAATATTCCCGGATCCGCCCTGCGATGCTTTGAAACGTGGAAAACGGCTGGCCGCAGGGGCATCGATCAGGACCTTTGATCACCATATCTCCCATGCGGTAGCGGATGAAAGGCATGGCATAGGAGTGCAGCGACGTAATGACGAGCTCTCCCTGCTCGCCTTCCTTAACCGGCTGTCCGTCGCGGATGACCTCGGCTACGATATTATCATCGCAAACATGATAAAGGCCTGTGTGCGGGCATTCCCAGGAGACGATATTGCATTCATTTGTGCCCAGGACGTCAAATGCCCGTACGCCAAAGGCATCCTCGATTATTTTGCGCTTGGCCAAGGTCAACGATTCTCCGCCGCAAATTATGAAACGCAGTTTTTTCTTCGAGAACTTTCCTTTGGCAAAGGCCGCGAGGACGGCGAGCGCGCCCGGATATCCGGAAAGGATATCGGGATCGATCTCTTCCAGCCGCCGGTACATCGCTTCCACAGGCTGGAGGCAGTCTACGCGGTAGCTGCGGTGTATACAGGCTGCCTGGCGCATGGCGGTAAGAGAAGTCTTGCACCTTTGGCCGGGAACGTTCGCCGCCGATACGAGCGCGGTCTTATCCAGAAGGCGCATTCCGTATTGTTGCTCTGCGCGCACGCGGAACATGTTGATGATATGTTCTTCCGGCCAGGTCCTCCGGACCACGAACGGGCATCCGGATGACCCGCTGGTGATGCGGCAGACCAGCCGCTCTGGTCGCGCGCCGCGGGCAAGTATCTCTTCCAGGGGATTAGCCCGCAAGTCGCTTTTTTGGGTTATCGGTATGCGCAGGAGGTCTTCCGCCGCAAGAATGCTTTGCGGGTCAATGCCGGCCTCATCCAGAAGTCGGCGATAATAGACGACATTTTTGTAGGCGTGGCGGATAAGGTATCGGAGCTTTTTGTTTTGGAATGCGCTGATGTCCCGGCGCCCGGCACGCGGGTGAAGCCATAGGGAATGAAGAGTGATCAAGAGTTCTTTCTGGGTCATATCAGGTGACAATCCTTTTTTCGACGGATACGGATACCGCCGCGCAGCCGCCAGATCATAAGCGTTACGCATCCGGGTAGCGGTTTTTGCACAGATACGCTTAAGGGAAAAGCGTTTTGCCAGGACGACGCTGAGGGTATCGGCGATCTCGTTATCTTTAAACAGAAGTATAGCGCAGCCAAATAGCGCTGTCAATATGTAACGAGCCAGGGGCACATCCGCAAGGGGCGCTATGAGCAGGCAAATCCCGATTTTATCTTTCCACTTTTGAGTTGTAAGGTTTTTTATTTTGGAGTAAAATATAACTGAGATCAGACTGGCCGAACCGTAGATAATGTCCTCGATCACCTTATTGCCCGGTGTTTCTTTCCCAGGCATCTGCCGCTTCCACGGCATTACATCCTTGAAAATACTGCGATAAATCTTATGCTTAGCGAGCCCCTTAATCCTTTTCTGTATCAGTCAGCCAGTTTTTTAAAGCGTATTGTCCTTCTCCCGCGTTCAATGCGTCTAAAATGCGTGAAATTAAGCGGAAGCGCTGCCGGCGATGACGGCAGCCTGAATATTTTTTATGCGGGGGAGGGCGAGTCGCTCGGATATCTAAAGCGCGCTTATTTTTCTAAAGTAAGCAGCGAGGAAACGGCCGCTATTGCGGTATGGGCGCTAAAAAGCACTGTGCGAAAGCATCTCTCGGGGGATACTATCGTAATCGTAGAGATAAACCGGCTATTCGGATCCCTCGCTCCCGCCGGAGGCCTTGAGACATTTGCCTGGATCAAACATAAAGTATTTCCGGCGAGCGAAGGTTTTAAAGCGCGCAGGACAAAGATAGAAAAGAGCTATGGCAATAAAATCAGGCGGCAGAAGTATACCCATGCCTTCAGCAATGATCCGGCCGAAACAGAACGATTTTACCACGAATTATATTTGCCGTATGTGACATATAGGTATAAGGAAAATGCGCACCCGCGCAGGCTCCGGGAATTTCAGGATGCGCTAAGGTCCGGGTTTCTGCTCAAGGTCTTTGATGGGAATGAGTGGGTGGCAGGATTGGTCTGCGCCCGTTACGGTAAGACTATATATGTATTTGCCGGCGGAGTGGCGCCAGATTTTGAATATCATCTCAAGCGAGGCGCCCATTCGGCGTGCGAATATTTCATTTTTAAATGGGCAGAAAAAAATTCCATACGAATAGTGGATATGCTGCGAACAAGGCCAAATCTTTTGGATGGTAGTTATCAATTTAAGCGTAAATGGGCCGCCATGGCGTTTAAGGACTCTTGGCCGCATACGACACTGCGGATCTATATACCGGGCGGGGCGCGCGTCCCGGAAATACTGAATAATCAGCTGATCTGGCGCAAAAGCAGATTTGAAGCGCTTGGCGCTATTCTTGGCAGCAAATGAAGCGTTACGAAAAAAATGCAAGATAAGACAATAGCCATCATGACCGGGCGGGGAATATGGGCGGATTATATATACAATTCGTTTAAGGAGGATTTCTCTGGAGTTAAAATCATCATTGAAAGACCGCAGTCGCGCTTGGAGATCCTGCGCAAACGGCTGAAGAAGCTGGGGCCGGTGACGGTCTTAGGTCAGAACCTTTTTAATCTGTGCGTCAAGCCTTACCTGCGCCTCGCGTCGCGTAAACGTATCTCCCAGATCGCCAGAGAGTATGATTTTAACGCAAGCCGTATCGCTGCGGCTGACCGTATTGATGTGCCTTTGGTAAATTCAGACGAAACAATAGCGTATCTTCAGCGGTTAGGCCCCGATGTGGTGGTGGTATACGGTTCCAGGATCATCGAAGAGAGGGTCTTGCGCTGCATCAGCGCGCCTTTTATCAATATGCATACCGGGCTTACTCCGGCATACCGTGGCCTGAATGCGACGTATTGGGCCCTGGTTAAGTCAGGAGTAAGCGCAAGCGGCGTGACGGTGCACATGGTTGACCGCGGCCTGGACACAGGGGCGATCCTTGAGCAGAAGCAGACCAGCCCTTCAGCCGAAGATAGTTTTTTCACCTACGACTGGTTTCAACTGGGCGAAGGCCTGCCGGTATTAAAAAAAGCGGTCAAAGATCTGTTGGAAGGGACTGCGCGCGTCAAGCCGCCTTTGCTTGATGGCTCCGGAGTCTGTTCTGACCCGACATTACGGGAGTACCTCTGGCACCGGATATTT
>Ga0315276_10002904_pt1 | contig 15681 bp, 37 predicted proteins | sample YL17G05_0_MG_FD_204542 | JGI IMG/M metagenome (GOLD analysis project Ga0315276, IMG submission 204542) | Sediment microbial communities from Yellowstone Lake, YNP, Wyoming, USA - YL17G05_0 | ecosystem: Environmental > Aquatic > Freshwater > Lake > Sediment | place: USA: Wyoming | collected...
AGAATACGGCAACTCGTGGGAGGTTATCGGTGTCGCGTGGGACGATAATAGCGGACATCCCACACTCAAGAAGTTTAATGTCGTCTTCTACAAAAGTGACGAAGAGTTCTTTTCCATCGGCTTACATAGTCGTGGAGCATACAAGGCGATGAACATTGACGTTTCCAGCGACATCAACGAACAAGCCACGTGGCTTCTTGAGTGGGTCACAGGAGATCAACCATGTACGACGAAGAAACCGAAAAAGTGATGGAGCCGCACGTGTCTCCGGCTAACCGCAGTGACGGCTCGTGCTCGGGCTGTCGCAAACCGGCCAAGTACAGGGTCTCGCTGCACTGCCTCGAGATCAGATTGTGCGATACCTGCGCTAAGGCGATGTGCAAGAAACTCAAATGAAGAAGAAGCCATGAAACCCGAGACTTGCGCTCTCAAACTGTTTCAGCGTCTCCTGCGACTACGGGTGAACGCTGAGCACGTGAGCAACGAGAACCTCGTGACCATCAAAGCACCAGGTTTCGTTCTTCATGTCGTCTACCACAACAACGGTGTGACGGCGGCTTATCCCTACCGGATCGGAGAGTTCGGGCGGGCCATGGTTCTGCGATCAGCGAAGTGGAAGGAACACGTGGTCGACGAAGTTGCGGAGTGGGTGGTACGGTGGTGCTCAGCGAGGAGTTCGGCATGAGTCTCAAATCGGTTATCCTGGTCTGCTCGTGCGGCTACAAACGTCAAATGACGAGCAGTCGGATGTTCAGTAAGTCGATACCTAAGTGCACGAGATGTGGCAACGTGCTGAATGAACTGACGAAGGCGTCACGCGAGAAACGGTGCCTCGAGACCAAGAAGAAGCACGGACGACACAGGAAGACGGTCTTGCCAAATCATCCCTCAGCAAAATGTTCGTGGCAACGAACAGACTGTCGGTCATGTGGAAAGAAACTGAGCAAGATGAATCAGAACACGGGTCTTTGCTTCGCTTGCCAGGGAAAGATATGAGTCTCCTCACACCCGAAGCACGAGCGCGCGACCTGTTTGTCGCCGTCCTCAAGCAAAGACTGTCCGTTAACAAGGTTGACATTAACGTCAAGAACTGCTGGGAGGTGATCGTGCGCCGGAGAGCCGACTGGCCGGCCTTCATCTTCTCATTCTTTGAATCGGGCGGTGTTGAACTCAGTATCGAGAAGCTCGGTGTCATCAGGAAGTACGACAAGAATGTCTCGACCGACGACCTCGTCACCTCATTTCTAAACCAATTGAGCCACGGAGTTTCTTCTCAAGACGACTAAGATGACGCTCTTTTATCCCAATAAGGAGGATAAATCATGCGCGAAGAACGAAAACTGGTGGCGCGAGTGCGCTATGTTCCTGAAGTTCGTGAGAAGTTCAACTCCGTCAGCGAGCACTACATCGCTGAGGTTGACGGCAAGGAAGGCAAGGGTCGCAGCATCTACGACGCGCTCCGGGAGTGTGACGTAAGCACCTGGGACAACAACATCCAGATCGCGCCGGTTGACTGGCCGGCTGAGATCCTCGACGCCTGGCTGATCGAGCAACACACATCGGCACTCGCCGAAGAGAAATCGCGCAACGAAGACAAGAAGCGCGCCGCGATCTACGCCGAACGCAAGGCAAACCTCGATCGCCACATGAAGACATGGGACCTGAAGGGTGAGACGGTCTACGTTAGCGTTGACAACGATGGCCGCATCGAGGTGCAGGACTGTGGCCGTTGGAACAGCTATCTTCGCAAACACGAGACGGTCATTCGCCGCCGGTACTTCAAGTCTGATAAGGACGGCGCTTACAACTGGACCAAGATCAAGGGAGCCGTCGAGGAGGTCGCGGCGTACAAGGCGCGTGAGACGGCCAACTCCAACAAGAGCAAGACCGATGAGGAGAAGAGCAAGGCGATCCTCACCGGACTCGGTGAACACGCGACGGGCTGGCAGGCGGCAGCGAACGGGACCGTCTCCTTCACGGTGAACGCAAAGACCGCTGAAGAGGCGATCGCGATCAACCAACTACTCGCTGGCGTGATGGCCTAGAAGGAGAAGAACCGATGCGCATCTTTCTCGATGACATTCGCGACCCACCGGCGTTTGACGGGGTGACAGGCAAGCCGATCACCTGGGACCGCGTCTGTCGAACCGGCGTTGAGGCGCTCGACTACGTCGAGAAGGGCCTCGCCACCTTTATCTCCTTTGACCACGACCTCGGCTTTGGCCTGACGGGCTACGACGTGGCGAACCGCATCGAGAAGCTCGCAGTGACAGGTAAGATACCACCGATCGACTACGCCGTTCACTCGGCCAATGTCGTGGGAGCGAACAACATCGACAAAGCCATGAAGTCGGCGTGGCGGTTTTGGGAAAAAGGAGAAGAAGCATGATGACCAAAGAACGCGCCATCGAGATCAGGAACGCGATCAACGAGGCCTTGACCACTGTCAACACGAAGCTGGGTATCAAGGCGTCAGCTGGCAGTTGCCGTATCAGCAACGACGGCCTTCGCGTGAGTGTCGACGTCGTTGAACCGGTGAACGGTGTGTTCGTTTCTCCGGAGGAAAAGCAGAACCAGGCTGAGGCGATGAACCTGAAGATCATGGCGGCTCACCTCAGTTTGCCCATCGACACGTATGGAACGACGTTTGTTGACAGAGGCAGGACGTACACAGTGGTGGGTCTCACCGTTAACTACCGAAAGAAGCGGCCGTTCGCGCTTCAGCGTGATGACGGCAAGCGCTTCTACGGTAGCATTGAACACGTCGTAGCGATGCTCAACGCGCGCAAGTAGCCTTTTCTCCAGAGGAGACGCTGATGAAGGTCCACGCCAAGATCAGCCGCGTTCGTCAGTGGCTTCGCTGGTTCGCGACGCAGTACCCGCAGAAGTGCGCGTATTGCAACAAGGCGATCGACCACGAGGCGTTCCTGATTGGTGACGCGGGTGACGGCATCACGATTCATCACAAGGACGAGAACCGCGAGAACAACTCGCCGGAGAACCTCGTCCTGCTGCATCGCAGTTGCCACGTCCGGCATCATCGGCTGGCGCCAAAGAGCTTGGAGACGGCGAGCACATGAGCGACGAACCTCCTGACAACCGGGCCAAGGAGCTCTTTCAGCGCATTATCCAGCTCAGGCTGCCGGTGAAGAACGTACGACTGCAGGAGGAGAACGGCCGACGAATGAAGGGCTCGGTAACGATAGAAACAAAAACGGGTATCATCGCTCTCAACTTTAACTGGATAGGTTGTGATGTCCTCTTTATCCCGGACAACATGGCAACCTTCACTTCAAATGAACTGAAGTACCCAACAACACATCAACTGATCAAGATCGTTGAGAAACAGCTCAAAAAAGAAGCATGAATTCTTCTCAAGACGACATCTATGACGCTCTTCTTAGATTAAAGAGGAGCGTTATCTTCTTTATGCAGGAGTCATGACATGTCGCTAAGCATCTCGAGTGTCAACATTCATCACGCGCAAAAGTTGGTCTTTGACAACAACAGTCACGTGGACTCGGCGTGGCTCGACATCAGGGTGCTCTGTGAAGAGACCGGACATGAACGCGACGCCATCTCAATTTTCTATTACAAGGATTTCACGAGTGCCGACGTCGAGCGGGCCATGGTGAAGTACCTCGAGAAGAGTGGCTACGAGGTGACGAAGAAACCAGTGGAAACAGGAGCCCCACAATGAAGACGGTTTACCATGTTAGTTGTCCGCCCAACGACGACGAGGGCATCTGTGTCCGCGGCACCAGAAACCAAGCGATCGCGGCGTACAAGAAGATCTTCACCACTGACGGTGAAAACGAGTGCGCGTTGTCGATCTGGCCGGAGGTGAAGAGAAACCTGGTCGTGAACAAGATCTGGTTCATTGAACTGAGACATTCCTAGGAGAACCTCATGCTACGATTCAACGACGGAATCGAGTTTGACACGAGCGGTGAACTGCGAGTCGAGCGACGTCGCGATGGCTACTACGTCGTCGGAAACGGCATGATGTACGCCGTTGACACCCGAGAAGAGGGTGAGGTCGAGATCGCGGCGATGAAGGCCTCCAGAGAGGGGTGAAGCTCAATGAAGTCAAGCGCCGATGAACTCTTCCGTCTCGCGTTAAGAGAGCGGTTTCCGGCGCAGAACATCTCGCTTCGCAACGAGCATGTGCAGAATCAATGCGTGCAGTTCTGGTTCACGGGTAATGAAACAATCTACTTGTGGTTCTGGCTGCACGGCGACGTCAGCCTGTTTCACTACGATGATGAACTCTTACTCGAATCATGTAGTGATCTCGTTGAGTTGACAGCTGAAGAGTTACTCGCGAAAGTAAGCAAACATGCCGCTAAGAACACTTGATTACAACGCTCATCCTAACCGAGACGAGATCGCGCGATTTATTGAGCTGGCCGCGATCAGCAACCGACAACTACCGCTTTGGAACGAGTTGATCAAAGATCCGACACCAAAAGATCGTGGTCGTGTTTTTCTCAAGCTCGGTATAAGTTGGAAACTTGAGAAAGGAAAAAGAGAGGTCGATCTCTTTTGCAACCTTGGGAAGTACGAGGTTCCCTATGTGAAGCGTAACATTGGCGACCAGCAAGACGCCAACGACTTCTGGCGAGACTTGATGGCCTACGTTGACAACGAGTGGCCGAAGGTGCTCGCCGCACATGCGAGACTCAAGACGGTTCGACGTGAGATGAACGCCGTCATGCTCGCGGCAAAGAAAGAATTTGATGAGGTGCTGAAGAGTACGATCCATGGTTAGAGAGAAGAACACCGAGGAGCGAACGCTGCGTTTCTTCCGTCGTCTCTTAAAGGAACGATTGCCTGTTCATAATATGAGAATGAACAGGGCGACTGAAGTAGAGGTGCAAGTCGAGAAAAATAGCACCGCGGTATTCTGTTACTACGCGTGGTTTCCATTTGGTAAAACCTACATCAGGATAGTCAGTGCTGAAATTAACTCAACAGACGATAAAACGTTCTATTTATTTGAGTCAGCTTTTCAGCACCTAAAGAACATTGTTCTGAAGAAAGTAGAAGATGTGAAAAGAGAAACAGATGCCGCCAATGACCGCTAAAGAACGCGCTCATGACTTCTTTCAGTACGTTCTCAAGAAGCGTTTTCCTATATGCGACGTTGAGATTATGCATACGTCAAGCAACACCTCATATGTTGATATTCTTACCACACTTCTTAGAAATATCACAGTTCGTTTTGATGATGGCAAAAGCATGGCTGATGTAGCGCATGATTTCATGTCACATGAAGACTATGCCGTGCCGTTCAATCAGGTGAAGCGAAAGGTAAGACGCATCATCATGCTCGATGATAAAAACAAAGATCTCGATTTCTCCAAGAGACATCCAAGGTGACGCTCTTTTATCAAAGAGGAGACGCGATCATGAAACGCATCAAATCGAGTAGAAATGGCTGGCCTCGCAAGCGAGTCAAGTCAATCGACTGTCGCGCGCGAGACCTCGTTATCCGCATCGCTGACTGGTCGAAGGACAAGGACGAACCGGCCTACGACGTTGAAGTGTACATCGGTGGTGTGTATGATTTTGACGAGTCAAAAACGTTCACGAAGCGCGAGTTCGTGAGCTGCGTGTACGCCAAAGTGCGGGCAAAAGCCTTCGCGCAACTACAGATCGCTAAACTTCTTTGAAGGAGAATGACCATGGCACGCAAGTGGATGGGGACACCGCCGACAAACTGTGACATCTGCCAGAAGAAGATCGACAAGACCTTCATCGACGGCAAGACGATGTTCGGTCCGTGGGGCAACATGTGCCCGGCGTGTCACAAGAAGCACGGTGGCAAACTCGGCACGGGACTCGGGCAAAAATACGAGTTGCAGGAGGACGGCTCGTGGGCAAAGACGGCGGGCTGACGTACAGATACAATCTGGTCGTGCCTAAGAAGCACGTTGACGCCGTCCTGACCTTCTGCACAGGACGGTACGGTTTCACGTGGAGACACGAGAAACACGAGATGTGCTTCTTGACTGAAGAAGCCAGAGCACAAGTCGTGACGTATCTCGCCTCGCTAAAAGGTAAGAATTCATGAACGACAAAGAACTCGACAGAATCGAGCGCGGAGCACGATATTGGACAGTTATTGCTCCGTGGTATTTTTTGCCACCTGTCTTTTGTGCGGGTGTCTACTCGTGCTTTCTCAATAACATGACATTTTGGGTTCTCGCGACAATCATGGAGGTGATTTGGTTCGCGTGGTTGTGCTACGGCATTCACAGCCACCTACAGATGAAGCATCTCAGGAAAGAACTTGATGATCTGAAACAAGAAGACGTCTCGCGCAGAAACTAAACCAATCGCTTACAATTTTCTTAGCATGTCGTCCATCGTGACGCTCTCTTATCAAAGAGGAGACAGACTGTGGCGATATTTGGCAACGGAAACACGAGTTACAGCCAGGAAGAAATCGACGCGTTTGGACCGATGGGACCAAATCCGCCACCTCGTGTGGGTCGACCACGTTATCTTGAAGACAACGAACTACCCTCAAACAGGAGAAAGACAATGTTGTGCCCGAAATGCATGCAGGAACTCACCGACAGTCCCGAGGCTGTGGTGATCGACGGGTTCAAGTTTCATCCGATGTGTGTCAACATTACGGCACCTGTCGCGTATCAGCCGCTACCAGTACTACCTGTGGCACCTCCAGGAATCAACAATGACGAGACGTCCGAGGACGAGGAGATCATGGAGAAGCTGTGTGCGCGGTTCAGCGATCTCGATGAGGACAGCATTGAAGAGGCTCTCGACAACAGTTCCGTATCAACAAATGATCTCCTCGGCGCGAACTACGTGTTGTTCGAAAAAGACAGCGATGTCTGGGTCGTGACGTTGTATGACATCCGTGAAGATATCGCAAAGGATGTTTCCGTGACTGACGCCGAGAACAGCGATACCGACCCCTGCGATCTCGACAATAGCATTCAAGCGTACGATCTCAGCGGTAAGATCGACATCGGTGTTCGACTCGTGCTTCTTTAACAGGCAAGGAAACAGATGAAAGACTCAGCAAAGTTCCTCAGCGACCTCATGAGACACGTCCTCAGGCATCGGTTGGTGCCTGAGGGCTTTCGCTTGGAATACAAGCTCGACCCGAGCCGACTCAATGAAGACGACGAGAACACCGATCATCACCTCGTCGTCACCAACGGGGAGGTGCACGCGCGGGTCCAGCTGTCGGATGAAAAGGTTTGCATCTTCATCGAGCTCGGCGATAACACGGAGATGAACGACTCACGTTACTTTGACGACATGCAACCCAACTGTCTCTACGTCGGCAATCAAAAACAAGCGACACGGGTCTTTGAGACATGTCTGAGGTCGTTACCATACTTGCATGAGCGGATGATGACGATGGTCAAGTCGTACAAGGACGTGCGAAACCGCTTCAGTTTGCTCTTTGGAGGTGATTCTCCTGAGGATGACTAAAATGACGCTCTCCTATCAAGGAGAAGAGTGATGCCACTTGCAGCCCTCGATGAGATGAAGAAGGTCCGTGATGAGTCAGAGATCGCGACGAGACAGCTGTTTCATCGTGTTCTACGCGAACGACTCGCTCCTGCGGGGTTCAGAATCGACAAGGAGTTCAACCTGACGACGGGCGGCAGTGGTTATGACAGTAACGCATTCAGGATCTGGAACGGCTCTTATAAGAAAAGAATCAGCGTCTGGCCAGTCAATATGTCATCGCTTCAGTGGGCGCTGAAGGTGCAAATTGTAAATCCCGTTCCTCGAGAGAAAACATTCATCCTTGAGGACCGCGGAGTCGATGCGGCGCTACGTTTCATCAAAGATGAACTGACGAGGTTCTAACGAGGAGTACCTCATGAAGCGCGCGGTCTACGCCGGCAGCTTTGACCCGATCACCAACGGGCATGTTCACGTCATCAAGAAGGCCGCCGCGCTATTTGATGAGGTCATCGTGGTCGTGGCGCAGAACCCCGCTAAGGCCGGTAGTTTCAACCCCAACGAGCGGGTCAAGCTCTGTGAAAAGGCCTTGATCGGCACGTCCAAAGCCCGTGTTGACGCGCAGGTCGTGACCGACGTGTACGTCGTTGACTACGCCGAGCGAATCAAGGCGACGCACCTTGTTCGTGGTCTCCCGACCGTCGCCGACTTCACATATGAATACGAGTTGTACCACAACAACCGAACGATCAACCCGAAGATCGACACCGCGTTCATCATGTGCGACAAGGACGTGCAGCAGGTCAGGTCAAGCACGGTCCGCGGCATGGTGGGATACCGAGGTTGGATGAAACGCGTGAAGCCGCTCGTGCCTTCAGCCGTCTTTGAGGCGTTGCTCCTCAGGCACATGGAGAAGGAGTGGCTGCGGCTCGCGCCGAAGGTGAGCTACCTCGGGAGTCAATCCTTTCAGTTGGCGTGGCCGCACGTCTCCGAGATGCTGACGCACCGACCCTACCATAACCTCGAGCACGTGCAGACGATGCTCGATGGACTCGCTGCATACGAAGAAGAACTCGGCACGCTGAAGGAGAACCGAGCTCTCCTCAAGGTGGCGATCTGGCTGCACGACATCGTCGTGTCATCGAATGAGAACAAGACACGACCGGCTGACTGGCCCACGATCAACGACAAGCTATCACCTGAGATGCAGAGCGCGGAGTACGCGCGGCTGTTTATGCAACGAAACCTAGGCGGTCGGTCAACGTCCGACGCTGACCTCGTTCATGATCTCATCGTGGCCACCGACTACTCGGCACCTCGCGAACGCAACTCGCTGCAAAAACTGCTGTGCTGTCTTGACTGCGTGGTGCTGGCGGGTCCACGAGATGAGTATGAGGCGTACGCCGAGGCGATCAGACAGGAGTACACCCACTCTGGTTGTGGCTTGTCTCAGTTCATCTACGGTCGAATCGGGTTCTTGAAGAAGATGTGGGGCGACCCGAACAACGAGATCATGAACTTCTTCGGTGACCTCGACTTCGCTCATCTCAAGGAAACCACGCTGGCGAACGTCCGACGGGAGATGGAGGAGCTCAGCGAGGAGTATGAGACGTACTGAGATTCTTCACGAGTTGACTTTCGTGACGCTCTCCTATCAAACCAGGAGGAAGGACCCATGACACGAACAAAGAAGGAGAAGCCGCAGTCGCTAAAGACGCTCACGAACGAGCAGATCCTCGCCGCACTTAACCTGATCCAAGGCGATGGCCACACGATCTGGAAGGTTGAGGCCTTCGAGAAGATCTGGCCCACGTGGGCGGTGCAGCGCTTCTCTCAGGAGATCGAGAGCGACACCTCGAGCCCCATGAGCACGGTGTTCGGACACAGCGGCGAGGTCATCGCCAAACTGTTCGGCATCTACGGGCTCACCGTGCTATACGGTATCGCCAGTGACTTGGGTGTGAAGTATGAAAGCAAGTTCGGTCGCGGGTCTCAGGCTCGCGAGATCGATGAGGCAGTGCGCAAACACTTCGCTCATCTTACAGGAGTAACGACATGAAGAACAGTCTTGGTTCCGCACTCGTCATTCGTGGAGATAACCGCCGTCACTCCGGAGATGGTCTCGCTGCGCGCACCGAACGCTACGTCGAGACATTTCGTGCGACCCGCGATCCGCGTGCGGCCATCAGGTCGTACTGCGCCGGCAACAAACACCTCGAGGACAACGCCCGCGGCTGCGGGAATATGTGAAGGAGAAGAAATGGAAAGCACTAAGACAGACGTTCTTATTCTTCTTCCTCGTTGTGAGACAAAGAGACAACGTAATCGTGGTACTATCGTTTGGCGCGCCCGACGCGGTCATTACATACTGTGTCCAAAGCTTGATGGAAGTGGTTGGTACGCCCGTTTCATGCCACGGATGAGGTGTTTTCCCAAACATCTCTCGGTGAGCGGCAACATACAACACTATGGCCCGTACAAAACACGTGCTCAAGCGCTTCATCGACTTCAGATGCATCTCATCAACACCTACAACAAACCGCTCCTAAAATGCATGTGGATCGCTAATCTCATGATGGGAGGAGCCGAAAAATATGAAATCGTTCGCTTTCAAAAAGACGGTCACTTCAAGCCCTGGTGAAGGAGAGACGATTCATGTTCAAGCTACCCAAGTTGTACAAGCGCGGCTCTCGTGATGGCCTCCAGGAGTGGGAGATCTCCGTCGTTGAAGAGGACGGCTACGGCAAGATCATCGTCCGACACGGACAGGTTGGCGGCTCCATCCAGGAGCTGACTGACGTGGTCACGAAGGGCAAGAACGCCGGCAAGGTCAACGAGACCTCGCCGTACACTCAGGCCTGCGCTGAGGCCCAGTCCAAGTGGCAGAAGCGCGTTGACAAGGGCTATGCCGAGGCGCCTGATGGTGATCTGAACAAGATCAAGAGTCGGGACGAACGCGTCGCCGCCGGTAGCATCGAACCCATGTTGGCGGAGAAGTGGAAGGACGCCAAGGACGACCTTGACCCGAACATGGAGGTGCTCGCGCAGATCAAGATCAACGGTCTTCGTTGCGTCGCCAAGAAGAACGGGAAGGTCGAACTCTGGACACGCGGCGGCAAGCCCATCGTTACGGTGCCGCACATCGTGGCACAGCTCGACTCCGTCATGAAGCCCGGTGACATCTGGGACGGCGAGATCTGCACCGAGGACTGCAAGCCGACGTCCATGATGTTCCAGAAGATCGTGGGTGCCGTCAGGAAGAAGGCGCCGAACGAGCTCTCACTCGGTGCGGTGTATCATATCTTTGACAGCATGACTGAGACCCACAAGGCCGAGGGCTACCTGCACCGCATCTCCGTCGTCATCGTGGCGATGGAGAATCACGACCTGCGCAACGTCAAAATCGTCGCGTCAAAGACGATGACCGTCAGTGACGTTGAGTGCTACGAGAAAGCGTTGACGGAACAAGGATACGAGGGAGCTATAGTCAGGATACCGAGCGCTCCTTACGAGAACAAGCGAACAAGGAACTTGCTCAAGGTCAAGACGTTCATCGACGAGGAGTTCGAGATCATTGACGTTGAAGAGGGACGTGGTACACGAGCCGGTATCGCGGGTCGTGTCATCTGCAAGATGAAGGACGGCAAGACATTTGAGGCCGGTATCTCCGGTAGTCATGAACAGTCGTTGGAGCTGCTCCAGAACAAGAGCAAGGTCATCGGTAAGCTGTGCACAGTTCGCTACTTCACCAAGACAGGTGACGGCAAGCCGCAGTTCCCGGTGTTCTACGGTGTGAGAGAAGAGGAATAGGCTCGTTTCTAAACCAATCAAGATTGAAAGGACAACGATGCGAGGCAACCTGCACTGGTGGAACGCGAAGCACGACGAGACGTACGAGGTGGAGCTCCCGGAGTGGGGCGAGAAGAAGGTCATCTTCATTGACGAGAAGTCAGGTAAGTTTCGTAAGATCACCATGCTCCCGACGACCTCGGGTCTCAAGTTGCACTCAGGTATGAACAACCACACCAACGACGACTGGGCCACGTACATCGGCGAGTGGTTGAAGACGTCGGTGAAGGGCCGTTGGCGTCGGACTGACGACGTGTACGGTGGTGAAGGTGAGTTTGAACTGACGCCGATCCCGTGACCCTGTTTCTTCGTGAGTCTTCCATCGTGACGCTCTCTTATCAAAGGGAGCGTCACTTACTTTTTCAGGAGGAATCATCCGTGGCCGATAAGCTGCTCAAGGGAGAGAAGAAGAGCGAGCCTGACATGAACCAACGTATCAAGAACGCGTTTCACCGCACGTGGCAGTACATCGCGGCGGACGCCCTCGCTCTCGAGGGACATCGCATGTCAAAGAAGGACATGGCGTGGATGTGCGCTGACTACATCGACCGCGACGGCAAAGACGCCGAGGCGGTCAAGGCCTTCGACAAGATGACGGAGAAGGAGCGTGACAAGCTCATCGAGGAGATCGCGAAGGACCTGTGAAGAAACAAAGGGAGAAAACCGAGGAGGCCTCCAACCTACGTTCTTCGGGGGAAGAACGAAAACCGGAGGAGAGTAACATGCAGCTTAGTTCAGCAAAGCGCGAGATGGTGGAGACATACCAAAAGTCATGTCGTGGGTACCGTGAGCTACGGACGAAGCTGATCAAGATCCGGACTAGGATGCACCAGGAGGTGCGGTGCGGCAACATCGAGCAGGCCGAGGGATATGAGAGCGTCGCTGGTCAGTACTCGCTCGTCTGTCGCACGTACCTCAACGAGCTGAAGAGCATGCGTGAGACACTCGAGAAACTCTTGAAGGTGACCTGAAAATGAAAACCACCCGATTCACCGTGAGGTTTGTTGAAGAGGCCCTTCTTGTGTGGATGGAGAAGCTAGGCTTCAAGCATACGAACAAACGAAAACCCACGCTTTGTAAAGGCGGCCGCCAACGTCGTGGTGAGATCGAGCGCTGGTGGTTTGACTACAAGGGGAAACGTGGCGATGAGAATGTAGTCATTGACAGCGGGACGAGCCTCTTCAAGGTGAACAACGCCACGAAGTACTGGCGCGTTCGCTTTCAGGTCTGGCACTCCCGGCCATCACCGACAAAAAAGAACAAGATAGTCTACAACAGCAAATTGATGTCGTGGCGAAAGTTCAACGATCTTGACAAGGCTGTTCGTGAGGTCAGCGTCTACATCACCAAGAAATCGGTGCCTGAAAAGAAGCCGTGGTACGGGCCGTATCCAAAGCTGAACTACGTGTATCGCAAGTTTGAAGGCGACGACTGCTATTCGTGGGCGGTGTTTCGTCGTGGGAGCGGCTGTCCGATCTGCACCGGCATGAGTCTGATGGACGCCAAGGGGATGGCGCAAGACGAACACAACAGATCACTCAAGGAGAAAACAACATGAGGTACAAGGGACACTACGGCGATGGGTCGGCGTTCCCGACACCCGACAAGACAGGTCACACGATCACCGTGGTGCTGCAGGAGAGCATTCGCGACGGTCTGATTCCGAACTCCAAGACAGTCGAGAACGTCGTGACCGAGGCGTTTGAGGCGGCCCAGCAGGCGTTCATCGACGTCCTGCGCAAGAACGGTCATGAGTCTTAGCGAGACGACCAGTGTGACGCTCTGTTATCAAAAGGAGATAGCCGATGAAGTATAACTGGTCACACGTTCGTAAAGTCCTACACGACACAGCGATCGCAAGCATGAAGACTGACAACGAAACACGTGAGTGCGCCAGGTATCTCGCGATTGAAACCGATGATTTTCACCCGTTTGACACCGACGGCGATCTTCAAGACGCACTTGACAGGATCAAGACAGAAGAGACGGATGTTCACAAGATCGTCCGCGCTCTCGAGAACGTCGATGAGTCAGTTGAGATCTGCGTGGAGGAGATCTGCGACAAGATCAAGGAGTACTTCAGCAACAGCTGGAATCACGGACCGGGATACAAACCGCCGGTGATTACCTTTGACTACCCACCATGTGGTAGCAAAATCATTCGGTCATTCATCGACAACGAGGGCGCCAAGATTCTTGATGATCTGAACGAGCGAGTACGCGCTGACACAAAGCGACTCGAGAATGAACGAAAAAATGAGGCGAAGGCGCTGCTCATCAAACATCAGGTGACGTCTCTTGCTCTTGTCTTCGCCTTCAACAAACACCATAAACTGCATGTTTGGTTGCGGAAGAAGATCGCGTCGTGCAAGAAGAAGAACAGGAAACCATGTATTCGCGATCTCAGCGAACACGTCGCCAAATCGTTGCTGGTGAATCTTCGGTTTCCGTGGCACCATCGGCGCCGCGCAACCGATATGATCTGGCGGCGAGTCATGCCGCTGGTTAAAGCCGAGATTGAAAAGGAGAACGCATGAGCGTCAAGGAAACCTGTGAGAGGCTCTGTATTCCGGAGGTAAAGGAGGTTTACGTCAACCCGCTGAGGTTGGCGATTGACTACGAGTTCAAACGAATAGGCAGCGCAGGCAAGAAGAACTACCGCACCCGCGCTGTCGAGCGCTGCGTCAGGAACGGAGTCAGCTTTCACAGCGAGTTCAACACCGTGTTCGAGCTGATGAGCGACCTGATCATGATGAAGTGCCCGAAGTGCGGTGAGAAGATGAAGCACTCGTGCGAAGGAAGCGGCAACGCGAACTCCTATTCCACGTCGTGGAGCTGCAAGAAATGCGGCGTCAAGGTGAGTCTCTCGATGCCATGTGACGGGATCAACGTCACCTTTGAGTCCGACGGAGAGTGACGAAGATGCAGACGTTTCTCCCGTACCCCAGCTTCATTCAGTCAGCGAACGCGCTTGACGACCGGCGCCTCGGCAAGCAACGCGTCGAGGCGATGCAGATCGTCAACGCGCTTCACCGAGAAACAGGCGGTTGGGTGAACCACCCCGCCGTCAGGATGTGGCGCGGGTACGAGGAGGCGCTTCAGCTGTACCACGACACGATGATCACCGAGTGGCTGCTGCGTGGTTTCAAGAACACGATGAAGTTCTTCAAGCCGCGTTGGGAGGGTCTGCCAACGATGCCGCCATGGCTCGGTGACGAGGCGTTTCATCGTAGTCACCGCTCGAACTTGCTTCGTAAAGACATGAAGCACTACGGCGCGTTCTTCAACGACGTCGGGCCTGACCTGCCGTACGTCTGGCCCGTGTGAAAGGATCTTCTATGCCAAAGCCCAAGGTGAACATGGAACAGCGAGAGGCACGCATCGCGTCTCTCATGCGCTACGCCGAGGCGGCGGGTCTCATGGAGGAGATGAAGGCGCTCAGCTCCAACGCGGCGGTCGAGGACACGAGCCTCACGATCCACATGAAACGAAAGGAGCTGGCGCCTGTCACACTTCTCTGGAGCGTCGTGTGGAAGGAGTGTCTGGAGATGGACAGCCAGGAGACTCCGCTGTGAGCAGGAAAAAGGAAACCTCAGTTTTCTACTACGGCTGGGCGAAGAAGAGCGACGGCGAGCTCATCGAGAGCTGGGACAAGGGCGTCATCTCTGAGGACCCGGTGGCACAGCTCAAAGAAAAGCTCGGTTGGGCCAACAGCATCGCGATGTCAACGACACGAAACAAGTGTCTGCGGGCGCTCAACGAGGTCGGGTTGAACAAGATCATGTGTTTTCGTGGTGGGAGTCGTGCCTTCGTCAGCACCTGTGAAGAACCTGAAAATGTCATCATGAAGGAGCTCATCAAACGTCGCATCAACCCTGAGGGCGAGACCAAGCTCCATGACGGTTTAGTCGTTGTCGAAGTCTATTGTCACTCGGGTGTCTTGCTCGTTGAGATCACGTTGAAGAACACGCGAGACAACAACGACCTGATGACTCAGCGTTTCAGTCTCGACACCGTGAAGAACGCCGCGCTCAACGAAACGTCTCCCGCCGAGGAGGCGATTCACGCAGCCGAGGCGATCGCGACGGCATTGACCACCATCGGTGAATCAAACGTCGCCGTCTATCGCGACGCACTCCAGAAACTCGACGATGAATACGCGGCAAAGCGCGCCGAAATGCTCGCTCAACGAGAAACAACCGAAGATCTCATCGTGAGTATGATGGGTGACATGTTTGAACCAAAATGACGGTGTTTCTTCACGAGTCATCAAATATGACGCTCTTTTATCAAAAGGAGGTTGAATAGAATCTCCCTACCTGTAGTGCTGAACAAGTTCATTCAAACTGAGGAGGAATTCGCTGTGGCTAAGAAACCTGA
>Ga0315276_10002905_pt1 | contig 15677 bp, 10 predicted proteins | sample YL17G05_0_MG_FD_204542 | JGI IMG/M metagenome (GOLD analysis project Ga0315276, IMG submission 204542) | Sediment microbial communities from Yellowstone Lake, YNP, Wyoming, USA - YL17G05_0 | ecosystem: Environmental > Aquatic > Freshwater > Lake > Sediment | place: USA: Wyoming | collected...
CGTCGGGCTGGCGGATCGGCGCGGCGGCGCCGACCAGCATCCGGTTGCGCTGCGGGGAGCGGACCGAACACGTCGACATCACCGGCGATCGCCGGGATGCGCACGTCCGGGTTGGGGATGCAGACCTCCGCAGCCTCGCGGCGGACCTGACCGGGACGCTGCTCTCGGTCACTCTCGACGGTATCCGGCACACCCACACCGTCGCGATGGCTGATGAGCTGACTTGGCTGGCCGGCGACGGCACGGTGGTGGCGGTCGAAGAGATGCGAGTAGGCCCGGTGCGGTGTGATGACGCCCACAGCGGCGATGCCGAACTCACCAGTCCGATGCCGGGATCGGTGGTGGCCGTGAGCGTCGCCGACGGCGACACCGTCGGCGCCGGCGCCGTCGTTGTCGCAGTCGAGGCAATGAAGATGGAGCATGCGCTGCGTTCCCCGGTTGCCGGTGTGGTCGAACTTCTCGTCGCCATCGGCGATCAGGTCAGAGTCGGCCAGCCCCTAGCACGAATCATCGCTACAACGGAGAGTGAGTCATGACCGAATTCCTTTCGACCGCAAACCTTCCCGACGAGTACCAACAGCTGGCGAAGACGGTTCGCGACTTTGCCCGCGAGGTCGTTGCGCCGGTGTCGGCTAAGCACGATGCCGAGCACTCTTTCCCGTACGAGGTCGTCGCCGGGATGGCCGAGATGGGGCTGTTCGGATTACCGTTCCCGGAGGAGTACGGCGGCATGGGAGGCGACTATTTCGCCCTGTGTCTTGCACTGGAGGAACTCGGGAATGTCGACCAGAGTGTGGCCATCACACTGGAGGGTGGAGTATCCCTCGGGGCAATGCCGATCTACCGGTTCGGCACCGAGGCTCAGAAGCAGCAGTGGTTGCCAGCGCTCACCAGCGGATCCGCATTGGGCGCCTTCGGACTCACCGAGGCCGGTGGCGGCACCGACGCCGGGGCCACCAAGACCACCGCTCGTCTCGATGACGGTCACTGGGTGATCAACGGCTCCAAGCAGTTCATCACTAACTCTGGAACCGATATCACCAAGCTGGTTACCGTCACCGCGGTCACCGGAAGCGACGACGGCCGCCGGGAGATCTCAGCGATCGTGATTGAAGTTCCGACGCCGGGTTTTACTGTCGAACCGGCCTACAACAAGGTTGGCTGGAACGCATCCGACACTCATCCACTGTCGTTCACCGACGTCCGGGTTCCCGAGCAGAACCTGCTCGGTGAACGGGGCCGGGGCTACGCGAACTTCCTGCAGATCCTCGACGAGGGACGAATCGCGATCGCTGCACTGGCGACCGGGGCGGCGCAGGGATGCGTCGATGAGTGCGTGAAGTACGCGCGAGATCGCTCTGCGTTCGGACAGCCGATCGGGCGGTTCCAGGCGATCGAGTTCAAAATCGCCCGGATGGAGGCCCGGGCGTACGCCGCTCGCACCGCCTATTACGACGCTGCCGCGTTGATGCTCGCCGGCAAGCCGTTTAAGAAGCAGGCCGCGATCGCCAAACTCCTCGCCAGCGAAGCCGCCATGGACAACGCACGCGACGGTACCCAGATCCACGGCGGCTACGGCTTCATGAACGACTACCCCGTCGCGCGGCACTACCGGGACAGCAAGATCCTCGAAATCGGCGAAGGCACCACCGAGGTCCAGTTGATGCTCATCGCGCGGGAGATCGGCCTGGATTAGCCGGCGCATTTCTGTCAGGGGGTCCCTCTACTATCGAACCTATGTTCGAAACACTGTTATCTGATCCCACCGAGGCAGCCGACTCGTGGGATGAATCGGCCCTCGTCGAGGGCATCGCCACACTTGAGCGATTCAAGGCCGCTGCGGCTGCCCGGCAGGCCCGGTTGGCCGTCGCACTGGATACCGCTCGGCGCGCGGACGAAGCCGCGGCAGGCCTGCCGGCGGCCCGGCGGGGCCGCGGTGTCGCCGCGGAGGTGGCGCTGGCCCGGCGGGACTCGCCAGCGCGAGGCGGCCGCCACCTCGGGTTTGCCAGGGCGCTGGTCAACGAGATGCCGCACACGCTGGCGGCTCTCGAGACGGGCGTGCTGTCGGAATGGCGCGCCACCATCGCGGTCCGCGAATCAGCCTGTCTCGATGTCGAGGATCGACGCCGCCTCGACGCGGAGTTGTGCTCGGATGTGACCCGACTCGACGGAATGGGTGACGCCGCGCTTACCGCCGCCGCCAAGGCCATCGCCTATCGACTGGATCCGCATTCCGTAGTGGATCGGGCCGCCCGGGCGCAGGAAGACCGCACTGTCACCATTCGGCCGGCGCCGGACACCATGACCTATGTGACCGCACTGCTACCGGTAGCGCAGGGGGTATCGATCTACGCCGCGCTCAAACGGGAGGCCGACGTCTGTTGCGATGGTCGGGCGCGGGGGCAGGTCATGGCCGACACGCTTGTCGAACGCGTGACTGGGCGCCCGGCCGAGCAACCGGTGCCGGTCTCGGTCAACGTGGTCATCTCTGATCAGGCTCTGTTCGGCGTGGAGTCCGCGGCGGCGGTCATTGCCGGTTACGGCCCGGTGCCCTCAGCGCTAGCCAGAAAGCTCATCGCCGAAGCTGTCGCGGATCAGCGGTCCCAGGCCACGCTGCGCCGCCTCTACGCCACGCCGGCCACCGGTGCTCTGGTGGCACTCGAGTCGAGAGCCCGAGTGTTTCCCAAGGGTTTGGCCGAATTCGTCGGTTTGCGCGATCAACGATGCCGCACGCCCTACTGCGACGCACCGATTCGTCACAGAGATCACGCCAAGCCCCACCGCGCGGGCGGGACAACAAGCGCGGTGAACGGCCTAGGCCTGTGTGAGCACTGTAACTACCTCAAAGAATCGGACGGCTGGATCGTTACGTCGACAAATGCCGAGAATGGCACTCACACAGCCGAATTCACAACTCCGACCGGTGCCCGTCATCGTTCCACGGCCCCGCCGATGCCAGGCACTCCTCAGGAACCATTCGCGGCCTAACGGCGCTGCTGCGCGGCCGCGAGTCGCGCCTTGAACTCCGGTGACTCAATTGATGTTGCCTGCGGTCCCAATTCGATGTTCTTGGCGGCTTCGTGATGCTCGCTGTCGAGGAAACCCGGTATCGCGGTGGCCCGCATCGAGGCCTTGGTGGCGAGCACCACCTCGCGGGGGGCCCCGGCCGGTCCGGCCGCCAGTTCCAGAGCGGCCGACACCGGGTCGTCGGCCACCTGTAGCGCCAGGCCGTGGCGCACGGCTGCCTCAGCGTCGAAACGCATTCCAAAAAGCAGCGCGGCTCGAGCCACCTGTGGCCCGACGGCGCGCTGAAGCATCCAGGTTGCGCCGCCGCCGGGATGAATGCCTAGTTTCTGAAAACGGGGATCGATTACCGCCTGCGGCGCGATGATGCGGATGTCCGCGGCCATTGCAAGGTTCATTCCGGCGCCGACGGCCGCGCCATTGACCGCGGCGATGGTGGGAAGCGAGCAGCGACCGACCGCCATAAAACCGGCATAAATACGCTCGAGGCCCTCCCGCGCCGCCGCGCCCAACGCGGACAGGTCCGCGCCCGCGCAGAACGCCTTACCGGCACCGGTCACCACCACGGCGTGCACACCCGGGTCGGACTCGGCTCGTTGCACGGCATCACGCAACTGCTGTGACATCGCCTCCGTCACCGCATTTCGGCGTTCGGGGTCGTTCACCGTGATCAGAGCAACGCGGTCGGTGACGGCGTAGAGCACCAGTTCTGCCATGGAAAGTCACGTTAACAGCAGCGGACGGTGAGCTCCGGGTACGGGAATTGGGGGTAAGCGCCCCCGGCAGGAATCGAACCTGCGACCTAGGGATTAGAAGGCCCTTGCTCTATCCGACTGAGCTACGGAGGCATGCGGAGAGGATTCTATCCCGCGTCCGGGCAGCGGCTTTTGGGTGTTCAGGGCGGGCGCGCCGTGTCGCGACCAAGAATTTCACCCTACTGGCCTGCGGGGACGACTGAGCCAATGAACTGATGTCCGGTAAATGCTGTGAGCCCCCTGAGTTGATCGCTAATGTGAAAACGCGCCGGGTGGGTGCCGTCGTGGGCAGTACCAGACAACCCGTCGTTGGGTGGGGACGACCAGACAAGCCGTCGTGGGTGGGCACGACCAGGCAACGACGTCGAGGGAGCCGGCCGCCATGGGCAGCGTGTTCAGTGAGGTCACCGAGCGATGCGCCCGGAGCTATCGGACCGGATCCCTGGTTCTGCGCGGTTCGCCGGCGGCCGCTGGCTGGCTGTTGGGTTGGCTTTCCGCCGAGTTCGGCCCGCATGTTCTGACCGGGCATGCGCTGTCGGCGGTTCCCTCCCCACTGGAGCGGATGGCGCGCGGGCTCGCCGTGCAGCGCGCCGATTCGGTGCTTGAGGCGGCCTTGTCAGAGACGTTCGGTGGCGGCTTCGAGGACAGCGTTCGCCATCCGCTGGAGCCCTATATCGCGCGCCGGCCGAGCCTGTCCGGTTTGGTGGCCGCCATGCGGGATCGACGGCGGTACTCGGCGTCGACCTCTGATATCGCCTACGGTCCTGGCAGTCGACACCAGCTGGACATCTGGCGTCGCCCGGATCTGGCCGAGGGCCAGCGAGCGCCGGTGCTGATTCAGGTACCGGGTGGAGGCTGGTCGATCAACGACAAGCGCGGGCAGGCCTATCCGCTGATGAGCCGGATGGTCGAACTCGGCTGGATCTGCGTGCCGATCAATTACAGCCGCAGCCCGCGTTCGGCGTGGCCGGCCCACATCACCGATGTCAAGCGGGCGATCGCCTGGGTTCGCGCCAACATCGCCGACTACGGCGGTGACCCGGACTTCATCGCCATCACCGGAGGCTCTGCCGGCGGCCATTTGACCTCGCTTGCCGCCTTGACGTCCGGCGATGACCGCCTACAGCCGGGTTTTGAGGACGCCGACACCAGCGTGCAGGCGGCTGTGCCTTTCTACGGGGTTTACGACTTGACCGAGTTCGAGTCCATGCACGAGTTGATGTTGCCGCTCCTGGAACATCTGGTGATGCAGGCCCGATTCGACGAGAACCGGCAGTTGTTCACCGATGCCTCACCGATTTCCCGGGTACACCGCAATGCGCCCCCGTTTTTCGTCCTGCACGGCGAGAACGATGATCTGGTGCCGAATTCGCAGGCTCGGGCTTTCACCGGGGCGCTGCGTGCCGCGGGTGCCCGCACGGTGTCCTATGCCGAGATCCCCAACGCTCACCACGCCTTCGACGCCATCGGCACCCTGCGGTGTCAGGTGACAGCGGAGGCGGTCGCCAGTTTCCTTGGCATCGTCTACGGGCGTCATATCGCGGCGCGCGGCAGGCGCCGGAGGACGGCCCGCACGGCGGGGTGAGCCGCAACGGGTCGGATATTCGACTCCGCAGGCGCTTCAGTCGGACTAGCCTGGTGAAACGACGATTACGTCGAACCACAGGGGGTCCGGACCGATGAGGAGGCGTCGATGAGCGGGCCTGCGGACGCCACCGGCCCGTCATCGCAACTCGGCGCCTTCGATCTGCTGATGCACCGTGGCGAAGCGAACCCGAGGACGCGATCGGGCATTATGGCACTTGAAATCCTCGAGTCGACCCCCGATTGGGAGCGACTTCGCACGCGCTTCGACAACGCCTCCCGCAAGGTGCCGCGACTGCGCCAGAAAGTCGTTATGCCGACGCTGCCGACGGGTCCGGCCCGCTGGGTTATCGATCCCGATTTCAACCTCGACTTTCATGTTCGTCGGGTGCGGGTGCCCGAGCCGGGCACACTTCGCGAGGTTCTCGACCTTGCCGAGGTGATGCTGCAGTCGCCGCTGGATATCTCCCGGCCGCTGTGGACGGCCACCCTCGTCGAAGGCCTCAAGGGCGGTAGGGCGGCCACCCTGCTGCATCTGAGCCATGCCGTCACCGATGGCGTCGGCGCGGCCGCCATGTTCGCCGAGATTTACGATCTCGAGCGCGATCCGCCGGCCAAACCCCCGCCGCCGATGCCGGTGCCCCAGGACATCAGCCCCAACGACCTGATGCGCGAAGGCCTCAACTCCCTCCCGGGAATGCTTGTCGGTGGATTCGTCGAGACCGTCTCCGGCGGACTCGGCCTGTTCGGGCGAATGGCCCGCAGTCCGGGTTCGGCATTGATCGGTGCGATCGACTACGCACGCTCCGGGCGCCGGATGGTGCGCCGGGCCGCCGAGCCATCGCCGCTGTTGCGCCGCCGCAGCCTGTCCACCCGCACCGAGGCCATTGAGATGACGCTGCGCGACCTACACCGGGCCGCGAAGGCCGCGGAGGGATCCATTAATGACGCCTACCTGGCCGGGTTGTGTGGTGCGCTGAGGCTCTATCACGAGGCACTCGGTGTCCCGATCAACTCACTCCCGATGGCGGTGCCGGTCAACCTGCGCGCGGAGGCTGATCCCGCCGGCGGTAATCGCTTCGCCGGGGTGAACCTGGCCGCCCCGATCGGTGTGGCCGACCCGGCGGTTCGCATCCAGAAGATTCGCAAGCAGATGATCCAGCGCCGCGAAGAAGCGGCGATCGACATGATCGGCGCCGTCGCGCCACTGCTCGCGCTGCTGCCAGACGCTGCGCTCGAGGCGGTGAGCGGCTCCCTGGTGGCCTCGGACGTCCAGGCCAGTAATGTTCCCAACTATCCCGGTGACACCTATATTGCTGGTGCGAAAGTGTTGCGGCAGTACGGAATCGGCCCGCTGCCCGGTGTCGCGATGATGGCGGTGCTGATCTCGCGAGGCGGCTTTGCGACCATCACCGCGCGTTACGACCGCGCTTCAATCGCTCACCCTGAGCTTTTTGCGCAATGTCTGAGGCAGGGTTTCGACGAGGTGCTGGCCCTAGCCGCGGACCCACGACCGCAGGTGGTTCCCGCATCGTTCCCCGACCATGAGGAGCGAGGCGTCAAATCGATGAACGGATCGGTGGCCTATTCATGAGCAGCGGCAACTCTTCCCGAAAAGCCAGACTCCCCGGTTCGGTGGCCGAGGTGATGGCCAGCCCGTCCGGGCCCAAGATCGGTGCTTTCTTCGACCTCGACGGCACGCTGGTCGCGGGGTTCACCGCCGTCATCCTCACCCGGGAGCGGTTCCGCAGCCGCGACATGGGTGTCGGGGAATTGATCAGCCTGATCGCCACCGGCCTCGAACATCAGTTGGGGCGATTGGAGTTTGAGCAACTCATCGGCCGGGCCACCGAGGCCCTGCGTGGCCGCCCGCTGTCGGACCTCCAGCAGATCGGTGAACGCCTTTTCGCCGAGAAGATTGAGAAGCGCATCTACCCGGAGATGCGCGACCTGGTTCAGGCACACATGGCACGCGGACACACGGTGGTGCTCAGTTCGTCGGCACTGACTATTCAGGTGGAACCCGTTGCACGGTATCTAGGAATCCCCGACATTCTGACTAACCGGTTCGAGGTTGACGACGACGGCACGCTCACCGGCAGGGTGGTGCGTCCGATCCTCTGGGGTCCGGGCAAGGCCGACGCCGTTCAGCAATTCGCCGCGACGCACGAGATCGAACTCCAAGACAGCTACTTCTACGCCGACGGCAACGAGGACGTGGCGCTGATGTATCTGGTCGGTAACCCTCGACCGACCAACCCCGGGGACAAAATGGCCGAGGTGGCGCGCAAACGCGGCTGGCCGATTCTGGAATTTTCCAGCCGGGGCAGTGGCGGACTGATGGGGCAGGTTCGGACCCTGCTTGGCGTGGGATCGGCGGTGCCGGCCGCATACTCGGCTGTCGGCTGGGGCCTGCTGACCCGCAGTCGTCGTCGTGGAATCAACGTTTTCACCACCGCCTTTCCGCAACTTCTCTTGGCTGCCAATGGCGTATCCCTGAATGTGCTGGGCCAGGAGAACCTCACTAAGAAGCGGCCGGCGGTGTTCATCTTCAACCACCGCAACAACTTCGATCCGGTGATCGTTGCCGCATTGGTCAAGGACAACTGGACCGGCATAGGCAAGAAGGAACTCGAGAGTGATCCCATTGTCGGCACTCTGGGCAAGCTGCTGGACACCGTGTTCATCGACCGGGAGGATCCCAAAGCGGCCGTCGAGTCGCTTCGGCAGGCGGAAGATCTTGCTAAAAAGGGCCTCTCGGTCGTCATCGCGCCGGAGGGCACGCGACTCGACACCCGGTCGGTAGGCCCCTTCAAGAAGGGGCCGTTCCGGCTCGCAATGTCGGCCGGTGTGCCGATCGTGCCGATCGTCATTCGCAACGCCGAGGTGATCTCCGCGCGCGATTCTTCGACCCTGCACCCGGGAACAGTCGATGTCGTTGTCTACCCGCCGATTTCGCTCGACGACTGGACCCTCGATGACTTGCCCGAGCGGATTGCCGAGGTCCGCCAGATTTTTGTCGACACCCTCAAGGACTGGCCGGTCGGCGAGCTGCCCGCGGTGAATCTGTACTCGTCTCGCCCACCTGCCAAGAAGTCACCTGCCAAGAAGGTGCCCGCCAAGAAGGTGCCTGCCAAGAAGGTGTCCCCAGTGAAGGTGCCCGCCAAGAGGGTGTCCCCAGTGAAGGTGCCTGCCAAGAAGGTGCCTGCGAAGAAGGTGCCCCCAGTGAAGGCGCCCGCCAAGAAGGCGGCGCCCGAAATGCCCCGAGTGAAGGGCCGCAAATGAACGCTTCCGGCTACCCCAACGCTTCTGGTTACCCCATGGACTTCAGCACTACCGATGACGCGTTGGTGCTGGCGTCGGTGTCGTCGAAGGCGGAGTCAAATCTGCTCGACGAGTGGTTGCGGACACAGCGTCGCGCTCATCCCGACGCCAGGGTCGAGGTACTTCGACTGCCGCACGAGGATCCGCCGCCTCAGCTCATCTCCAGGCTCATCGACGAGCTTGAGGCCGGCGAAGACCGCAGCGTGGTGCCGGTGCGGGTGTTCTGGGTTCCCGCCGGACTTCCCACCCGCGTCAAGTTGGTAGGCCTGCTCTCCGGCCGGGACACCTATCGGCCGCCGGAGGCACTGCAGCGTGCGATCCTGCGCAAGGATCCCTCCCGGGCTCGCGTCGTCGCCGGTGAGCCGGCCAAGGTTTCGGAGTTGCGTCAGCAGTGGCGCGAGAAGACCGTCGGCGGCACCCCGGCGGACTTCGCGCGATTCGTCCTGCGCCGCGCGACCCTGGCGATCGAGCGGATCGAATTGGGTTTACTCGGGCCGGAATACAAATCCCCAAGACTGCTGACCGATGAGTTGCTGGCGTCCTCGCGGTTCATGGCGGGTATCGAGGGCATTCCCGGAGCAAGCCCCGAAAAGGCCCAGGCGATGCTCGACGAACTCGCCACCGGCTGGAGCAGGTTCTCCGTCGATCTGATTCCCAATATCGGCCGAGCCATCTTCAGCAGGGGCTTCGACCCGCGAATCGATTACGACTCGCCCCAGATCGAGTCGATGCGCCGTGCCCTGGATGACCATCCCGCGGTGTTGCTGTGGTCGCATCGGTCCTATCTGGACGGTGTGATCGTTCCGGTGGCGATGCAGGAGAACAAATTGCCTCCGGCGCACACGTTCGCGGGTATGAACCTGTCCTTCGGCTTCATGGGTCCGCTTATGCGCCGATCGGGCGTCATCTTTCTTCGGCGAAAAATCGACGATCCGCTGTACAAATATGTTCTGCGTCAGTTTGTCGGCTACATCGTGGAAAAGCGGTTTAATCTCAGCTGGGCGATCGAGGGCACCCGGTCGCGGACCGGAAAGATGTTGCCGCCCAAGCTCGGTCTGCTTTCTTATGTCGCCGACGCCTACCTCGATGGGCGCAGTGAGGACATTCTGCTGCAGCCGGTGTCGATCAGCTTTGATCAACTCCACGAGACGACCGAATACGCCGCCTACGCCCGGGGCGGAGAGAAGATTCCCGAGGGTGCGAAGTGGCTTTACAACTTCGTGAAGGCCCAGGGCGAGCGGAATTACGGCAAAATCTACGTGCGTTTCCCGGCCGCGGTGTCGATGCGGGAGCACCTCGGTGAGCCGGGTGGAACGCTCGCCGAAGATCCAGCCGCCAAACGGCTTGCGATGCAGAAGATGGCCTTCGAGGTGGCCTGGCGAATCCTGCGGGCGACCCCGATCAACGCTACGGCGCTGGCATCCACGGTCCTGCTGGCCACCCGCGGCCGGGCATTGACCCTGCAGCAGTTGCATCACACACTGCAGGACTCTGTGGATCATCTGCAGCGCAAGAAGACCCCGATGACCAACAGTGCGCTTCGGCTGCGATCCACCGAGGGCGTGCGCGCCGCCGTTGATGCGTTGTCCAGCGGCCATCCGGTCACCCGGGTCGACGGTGGCCACGAACCGGTGTGGCAGATCGCCCCCGAACACGAACTCGAGGCGGCGTTCTACCGCAACTCCCTGATTCACGCGTTCCTGGAGACCTCGATCGTCGAGATGGCCCTGGCGCACGCCGCGCGGGCTGCGGAAGGCGAACGGGTGGATGCATTCTGGGCGCAGGCCATGCGGTTGCGGTCGCTGCTGAAGTTCGATTTTTACTTCGCCGACTCGGCGAAGTTCCGGGCCAACATCGCTGAGGAACTCGGATGGATTGACGGCTGGGAGTCCCAACTCGACGCCGGTCCCGACGCCGTCGATACCCTGTTGCGGGCCAAGCGGCCGCTGATGGCCAACGCCATGCTGCGGCCGTTCTTCGAGGCGTATGAGATCGTCGCGGATGTGCTCTGTGGCGCACCTGCAGACATCGACGACAAGGAACTGACGACAATGGCCCTTGGCGTTGGGAGCCAGTACTCGGCCCAGGGTTTGGTGAGCAGCGCGGAGAGCGTCTCGGCGTTGCTGTTCGCCACCGGCAAGCAGGTCGCCGCCGACCAGAAACTGCTCGGGTCGTCGGCGATCGGCACGACGGACGATCTAGGTGAGCGCAGACGGGCATTTCTCGCCGAGTTGCGCGACATCATCACCGACATGGACCGGATCTATCAACTCTCGCGCGACCAGTTCTACGCCCGTGAGGCCACGCTGCACTCGGCCGGCTGATTCCGCTGTCCGTTCCACGGGATTACGCGGTCGGCTCGGTGCTGGCCGCGGTCGCGATGCTCGCCGGTGTGGTCGCCGCCGGGATCGGAGTGCTGGCTCTCGCCGACGCGCTGATCGCGACCGGCCTTCCCGACCCGGGTCCGGTGACGACGCTGGGCCTGCCGTTCACCCGCGCCGTCGGCGAGATCGCCGCTGTCACCGCCGTCGGCGGGACGATGTTCGCGGCGTTCCTCACCCCGCCGCAAGACAACGGCGTGCTCGATGTCGGAAGTTATCGCGCGCTGCGAATGGCCGCCGCGGCGTCCGGTGTCGCGGCGGTGTGCGCGGCACTGATGGTGCCATTGACCATCTCCGATGTCTCCGGAGAGCCGGTTCGCGAGCATCTGAATCCGATCGAGTTGTGGCGGGTGGCCGGCCTCGTCGACGCGGCCTCGGCATGGCGGTGGACGGCGCTGATCGCCGCTGCCGTCGCAGTGTCGGCCCGCCTGGTGTTGCGGTGGTCCCCGACGCCGATGTTGTTCGCCGGTTCGTTGCTCACCCTGGTGCCGCTGGGACTGACCGGACACTCTGCAAACGGCGGATCGCACGATGTGGCCACCGACAGTCTGCTGATCCATCTGTTCGCCGGTGCACTGTGGGCCGGCGGGTTGCTGGCCCTGCTGGCACACGCACTGCGCGCAGGTGCGTACTGCGATGTGGCCGCGCGCCGTTTCTCGGCCATCGCCCTATGGTGCTTCATCGCCATGGCGGTATCGGGAACAGTCAATGCCGGCGTGCGGATCCGCCCTGCGGATCTGTTCTCGACGGCCTACGGCTGGTTGATCGCTGCCAAGGTGGCTGCGCTTGTAGTGCTGGGGCTGATCGGCTGGCGTCACCGCCGCGGCGCCGTGGCGGCGCTGCAGTCCGACCCCGGCGCGCGCGGTGCGCTGATTCGGCTGGCGATGGTCGAGGCGCTTGTCTTTGCGGTGACCTTTGGCATCGCCGTCGGGTTGGGCCGGACTCCGCCGCCGCCGGCCCGGTCCAGTCCGACCGCCGCCGAGGTCGCGCTGGGATACGACTTACCCGGTCCTCCGAACCTGGCGCGGATCATGACCGACTGGCGCTTCGATCTGATATTCGGCAGCGCCGCAATCATTGTGGCGACGATCTACCTCGCCGCGGTAATACGGCTACGACGGCGCGACGATCAATGGCCGACCCACCGGACGGTCGCCTGGCTGCTCGGTTGCGCGGTGCTGCTGGGGACCACCTCATCGGGCCTCGGAAGCTACCTGCCCGCGATGTTCAGTGCGCACGTCGTCGGTCATCTGCTGCTGTCGATGCCGGCGGCGATTCTGTTGGTGCTGGGTGCCCCGGCAACCCTGGCGCTTAGTGCGCTGCCCGCCGCGGCAGCCGACGGACCACCAGGCCCGCGGGAGTGGTTAGCGGCGGGACTGACCGGCCGGGCGGCGCGGCTGCTCACCCATCCGGTGGTTGCCACCGTCGCGTTCGTCGCCGGGTTCTGCTATCTCGGCGGCGTGTTCGACGCCGCCGCCGGTAACCACGGTGCGCAGGTAGCGATGACCGCGGTGTTCCTGCTCGGCGGTTACCTCTTCTTCTGGGTGGTGATTGGCATCGATCCCGTGCCGCGGGAGGTCTCGCTGGCCGGCCGGGTCGGAATGCTCGGTATAGCCATCGCGCTAGTGGCTCTGAGCGGGGCGCTGCTGATGGAACGGGACGGCATCCTTGCCGAGCGGTTCTACCGATCGCTGCAGTTGCCCTGGCACAGCGACGTGCTCGCCGATCAATACAGCGACCTGCTCGCCGATCAACACCGCGGCGCTGCGCTTCTCATGACGGTCGGTGAGCTTCCGTTGGTGGCGGTGCTGCTGGCGTTGCTGATCCGGCGCGCTAAGACGACAGCGATTCGTCCCCAGGCGCCGTTTCATCCACAGCCCTGAGCCGAAGTCGACTTCTGGGCATTCCGACGTCGGTGCCCGCATGCCCAATGGTTGCGTGCCCGATGAAGGCGCACACCGCAAAGGAAGGAAACCTCAATCATGTTCGAAACACCGATGACCATCGTCGGCCAGATCGTCACCGAACCGCGTCGCCGGGTGGTAGCCGGCCAAGAGCTGATCAGCTTTCGGGTGGCCAGCAACTCCCGCCGCCGCACTGGTGAGGGCACCTGGGAGCCGGGGAACTCGCTGTTCGTTACGGTCAACTGCTGGGGACGTCTCGTTACCGGCGTCGGTGCCGGCCTGTACAAAGGGGCCGCGGTGATCGCCGTCGGCACAGTTCACACCAGCGAGTACGAAGACCGTGACGGCGTCAAACGGTCGTCACTGGAGATGCGCGCCACCGCGGTGGGTCCGGATCTCGCCCGGGTGATCGCCCGGATCGCGCAGCCGGGCCAACCGCAGAGCGCCCAGCCTCTGGACGCCCAGCCTCTGGACGCCCAATCGCAGAACACCCCGCCGGTGGACGCCCCGGGACAGTCCGATCCCGCTGACGGCCAGGTCGACGGCGGCGACGCCCGTGCGGACGCCAGCGGCGTCGAGGACGCCGAGTCGGAGGAATTGGTGCTGGGGGCGCCTGCCTAGGATGGTCGGATGGCTGAATTCATCTACACCATGCGCAAGGTCCGCAAGGCCCACGGCGACAAGGTCATCCTCGATGACGTAACCCTCAGCTTCCTCCCCGGGGCCAAGATCGGCGTCGTCGGGCCCAATGGGGCCGGCAAGTCCAGCGTCCTGCGCATCATGGCCGGTCTCGACCAGGCCAACAACGGCGACGCCTTCTTGGCTCCCGGCGCGACCGTCGGGATCCTGCAGCAGGAACCAGCGCTCAATGAGGAGAAAACCGTCCGCGGCAACGTCGAGGAGGGCCTAGGCGAGATCAAAGTCAAACTCGACCGGTTCAACGAGGTCGCCGAATTGATGGCAACCGATTACACCGATGAGTTGATGGAGGAGATGGGCGGGCTGCAGGAAGAACTCGACCACGCCGACGCGTGGGATATGGATTCCCAGCTTGAGCAGGCTATGGACGCGCTGCGCTGCCCGCCGCCGGACGAACCGGTCACCCATCTGTCCGGGGGTGAGCGCCGCCGGGTGGCGTTGTGCGCTCTGCTGCTGAGCAAGCCGGATCTACTGCTGCTCGACGAGCCGACCAACCATCTCGACGCCGAGAGCGTCCAGTGGCTTGAGCAGCACCTCGCCGACTACAAGGGCGCGATCCTGGCCGTCACCCACGACCGCTACTTCCTGGACAACGTTGCCGAATGGATCCTGGAGATCGATCGCGGGCGGTGCTACCCATACGAGGGCAACTACTCCACCTATCTGGAGAAGAAGGCCGAGCGCCTTGAGGTGACCGGCAAGAAGGACCAGAAGCTGCAGCGGCGGCTCAAGGAGGAGTTGGCCTGGGTGCGCTCTGGCGCCAAGGCCCGACAGGCCAAAAACAAGGCCCGCCTGCAGCGCTACGAGGAAATGGCGATCGAGGCCGAGAAGACCCGCAAGCTGGACTTTGAGGAGATCCAGATCCCTACCGGTCCGCGGCTGGGAAGCATCGTTGTCGAGGTCGAGCACCTCGACAAGGGCTACGACGGGCGGGTGCTGATCAAGGACCTGTCGTTTACGTTGCCCCGCAACGGCATCGTCGGCGTCATCGGACCCAACGGTGTCGGCAAGACCACTCTGTTCAAGACCATCGTCGGTCTGGAGAAGCCCGACAGCGGTACCGTCCGGGTCGGCGACACAGTCAAACTCAGCTACGTGGATCAGAACCGCGGCGGCATCGACCCCAAGAAGAACGTTTGGCAGGTCGTCTCCGACGGCCTGGACTACATCGAGGTCGGCCAGAACGAGATCCCCTCCCGGGCTTACGTCTCGGCGTTCGGCTTCAAGGGCGCCGACCAGCAGAAACCGGCCGGAGTGCTTTCCGGCGGGGAACGGAACCGGCTCAACCTCGCCCTGACCCTCAAAGAGGGCGGCAACCTGCTGTTGCTCGACGAGCCCACCAACGATCTCGACGTCGAGACCCTCGGCTCGCTGGAGAACGCGCTGGAGAAGTTTCCCGGCTGCGCGGTGGTGATCTCCCACGATCGTTGGTTCCTGGACCGCACCTGCACCCACATCCTGGCCTGGGAGGGCGACGCGGCGAACGAGGCAACGTGGTTCTGGTTCGAGGGCAACTTCGGGTCGTATGAGGAGAACAAGCTCGAAAGACTCGGGGCAGAGGCGGCTCGTCCGCACAGAGTCACCCACCGTCGCCTCACGCGCGACTAGTGTCAGCCTGCGTACCAGCGTTGGTACGTACGCTCACCACAGGAGTGCCCAGAGTATGACTGTTGACCGCACGGTCGCAGAGGCTTATGCGGCCACCTACCGGGGTTCCGGCCCCGAGACCGTCGCCGGGATGTCGGCCGCGGTAATCGACGCGCATCGGGAACTCGCCCACCGCCGCCGGGTCGGGGAGACCCTGGTCGGAGTGACCCCGGCTGCCGACCGCGCCGGCCCGGCACTGCAGATCGTCACCGACCAGGCAGCGATGCTGATCGACTCGGTCACGGTGCTGCTGCACCGCCTCGGCGTCGCCTACGTCGCGCTGATGAATCCGGTCATGCGGGTTCGCCGGGATGCCGAGGGCGTGCTGCTCGATGTCCAGGCCGATCGCCTGGGTCAGC
>Ga0315276_10002909_pt1 | contig 15670 bp, 13 predicted proteins | sample YL17G05_0_MG_FD_204542 | JGI IMG/M metagenome (GOLD analysis project Ga0315276, IMG submission 204542) | Sediment microbial communities from Yellowstone Lake, YNP, Wyoming, USA - YL17G05_0 | ecosystem: Environmental > Aquatic > Freshwater > Lake > Sediment | place: USA: Wyoming | collected...
TACATTATGACTCTTATGTATGTATTCGCTCACACCCCCATTTTACGCCGCAAGCGGCGGGGAATACAACCCTAAGGGATTCAAGAGTTCCAATCCTTCACCCACACGATCCCGATTTGTCTTTGCCATATTCCCTCACTATTGGTTTTTAAAAAACTTTGTCTGTGGACCAAGACCACCTGTGGAAATCGCTTGCGCCAGCTTCGTGATCTCGGGCCACGCGATAACCAAACTATTATAAGCCAGGGCCTCCTGTGCCCACTTCTTCCGTTCGCAGATGCTGTAAAGTCGATAAGCGAGGTCACGAGCCGTTTCTCCCAGTCCGCCGAGCCTGCGGAGCAAATCGGCCGCACCTTGTTCACCCTTCTGGTCCAGCGCACGAATTAGATTCTGTGTGGCCTCCCAAACGGTAAGCCTTTTATCTTTCGATGGGTCCCAGTCTTCGGGCATGTTATTACGGTCGATGAGCTTGACCTTGCCGCCACGGGCCGATACCATCCCGTCTTCCACGAGACCATTGATGGCCGTGTTCTTGGCTTTGGAGAGTGTCTCGGCTACACCGAACTCACCTTCATCTGTTCCGTGCTGCTCGAACCACGACAAGGCCCAGCGCGTGTCCGCGTCGAACTCAGCCTCCTGCTCGGCAAGCACCTCGTCGAGCGTCTGGTTGATAAGCGCCAGCGCCGTGCGCACGTTCATCGGATTGCCGCTCGATTCCATCACCCGCGAATAGCGCGAGAAGACCGCCATGCCCGGGCCGATGGACGCCTGCGCAAGGTCCACGGGCGCAATGTTGCCCTGCTGGAGGTGCTTCAGCGCCGAGGGCAGTTGGCGTTTGAGCTCATTCATGAACTCTCGGCGGCTGCACTGCGGTGCGTCGTCAGGACGGGGTTTGCAGGCGAGAACAATGTAGGAGGCAAGAGCGTTTGTGCCCATGGCGACCATGCACCACTTCTGGGACGCGCGGACGGGCCAGGTAGCCGTAATCTGGAAGCCGCTGCCGAGGAGGGCGTCGAGAAGCGTCTCCCATCCGGTAGTCCGGTCAACCCCGTTGGTGGTGGCCTCCTCGCCGCCGTCTTCTCCCGCCTCTTCGTCTTCCTGTTTGAAGGCATAATAGACCGTGAGCGGGAATCGGTGATCCATCTTCTCCCGGAGGACGGTGAAGGCCTTTCTGAATCCACTCTCGGAATGCTGCTTGGCCTTTTCTTTGTCACCCTCGAACCGCTCCGGCGCTGCAATCAGCTCCGGGTCCTTGGACACGAGGATGGTTTTGAAAAGGTCCGGGTAGAGGTCACCAATGGTCCGTCGGAGCCAGACATAGAAGAAGTCGCTCAATGCTGCATAACCAATGTTGTTGTAATACGGCGGGTCTGTGCTGACGAGCAGGCCTCGCAAGTCGTTCCAGGAAGTTGCGGCGTCAACTTGGCGCGCACGACCTTCTTTGGCATTCGCGGGAAAGGTCGTCTCAATTGCGTCAGCGGTAATATCGACAGCATTGTGCCAGCAAATCGCTTTCTCTCCCAGAAGATTGGCTTCTGCGAAATCCCACACCATTGGAATTGCCTGCCGACTGAAAAGATGCATCTGCTGTTGTCCGCTCGGCTTCCAGGTGCTCAGACCGCAGTTGAAATCCGCACACCGATCCAAGGCCAGCGCGAGAAACGTGATTACCGTTGCAGTGTGAGCTTGGGCGTTTTTCTGATCGAGTCCGGCACCTTTTCCCGTCACGAAGAATGTCCGTTCGAACGGCCTTGACGAGGTCGCTCAGCGTGACCATTGCCATCAGCTGGCGGGGACTAAACAGTTCTTGCCATTCCGTTATTCCGTATCCACGGCCACTTACAAGGGACGGATTGTTGACATCCATTTCCGCGTCTGGAGCAGTATCAGGTGGCAGAAGTGCGACAACGTCTGAATGGCTGGAGTTGGCTGTAACATACGTTCGTCCGCGTCCCATATCGGCTACTATCGCAACAAGAACTGTACCCTGGCGTTTTGCTTTGAACTCCTCGTGAACATAATTCTCACTAAGTTGTGCATCAGTAAGAATACATTTGAACTGCGCACCGCGTCCGGTCTTTGTCCCTTTAGAAATTGCGGAGTGGTCTGATGGCGTTCCGGTTGTAATCTCGAAACGATAGGTTCCCTTGTTCTTGTTTACAGTCGGTTCCAGCCATGCCAGATTGCCTTTCTTGCTGGAGAGCCAGAAAGTACTCATTAGGGGGGACATGCGCCCCTTGCGCTGCCGGATTGGGACTGGCCACGGTACGCGCCCAAATCCAAGAGATCACGTTGGCTTCGCGCCCGCCGTCCTCCTTCGGAAGTTTCACTTTCGGATAGAGGTGCCCGATCTTCTGGATAGCCCGCTCGCGGATAATGCGACCGTAATAGCGAACGTCCTCCGCAAGCCCCTGCGCGCCCGTGCGGCCAGTCTTCCCGAACATGCCCTTCCGAGCCTCAGGGTTCACGGGCGGATGGTCAATCCACCGCGGGATGAATTCGAGGTTGCATTTATTCAGGAGCACGGCCACGGGGTTCAGGTCGGCGGCATGGGCCTCGAATCCGAGCCGCGCCGCTTCGAGCGGGATGGAACCCCCGCCCGCGAAAGGGTCAAGGACTGGGGGGAGTTTCCCATTGCAATGTTTAAGCATCTCCTGGTGCGCCTCAGCATAGATCTCAGGATGCTCGTGGAGTTTCTTCTGCATCATCCGACGGAGAATACCGAAAAGTCGTTCGCGCTCCAAGTTCTGAGCCTCCTCGGTTGGAAACCATTCGGGGTGAGCCGAAGGGTCATCCACGACAGAGGTGAAAATGACCGCCCGTGCAGTTGGCAGGGGCAAACGAGCCCACCAGTGGTGGATACCTTTCGGATGCGGTCCAATTCCAGGCATCTTGTCATAGGCCCACGCGTCGTTGATCTCCGGTAACGGCAGCGCGACTTCGATAAGCTTCTTCCGATAAGTCTTCATTTAAAATTTTTTCCTGATGGTGTTATTCTGTTATTCCACCCTTGTGACCAGTTCGCGTATGCGGACTAAACAGCGCCTCAAACTGTCCGATGATCGAGCGGCTCGATCGGGCCTCCATCCTCTATTGGGATCGGATACGAACTCGATGAGCCTTGAAACATAGGCCGGGCCGATCTTACGTCCGCTGCCGGGTCGTGGCACCATGTCAAGCCGAATATCACGGCTTCGTGATCGCCGTGAGAGTTCAATCACTACCTCTTTGGGGTCATTCATTAACTCCGGATCTGCCGGGACATCCGATAAGCGGACCCGGAAGAACGATGCAAAGCGCTCACGATCTGCAATCAGCCATGCCTCAACTTCTCGCACGGCAATCCGGAAGCACATGAAGGGTCCCGGGGCCGGCAACCAGGCGGCCTTTAAGGGAGGGGGGCAGTCGGCCTCGTGATTCAGGTCAATGAGGACGATCCAGGGATGATGGTGAGCTGCGTTGTTGTAACCATTTATCCTTTGCTTGAGCAGGGACTTACCTCTCTTGCCATAGACTGGACCAATCTCCCCACCCGCTTCAACAATGAGACACTTGACCACTGCTTCATCAACTAACCCTTCAACGGCAGAGGAAATGACAATTGGTGTGACCGTAGGCATTTAGAAGTCTCCAAAGAGAGCGAGTTGTTCCACGCGTTTCGGTTGTGTTTTCGCCATCACAGCCTCTGCCATGGACAAACCACCCTCCAGTAATCTTTTAATCTCCTTAAAATCGCTTGCAGTATGTACAATTGTGCCATTGTCACTGGGCTCAAGCAAAAGCACCTCATCCAGACCAATGCCTTCATCGCGTAAGAGATCGGATGAGTGTGTGCTGACAAAGATCTGACGGTTCATGCGGCGTTGAATCCTGGCAAACATTTGTGGGATGAAGCGGACAACTTCCGGATGCAGTGAGAGTTCTGGTTCTTCGAGAAGAAGTGGTCCGACGCCATCCAAGGCTGACCAAAGGAGTCCCATTAAACGCAGGGTTCCATCAGAAAACTGATCCTCGGCTTGCCAGGCGCCCTGAGGCCGCCAATGTTCGTACTTTCCCCTGAGATGTGGGGCACCTCTTGCGTCGCGAAAGAGCTCGATCTCCACGAGTTGGGGTACAGCTACACGCAAAGCATTCTGAATGTGTTTTAGTCGAGACTTCTGTGTTTTTTCTGAAGAACGAGCAATCTGCTCCAGGAAATCACCTCCATAGGGATCGTTTCTTTGACCCAATGAGCGGTCCGGGTCGCGAACCAATTGCGGCACGAGGTGAAGGTATCGGACTGAAGCGAAGAAAATACTGATCTCCCTGAAAGCCTGGTTGGCATTGATCTGTTCGAGGTAGGTTTGTGTCAAACGGGCGGGGTCCCCTCTGTCATCTTCCAGAGGCCTAGATAAGATCTCTCTGCCCCCCCGCACAACTCTTTCTTTCTTTACGATAGGTTGCTGGCGGTTGTCCTGGGAGAAGTGCAGTTCATACTCCCATTCAGGTTCGCCGTTTGACTTACCAAGACAGACATGAACAACGATGTCGGGGTTTCTCCGGGTAGCCAGACATCGCAATCGAGAAACACCGCCGCGTTTGAGAACAGCTTTTTGAAACCCACCGCCAACGGTAACAATGTCGGCAAGAAATCGAAAGACATCGAGGAAGTTTGATTTTCCCGAGGCATTGGGGCCGACCAGAAAGGCCCTCCCTTGTAATGGAACGTCGACATCAAGGAAATTTCGCCAATTCTTCAAATGAATTTGTGCGAAACGGAGTCCACTACGGCTTTGTTCTCTCATGCATTCTCCTCTGATAATGGTGTTGAGTTACCGAACCCGGTTAATCATTCTACAAACTGCCCCGTTTCCAGAAGTTTTCTTATTTCGTAATTGACGCTCGTTACCCCGAAGTCCGGCTCTCGATGGAAAGGACAACGAACGTACTTGGGAACTGCATCTTCCCCGTCCACTTCCACGATTGCTAGAATGAAATCATCGGGTTTGTTGAGGCATGAAAGAATCTCATTCTTCGTGACCGTTATCGTCGTTGCTCCTCGAACTCGGCCTTTGACCTCGATGAACCGGAGTCGGCCAGTGCCAGGAACGATAGACTCAATATCGTAGCCGCGCTTTTCGAGGCCTACATCTCGCGGTACAAACCCCAGCTGCTGTTCAGCCTGCATTACTGCCGCAATCGCCACAGCCTCCACTCTGGCCGTATTCTGGGCGAAGGCCTCCGGCTGGGTCTCAGTCCCTTTCAACCTTGCCAGCAGGCCACGTGGTATCACCATTGCCCCGCCAATAACCACAGGAGGTAATGGGGAGAGTTTCCTTTCTTGCTCCAATTCAGCCATCCGTCTCTGCAGTCTTGACGTCAATTCATCGGCTCGTTGTCGTGCAAGGCCGGAGTTCAACCGGGCGTTGATCTTGCCGGCAAGCTCCTGTTCTTTGAGTTGCTCAGCCCGGTGGTCCCAATAGGCAATCTCTTTGGTCAAGCGGTCCTTGACGGCCACCATGGTCTTGTTAACTAGTTCCTCCTTTCGATGGCGCACCTCTCCTAAGTGTTGCGGGACAAGATGCTCGGCCGCATAGAGCAAGACCTGAGACTCCAGTTCGTCTCGTATCCAAGGGAGTTCCTCCATTTTTGCCATGAGCCCTTGTTCGCTTGCATCAAGCGGGCGGTAGTCCAGGTACGGGGCGTAGCCTGCAACGCGGGCGCTACCTTCTTTATCTACCTCGACAAACTGCAACTGACGCGACACAACTCGCCGCTTTCCGGATCGGTCTATTCGCGCATCCTGGATGGAATGATCAAGATAAACCAGGACCCGAAGGCGATCAGAGGGATCGCTTTCATCAACAAGAACTGTACCGCGTTTGAGAAGATCGCGGTATCGCTCGATGATCAGGTCAATAGTTGAATCGAGAAGCGGGTGGCCAGGACAAACAAAGGCTGCCAATGGTTTACCTGGGACACTAATCAGGTCCTTCTCGAAGGTGATCCTTTCGTACTTCTGTAGGACCGGCTCACGTACGCCGATGGCCCGATCACGGTTGCGGATGACGGCTGGGACATGAGTTATCTCATACTGTTTAGGCTCACGTTCCCTCATTGTGCCCCCCAAGAGTCGGAAGGCTTCTATGAAGAACGTTGCGATAAAATGCGGCTGGAGGCGCCGAGCTTCAGCACGCTCCATGTCCACCCGAATCTGCTGGACACGTCGGACATCCATAGAATCACGGACCAACGCGCGTTCTTCCAGCATCTGACGAAGATGATCACGGTCGAGGGCCTGGTCGATGACACGTGTCAGCCGTGCCCGAACCTCTGGCTGGTCACCATACCGTACGGCTTCTAACAATAGCTCCCTTAACGGCCTATCCTCGAACGTAAGACGTCCAAGAACATCAAACACCTGGCCGCCGAGGGCCTTTCTTTCCTCATCGAGCTTTTCCAGCAACCGGTGATAAACTTCGCCCTCGCGGGTCTCTTTGGCGACCATATTCCAGAGATGACAGACCTCGGTCTGGCCGATTCTGTGGATGCGACCGAAGCGCTGCTCCAGGCGGTTTGGATTCCAGGGCAGGTCATAGTTCACCATGAGATGAGCCCGCTGGAGGTTAATGCCTTCACCAGCGGCATCCGTCGCGACGAGAATTTCCACATCCTTATCCTGGGTAAACTTTTCCTGGGCGGTCTTACGATGCTCTCGTCCCATGCTGCCATGGATCATCACAACAGCTTCGGGCCGGCCGAGAAGAGAAGTGATGCGCTCAAACAGATAGTGCAGTGTGTCGCGGTGCTCGGTGAAGACGATCAGTTTCCGGCGGTGTCCGTGGGCATCGAACATCTCCGTGTTGTTCTGGAGCAATTTCGAAAGCTCTTCCCATTTCTTGTCTGTGCCGGATTGCCGAACCCGAAGGGCCGCCGTTTCAAGCTGCTTGAGCATAGCGATTTCGGCCTGGAGTTCGGTAATCGTGCGGGCGGCGGACGCCTGGTCCACCACCTTCTCTTCAGTATTTTCAATCTCGGCGTCTGGCGAGTCTTCCAGGTCCTCGATGTCGTCCTTACTGTAGCTGGGAAGGTCTACGTTCAAGTCCACCCGGGCGTTGGCTGCCCGGTCGAGAAGCTGCTCCTCGCGCAGTCGCTTCTCAAGTCTTTCCCGCCTACGACGAAGGGACTGGTAGATTGCCTCGGGGGACGAGGCAAGCCGCCTCTGCAGAATAGTCAGAGCAAAGCCGACTGTGCCCTTACGGCCTTCATTCTCCAGGGCCTCGACGCGGTTGAACTCCTCACGGACGTACTCTGTTACCTGCTTGTACAACTCGGCCTCGGCGTCTGAGAGCGTATAGTTAGCTGTGTAAGCAATCCGTTCCGGAAAGAGGGGCGTTCCATCGAATTTGACAAGCTGCTCCTTGACCAACCGTCGCATGAGGTCGGAAGTATCGGCTGTATGCACACCGTCCCGAAATCGACCTTCAAAGCGATCTCCATCCAGCAGCGCCATGAAGAGCTGGAAGTCTTCTTCTTTTCCGCTATGCGGCGTTGCGGTCAGAAGCAGGAAATGCCGGGTTATGGACGAAAGCAATTGACCCAGACGGTAACGCTTGGTATAACTGATCTCCCCGCCAAAGTAGTGAGCACTCATCTTATGGGCCTCGTCGCAGACAACCAGGTCCCAGTCGGTGGCGTTGAGCTTCCCTTGGATGTCCTCGTTTCGGCTGAGCTTATCGAGACGGCAAATCGCCAGGGGAGTCTCAGCAAACCAGTTTCTGGTTCGTGCCGCCTCAAAGTTGTCATTCGTCATGATTTGGAATGGAAGATGAAACCGCCGGTCGAGTTCATCCTGCCACTGCTCGACGAGGTTACCCGGGCAGACGATCAAACAGCGTTGAAGATCTCCCCGAGCAATCAGCTCCTTGATGAAGAGGCCGGTCATGATAGTCTTACCGGAACCAGGGTCATCGGCAAGAAGAAAACGAAGAGGTTGCCGGGGTATCATCTCTCCGTACACGGCGGTAATCTGGTGGGGAAGGGGCTCGACCAGCGACGTATGGACTGCCAGCAGCGGATCAAAAAGGTAAGCCAAGCGGATGCGGTGAGCTTCGCTGACAAGACGGAAGAGAGAACCATCCCCATCAAAACTCCACGGTTTGCCGACAATTACAACCTCAATCGTTGGCTCACGGTCGCGGTAGATCAGTTCGTTTCCCAGGCGGCCAGTTGAGTCCTTGTAGGTTAGTTCAACGGCTACCGAACCGATCCACTTCACGTCCACTACGGTCACCAGCCCATCAGGCAGAACGCCTTTTATCGCTGCACCGCGTGTGATGTCTTCTAACTTCGCCATAGATTTCTCTATCCGACTTCCTTTTGAGGGAGCACTCTCTTCTTGAAGATGTCTCCAATTGATCCAAAGAGTTTTTGTATAAATCACCCCCAGAAGTTGACCTCTTTATACCAAAATCTCAACATTATAGCAATTCCAAAACATAGCTCAGAACGTGTGAGGCATAGGGCAAAAGAGAAGACGGCCAGATACTTAAAAGGTAGGTGGAGTGATCAGGAGATGGGGTGATTTTTAGATTTTGGATTGTTGATTGCGGATTGTGGATTTGGAATGAGGCGGGAGGATCACATCTTCAGATGACAATTTCAATATCCTTCTGACCAATCGTAGTCTGAAGCCTGCGGTTACATGATTTACTTTGCTTGCGCCCCCTCACCCCCACCCTCTCCCACGAAGGGGAGAGGGAAAATTGCTTAACTTCAGATCACATTACTTCGGATGTTCTCCATGCTCGTAGATATAGTCAAAGGTATATTTGGCTAATTGATATTCTCTTTCCAAATCGAAAGGCTCTTCATCTTCGGGTTCTTCATCTTCCTTCGCGTGTTCAATCCAGATATTTTGATAGATCTCACGATTGTAGTCCTTAAGTTTTTCGGTTATTTCCTTACAATTTGGCTTCCCCATTCCTGAAGATCTCATCTCTTCGGTGATCCCTTCAATGATCACCCTAACGGTGGGAATGTATTCCGCATCGTCCATAGAATTCTTTGTGCAATAATCAAAGTAGTTCCGGAGAATAGATCTACCGATCCTGAGATAGACCTCGTATCTTGAATCTGCCATTTTCATATTTCCATTGACTGAGTACCCAAGCGATTCCAATGCTTCTATCAATTGATTGGCGCTTTTTCTTCCCATGTTTCGCCATTTGAGAAAGACATTCGGTCCCATTGAAGCAAGCCTTTCTGGATTTTTGAATATCTCCTCACTTCCGAAGGCTTTGATCAGGATATCCCGAACCCTCACAGAAAGCGCTCTTTTCAAGGGCGGCCATTTGTCAAAATTCTCCATTTTCTCCTTTCTCCGGCAATAAATCTGTTGAACCCGACTGGGGCTCAGATGAAAGCGCACGGCAATTTGAGAAAAAGTTGCTCCTTCTGTTCTCATTTTCCAAATCTCGTCATCTCTCTGCTTGATATTCATACTTTCCCCATCTAAGGACCAAGAACGAAAGGTGGATACTCTACGTTAGACCCACCCCACCTAAGCTATTAAACGCAGAATTAAACCTTCGGTTAAACTAATGATATCCATAGCTTGAAAACCATTTTCACTCTACCATCTCAATCCCGATGCTTTCGAGCCAATCTTTCACCTCTTCCTTATCTCTTTTGCTCTTGAATTGGAACCACTCTTTTTCCACCTCGGGATAGTCTCTCAATACGTTTTTGAATTTTCTGAAAGCCCCTTTCCCATCAAGAGCAATAGAAAGTTTTCTTTGGATCTTTTTGTCCCACACCCCCTCTGTAAATTCGACCGTCAGGTTATAGCCTTCGTAACTGGGTCGGGTGGGGATCTCTTCATAGCGATCGCTCCCTTCGAAGATTTCTCTTGCCTGGGGAAGAAGTTGAAGCTCCCAATCTGGAAGACCTTCACAGGATTCTCCTTCTTGAAGGGCGCTCATGAGTTCATTCGGGATCACAACGGTCTCGCCGGTTTCCGTATCCAGATAGTACTGATTTCCGAACCGATCCTGATTGTCCATAATCATGGCAATATCTTCGACATCAACCTTCAGTTTTTTCATTTAAAAGGCTCCTCTCAATCACCCTCATCCCCTGCACCCAGTAGGGTGCAGGGCTGTCCTGAACCTCACATGGTTCAGGGCTCACCCTCCCCCATCAAGAGGCTGTGTCGCAATCAACGAGAAACTACTTCCGCTTCAACACGGGACAGGCGGTCGGGTGATGAAGCTTTAGACCTGCCTGCGCGTAGCCGCTTCGGCGAAGGCAGGGCGAAAACCTTTCATTGCTCAGCTTCGGAAATCCAAACCCATGAAAAGAAACCCGTTTCCAAGAAGGCGGATTACCCATAACTTTAAACGACCGCATTCTAAAGCTGAGAAACCTGATCCCGCCACGGCGGGATTCCACCTGAATCCACCCTCCATCATAATTACGACACAGTCTCCAAATGGGGAGGGGAGATAAGTTGTGGGCCTCCCACCAAAGGAGGGGAGATATTTTGAAAATGTTTTTGACAAGCATATTAAAAAGGCATATAATAAAAGCATATTAAGGAGGTGTTTATTATGCGTGCCACTCTGAATCTCCCTGATGCTTTGATCAACCATCTCCTTCAGATTACCGGGGAAAAGAAAAAGACCAAGGCCATTTGTTTGGCCATCGAGGATTATATCCGTCGCAAGCGGAAGGAGAAACTTCTTTCTCTCAGCGGTAAGATTCGGTTTGAGCTTGGATGGCAGGAGATGGAGGAGATTGAACTGAAAGGAATGAAAAAGCGTGAAAACCAAAGGAAGTCTCGTTGATACGAGTGTTTGGATTGATTTTTTCAGAGGGGTCACTTCGGTCAGAGCTTTCCTAAATGACCTGATCCTGAAAGATAGGGTCTTCATCTGCGGACCCATCTTTTTTGAACTCTTACAGGGAATAAAATCTGCAGAGGAAAAAATCTTCTCAAAGACGCCCTCCTTTCTCTCCCTTATTTGGAAATCACCTTCCAAATTTGGGAAGGGGCAGCTTCTCTCTCCAGAGACCTCCGAGCAAAAGGGGTTACCCTGCCGCTGACCGATCTTCTGATTGGCCAATTGGCTAAAGCAAATAGTCTTGAAGTGGTTTCTCTTGACCCCCATTTTGATCAAATTCCAGACCTAATACGCCATAAACCTTAGGTTTTCCTCCTCACCTTCATCCTCTCCCAGGGGGAGAGGAAATGCCCTGGACGTCTGACGTTCGCTCCTGTGTTTGGCAAACGACGTAACGACAAGCAGCAAGGTTTATGGAGCCGGTAGGCTCTATAAAGAATTGAAATTGGGGTAACACTTTAGCTCTTTGAAAAAAGAATAAGCTGGCAGTTCATGATATCGGCCGGTGTTCGAGCCCCTTCAAGAGTGCTTTTTGCGAAAGAGAGGATGATTTCTACCGGATTATGGCCTTGTAATTCAGTGGATCGAAACAAGCTCATCAGAATCGATTGAGATTTTGCTCCATTCTCTGATCGATTTTGCTGGGAGACCTTCCTGGTCAATACGGGTTTGCGCATTTGCTGCTCAGCATGATTATTGTAGGGACTGACGTCCGGGTATTCCAGAAAGGTGAATAACTCCTTTTGATGCCGTTTTAGACGTTTGATGAGCCTTTTGGCATGCTGGTCTTGATAAGAAGCTGTCAAGAACTGGTCTAGTCGATAGTACAATCTTGCTTTAAGGCGCTCGTTAACCATTGAACTCCTTTGGCCCTGTTTATTTGATAAACGGATGGCATCCTTGAGCAGACGGGATAGTTTTTTGCGAAAGGCCTTCCATCCCGGAGAGGTGTTGAACTGATCTACTTTCACCAGTTCGGTAAAGAGATGATAGAAACACCTCTGCTTGGCCAGGGCGCTGATCTTATTATAAGCTCCCCAGAAGTCACAAATCAGGATGCCCCTGAAGATTCGGCCCAAAACGTCTCGGACAACTGGAGAAGCGCGGCTTTTGGCGATGACATAATAACAGAGCTTTGGGGTCACGAAGCACCACAGCCAATGGGTGATGCCGTTGAGCCTCCAGCCCGTCTCGTCAGCCGACAGCACAGCACTTTGCGAGATCTTTTGACCGATTTCATCGTAAAGGGGCTCCAAGAGAGAAGCCAGGTTTTTCCAGGCTTGGGTTAAGCCCCCGGCACTGACCTTAAAGCTGGAGAAGACAGCGACCATTTTTACCAGATTACTGACACTGACTCCTACCAGGTAATGAAGCCAGGCGGTAAAGACCACGAGCCTCAGCCCGATCATGGCATTGGGCAGAGCTTCCGTGAGTATAGGCGAAACGATCTTTTTGCATTGCGAACACCAATACCGATGGATCGTATGCTGGGTGACAATAGGCTGGATCGGTGGGAGGTCTTCGATGTAACGTCGATAAGTGTCCACGGACTCCTTTAAAGGGGTTTGACAATCCGGGCAAAGATCCAGTGTATGTTCTTGATACTGGTCGATTTGTGTGGGCCGTTGGCGTGCCACCCCCGGATGCCCTTTGCCCCGGCCAGGAGGTTTGTTCCGTTTCTTGGGCGTCGGTTTTAAATAGACCGGGGTCATTCCGGAAGGCGTCGTGGGACTGACTTGGTTGCAGAGGCCGTCATACTTCTCGGCCTTTTCTGCCAAGGCCAGAATGATGGCAACAGCTTCGTCCCGCTTTAGATCCAGAATGGCCAGGGCTTCATCCCGGGTCATCGCTAAGCTTCCTCCTGAAGTTCCGATGCAAGGGATAAAGATAGATCGCCTTGGGCCGATCATGATAGTGATAGCCATTACCTTTCTTGGCGCTGCCCTTTGTCAGGCCCACATAGGTCCAGTTGGAGGCTTGATAGCAGGTGCCTGGAAAGCGGCTCGGATCCACGAAGGTCTCGGCCAGATAGAGGGGATGGCCATAAATCGTTTGCCAATCCCTGCTTAACCGACGAAGACTGAGGGCTAAGACTTTGGAAGCGAGATGTTTGATGTGGACCCAGGGCAGGATCAAAAAACGGGCATTGTTGGCAACGAAACAGAGGTGCTTGCCTCTGGTCGGGGCATTCCAACCGATAAAACGGTCGCGGTCTTCCACTTTAAAAGCAGCACTGGCCCAGCCCAGACAAGCGACGATCTGGCCATTGAGAAAAGCCAGATATCTTAAATGTTCGCCCACCAGTTTGGGCCGCCCCAGGTAATGATAATGGTGAACCAAGTAATCCCACAGATAGCTTTCACTGGGGGTCACCAGCCGCAGGGAAGGTTCGCCATAATGGCTGAGGATGCCTTCCAGAGGAGTTTGGCAGAACAGCGGAGTCTGAGCAAAGGCATTTTGTTTGAGGTTATTCTTAGGCCGCAGGCGAGGAGGTAGCTTAATGAATCCTCTCTCTTCCAGACGCAATAACAGGTCTCGGGCGGCATATTCTTTGAGCTTGCCATTGGGCTGCACCCATCCCCAGGCTTGGCATATAGCTCTGGAGATATGCGACCTGCCTTTCCCGTAGGACTGGGCCACGGTGCTCTGAATGAAGCAAATATCTTGTGGCCCCACATCCCGGGAGCGGTACCGGAAGAAAACAGACTTCATAACATTCTCCTTGCTCCTGGAGAATGTTATACAATATTATCGATTCTGACGCCAGCTTTTTCTTTATTCTTTTTTCAAAGAGCTAAAGTGTTACAAATTGGGCAAATTGAAAATGGCTGAGCGAGGTTTCCATGCTTCTAATCCCATTGATTGGCCAAAAAATTAAACCCCATTCCGTTTTAAGAAATGGGGTTTGATCTCAATCTCCAGACCATATATCCACCCAATACATGGTTAAAGGGTTGGAAGATGTTTACGAAGAACCACAGCTATGGTGATACTCTACTAAACTTGGACTAAATAGTCCAGTCAAATATAAAAGCAAATTCTTTGCCAAAGGCTTTAGATTTGATGAAGTTCATAACCTAAAGAAAGTGAAGTACCCCGCAGCAGAGCTGCGGGGCATCTAATTCTCTAAAAAACTTTCCTCCCCCTTGTCGAAGATCCCGCTGAATAAAAAGCCTATTCAAGTTTCCAATAATTTTACGAGACGGAAGAACAAAGGCAAAATTGACTACTATTTTGACAGTTGCCTATTTTTATGAGCAGGTAAGAAGAGCAGATAGGGAGATAGGGGGATTGGGGGATGGGGTGGTGGGGTTTTTAAAAATATTTCACTGTTTTTGCCTTAGATCAAGGAAAAAGTTTTTAATCGATTAAAAAACCTTGATCTTTGAAATCTGGATCAAAGGCAAAAGCCCTCTGTACACTTCTTCGTCTCATTACAATAAAACTTGTGCAATCCACTAAACTGATACCCCGCTTTCCAATCCTTTCGAGTTCCTTTTCTGCCTCTTCATGTAAATCCAGATCAACCCATTCCACCTCAAATGATTTGGCCTCCTTCAGAAAGAGAATAGCCGAATGAAGTCCCAACCTTGCCTGCAAGAGGGCAGCACTCTCTAACAGGATATAGTTGGTAAGTATAAATATCTCTCCAGACTTCAGGACGTCCTCGAATCTACTGTACGCAGCAATGTGGTTAGAATCTGCCTTATCGGCCAGGGCATAAATGGCTGAAGTATCTAAAAAGATCACTTTTGAAAGACCTCCTTAAGGGCTTCGTCATGCCGTTCGGAAACAGGTTTTAGGGTGCCTTGTTTTGACTGACCCGCGGCAATAAATCTAAAATCTTTAATCGATGAAGATCGGGAGCGATCGGATAAGGTAATCTCCTTCCTGATAATCTCCCGGATCACTCCAGCAATCGACCTTTTCTCTTGAAAAGCCCGACGACGCAGCAGGTCATAAACTTCTTCATCTAATTGAATTTGAGCTCGCTTCATAATAGATTTTCCCACCTCCTTTTAGTACTACTCCGACAATTCACAAAATCCCCCTTATTCCCCCTGAAGCTGTGAAAAAATTAGGGGCAACGGACCGGCCAGAGGGATATCTCCAAAACTGTAGAATGCGGACTTTGAAAATGTATGGGTCATGAGTCGGTTTAAGTCATCAATCTTACATGGTTTTCAATCCTTATCATTAAGCCTGAAGAAGGAAGCCGCTCTACAGTTTTTCCGACATCCCACTGTCCGCTCTGTTAATCTTGGGATTTTTTCACACCTTCCCTTTACCAAAGGGGGAAATTGTTATCCCCCTCTTTGGTAATCCTTTCCCTGTCATGGACAGGCAAAGAGGGGCAAGGGGAGATTTTCTGATCAAACCGCTCAACATATCCGTCTTGCATCGCGCCATAAACGCTATTTGTCGGAGTAGTATTAGTTCAAATTTAACATCATGACATCATGATGTCAAGCGGCTTCATCATAAAAGGGGAGATTTTGTTAGGAAACGGAGAAATTTAAATTTATTTCATCGTTTTGACTTAGATCAAGGGAAAAGATTCAAGGAAGGGTTATTGATAGATTAAAAATAACACCCCCACCCTAACCCTCCCCCATCGAGGGGGAGGGTAAAAAGAGATCTCCCCCATCGAGGGCATAAGCGCTAACTTAAACCGATTCTGATGCCCCGTGAGAGGGCATCGATGACAATAGCCCGGCGATTCATCGCCGGGTGCAAATAAGATAAAACAAAAGTCCCATCGGGACGATTGAAAACGATGTGGATAT
>Ga0315276_10002910_pt1 | contig 15670 bp, 17 predicted proteins | sample YL17G05_0_MG_FD_204542 | JGI IMG/M metagenome (GOLD analysis project Ga0315276, IMG submission 204542) | Sediment microbial communities from Yellowstone Lake, YNP, Wyoming, USA - YL17G05_0 | ecosystem: Environmental > Aquatic > Freshwater > Lake > Sediment | place: USA: Wyoming | collected...
GCGTCTCTCGCGCTCCGGAAGGCTTTCCTGGCGGGCGGCGAGATCGGTAAGCAAGCTCTGGTAGAGCTGTCGAAACTGGTCGTAGTATTCATCCCCTGCCCCTTTTTGCAAAGGGGACCGCATCCGACCCACCAGCGCTGCTTTCTCTTCCAGGGAACCCCCTGAGATTTTAGCCAGGTAAGAGCGATCTAAATCCGAGAGAGTTGCATTCGCTCCCAGAAGGTGCTTCTGGAGTTCTTCCCCTTTCTCCCCCGCTGCCTTCAGAAACATAAAAGGCATGGAAGAAGCCACTCTCAACAGAATAGGCACGGCTTCTTTTTCCACCCCTTCCCGGAAGAAGGAATAGACTTGAAAAAGGAAGGGATAAAAAAGGATCTCCTGAAGCGGCCGGGCGAGGACACCCGAGAGTTCTTTAAGGAGGCGGTCTGCGTCTGCCACCTTCTTCAGGATTTCCGATCCCAACCTTCTCCGCCCCCTCGTTTTTCGGTTCAACCGCCGTACTCCATCAAATTTGGACCCCAGGTCAGTGATAACCGTTGCCCGCTCAGTTCCCCCGACGAAGGAAGCCAGGCTGCTGTAAAACTTGGGGGTCACTTTCTCCGGGTGATGGAGAAAGGCGGCGAGGAGACTCCTGATTTTCTTTTCGGGAAAGAAATCATCCTGCCAGGATAGGGCCTTTTGCCGGAGGGACTCTGCGGGGAAGGTCAGATTTCTCAGGGCGGTAAGATCACTCTGCACCTCCTTGCCCGCGACAAAATCACGGAGCAACAGGAGACATCGAAAATCTGGGAAGGATGGGTATTCCTTTATGGATGGAAGGTGGGTCCAAAATTCCTGAAGGTTGGCCGGGAGACGGAGAGCCCTTTTAACCAGGCCATTCCAGGCTTCTTGCTCTTCGCGGGGGTAGTTCCGGTGAAGATTTTCCTTTTCCACCAGAGCGAGCCATTCCCCGTAGCGGCCCGTGCGCCAATACTTGTCCAACTCCTTTCTTAATCTTTTTTCCTGCTTGCTCAATCAGCTTCCAATTCCTCCTCGGCCTCTTCGATCATTTCCAGCACCCGGTCTTCCAGGTCATCTATGTCCCGGTCCTCGCCCTGCTCTCTCAGAGCTCTTTCGTAATCGCGGGAAAGCCGGTCCAGCTCCTGGCGAAGCTCCTGCGGCAATTGCTCTTCCTGGATCAGGCGCCGGGACTTTTCCAGGATATAGTTCAAAACTTCCGGTTCCTCAACTTCCCTTTCTTTTTGCAGGACTATTTTCTTGCGGACATCCAGGGTCACCTCTTGGCGATTTTCTGCCCCCTTTTGGTCTATGGTAACGTGGACTACCCCTTCTTTGTCATAGGCGAATTCCACGATGACGGGTGAATGGGCCGGAGCCGGCTTCAGGGAAAAATAAAATTGACCCACTCGGGTATTTTCACGGCAGGATGCGCTCTCCCCCTGGTAAACCTCCACCTCCACACCTCCCTGATTTGCCGTCAGGGTGTAATAGACTTCCGCCTTGCGCACCGGGACTTTCGTGTTCCGCGGGATAATGATGGAAAAATAGTCGGCGTCCCCGGTTTCCCGATCGATGGTATCGATGGTTTTCACTCCCAAAGAATGGGCGGTGACGTCCAGAAGGATATGACCCAAGGGCTCCCCGGCAATGAGGCCCCTTTGCACGGCCGCTCCTAAAGCGACGCAGAGGTCCGGGTCGATGGAATGATGGATGGGCCGGCCGAAAACCTCTGCCAGCCGCCGCTTTACCAGAGGAGTGCGGGTAGCTCCCCCCACCAGGATGATTTTCCCGATATCGGAGGAAGAAAGATTGGCCTCTTTCAGAGCCTCCTCCACTTTCAGGATCGTTTTCTCTACCAGGTCCGCAATCATCTCTTCGTATTCTCTGCGGCTTACCTCCAGGTCCAGGTTTACCGGTTGGCCGTTAACGCTGGTCACGGCTATCTCCTGCACCCGGGCATAAGGGGCATCGGAAAGGTCTATTTTCGTCTTTTCCGCAATATCCTTTAGCCGGACCTGGAAAGCCCTGGGGCTTGCCGAAAAATCGTGGCCGGTCTTTTCCTTCAGATGGCGCAGGAAGGAATTGGACAGCCTTTCGTCGAAATCATCTCCTCCCAGGACGGTGTCGCCACAGGAAGCGAGAACCTCCTTGATCTCTCCCTTTATTTCTAAGATGGAGACATCAAAAGTCCCGCCCCCTAAGTCATAAACCATGATATAGCGCGACCCCCCTTCCTCCTGGAGAGAAGCGTAGTCATACACCAGGGAGGCCGAAGTCGGTTCATTGATGATTCGCACCACTTCCAGGCCGGCCAGTTCCCCCGCTCGGATCGTAGCCCGTCTTTGAGCATCATTGAAGAAGGCGGGCACGGTGATCACCGACTTTTTGATCTCCTGCCCCAGCATCTCCCCCGCTTGCCGGGATAGATACCGGAGGATGAAGGAAGAAAGCTCTTCCGGGGAAAATTCTTTCGGCCCGAGGGGGATCCTCGTTTCTTTGCCCATGAGCCTTTTGACGGACCGGATCGTGGCTTCGGGAAATCCGGCCATCCGGTTTTTGGCCCTCCTGCCCACAAGGATCTGACCGCTTGGTTCATCCAGGCTGACCACGGAGGGCACGAGCGCCGATCCTTCTTCCACGGGAAGGGCGATGGGCTTTCCACCCTCAAGGTAAGCGATGGAAGAATTGGTAGTCCCTAGGTCGATACCGCAAAGAATCTCGCTCATAACTCCTGCTTCCCCTTGGTTGAAAGTTCCCCGATAATCACCCTGGCAGGCCTAATCACCTGGCCATGATAGAGATAGCCGGGCTGGATAATTTTGGTCACCACCATATTCCCGTTGTCCTCCGCCGCTCTCTCGACCGTTTGGTGGAGCCTGGGGTCGAAGGGTTCGCCGGTGCGTCGGATCAATTCCAGGCCGAGGCTCGAAAGCAAAGGTTCCAGCTTCTTCCACACCATTTCGGCGGCTTCGTCCTGACCCGAGGGCAGGTCGGGCCCTTCCCGGAGGGAGGAGTCAAAATAGAAGAAAGATTCGGCCAGTTGCAGAATAGGTTCAGCGTCCTGAAGCACCAATTCCCCAACCCGGACTAGGACTTCTTTCTTGACCGCCTCCAAGAATAGGGTCTGCCTCCGAAGGACTTTCTTGATCCCTTCCAATTCCCCCAGGATTTCGCCCTTCCAGGCCTCCAGGTCGTTTCTGCTTGGGCTGTCCTTTTTAAAGAATCGAATCACTTTTGACCACATGAGTTATTCTTATAACTCCTTTTTGCCACTTCCGCAATCTTTTTCCCTCAGCCAAAGAGAGATTATTCGGCCTTTTGGTCCTTTCCCTTTTCACTCCTTGGAAAACAGAAAAACAGGAAAAATGTTGACTTATTTTGGTAGTTCTCTTAATATGGATTGGTATTTATTAGGTTTTTTTAGGATGGATTGGAATAATATGACGGATACATGGCTGACCGTGAAAGAAGTTGCTCGATACCTTAAATTGAGCCCTGATCTAATTTACAAACTTGCCCAACAGGGGAAGATCCCCGCATCCAAAGTCGGAACGGCCTGGAGATTTAAGAAAGAAAAAATCGATCGGTGGATGGAGGGCAAAGAGAAGCCGGGAAGAATTTTCTGAGGTCATAAAGATATCACAATTTGTGATATCTTCAGGGAACAATTTTTCCGAAAGGGAAATGGCAATGGCCGGTGAGCAAAATGTTATTCCCGTCGAACGAATTGAAAAGATTATAATTCAAATTAAAGGTCAGAAAGTTATCATTGATGCCGACCTGGCCAGGATCTACGGAGTAACAACTAAGAGGTTAAATCAGGCGGTTAAACGTAATATAAATCGATTTCCTGCCGATTTTTTATTTCAGCTCACTGACCGAGAAAAAAATGAGGTGGTCACAAATTGTGACCACCTTTCGATCCTTAAATATTCCCCCCATCTTCCATTCGCTTTTACCGAACACGGTGCCATCATGGCAGCTTCGGTTCTAAATTCAGATCGAGCCATTCAGGTAAGTGTTTATGTGGTTCGGGCGTTTATAAGGCTCCGTGAAATGGTATCGACGCATAAGGAATTGGCCCAAAAATTAATAGAACTCGAAGGGAAGCTCGAAATTCATGATGCCGAAATCCAGTCATTGATAAAGGCCTTCCGCCAATTGATGGCCCCGCCCTCTCCATCCCGCAAGAAAATCGGCTTCCAGTTGCGGGAAAGGCGGGCCACATATGGCAAGAGATCGATGAGGGCGTAACGAGGATTGGAAACTATGCGAAACCAAACAGAGTCCATACAAGATTGCGCCCCTGGAGTAATTCCTCGAGCACCTTGGCGGGTAGTAGAAGTCCATACCTTTCCAGGCTACCGTCTCGGAGTGAAGTTCATGGATGGTGCGACGGGTGAAGTTGATATGTCACGGCTTGTTATGAGTGACAGCGCAGGCATATTTGCTCAGCTACGCGATCCGGCTCTATTTGCCCAGGCATATGTGGAATATGGGGCGGTCATATGGCCCGGTGAAATCGATCTGGCGCCGGATGCGATGTACGACGAGATAAAAAAGCATGGACGGTGGGTTCCGGAATAGAAGCCATGAAGCTGGAAATCGATCCCAATCAACAAGACCTGCTTGAAGTTCCATTTTGGAACATCGAGTTGGGGCGGCACACGAAAGCTACCTCGGGCGTTCACCGAGCAGGGTGTGGCAATTCTTTCAAGTGTTCCGCGAAGCAAACGCGCTGTTTCGGTGAATATCGAGATTATGAGAGCGTTTGTCCGGATGCGGCAAATGTTGGCAACCAATGCCACCCTGGAGCGCAGGCTCAATGAACTGGAGAAGAAATACGATGCCCAGTTCGAAGTAGCTTTCAATCATTTTCATTGGAGTAGGAATGCCTCCAGTGAACGAGGCGGTTTCTCAGCAGGCTTGAGTAAAAACGGCGTTAGGTCACAGATGTTTTGGAGACATAGACATGGGCACTGAAAGGAAAAAAGCGATCCAAAAGGCGGGTATGGTTGAACCTCGAATTCTTACGATTCGCGGTCAGAAAGTGATCTTGGACTCGGACCTGGCCCGGCTGTACGCCGTACCTACCTCCCGGTTCAACGAAGCGGTCAAACGCAATCGAAATCGTTTCCCGCCAGACTTTATGTTTCAGCTTACATACCAAGAGGTTAGGAGTTTGATATCGCAAATTGCGATGTCAAACTCCCGTGGTGGACGACGCACCTTGCCTTATGCTTTCACGGAACACGGGGCCGTCATGGCAGCCAATATCCTGAAGAGCGATTATGCCGTGCAAATGAGCGTTCTCGTCGTTCGAGCTTTTGTTCGCATACGGCGGATGCTCGCTTCTCGAAAGGAGTTGTCCGCTTCGTTGGCGGAAATTGAGAGGAGGCTGACGGAACGACTCGATCGCCAAGAATACGCCATTTTCCAGATTTTGGATCGGATCATGCGCTTGATTGACCCTCCCGCCGTACCCGAACCACCGCGCAAAAAAGTCGGCTTCCAGTTGCGGGAAAGACGGGCCATGTACGGGAAGAGATAGATCGAATTACCACTTTTTCGGAAGTTGCAATTTTCGTCGAATCGCCCCAAATTTTATAAGCGATGAGCGATAGATCAAAAATCGAATGGACAGACGCTACCTGGAATCCCGTCACCGGGTGCACGAAGATAAGTGCAGCTTGTATCAATTGCTACGCGGAACGGTTCGCAGAAAGATTCCGTGGTGTCCCTGGCCATCCCTACGAACAAGGCTTCGACCTCAAGCTATGGCCGGAACGGTTGACCCTTCCTCTACGCTGGGAACAGCCAAGGGCGATTTTCGTCAATTCCATGTCTGACCTCTTTCATCCTGACGTTCCCGATAACTTCATTAAAAGGGTTTTTGATGTAATGACCCAATCCAAGCATCATATATTCCAGGTCCTCACGAAACGGTCAGAGCGAATGTTGGCCTGGGTGCAATCTAATTCTTCTTCAGATTCAAATGGAAATGGAAAGCCCACATGGCCATCCCATATCTGGCTTGGGGTCTCGGTAGAGAATCAAAATTATGCTTGGCGGATTAAGCACCTCCAGAGCACTCCGGCGCATGTGAGGTATTTATCCATTGAACCTCTCTTAGGAGGAATATCCTTAAATGCTAAACTCCTGGATGGTATCCAATGGGTCATTGCTGGAGGAGAAAGCGGCCCCCGCGCTAGGCCTATGAAACCAGAATGGGTTAACCATATTCGCCAGCAATGTGAAAGGTACCAAGTCCCATTTTTCTTCAAGCAATGGGGAGCCTACAATCAATTTGGGAGGCAGGTGGGGAAGAAAAGGGCTGGGCGGATTTTGAATGGCAAAACTTGGGACGCAATGCCGACTTTCCCTTCAGTCGCTTGGTAAAAGAAGAGGACTTTCAGAAGCATTTCCAGAACGAATGACTACGAACGAAATAATCCCTCATGCCACTGAATGAATCTGACACGCGCGCCAAGTTGATCGATCCCGCAATCCACCGTCAGGGCTGGACTGAGGATTTGATCCGACGGGAGGAGACAGCTGGCACGGTTGAAATCATTAACGGCAAGGCGCGGCGACGTTCACGCGGGAAGATCGATTATGTCCTGCGGGTAAAGGTCAACGTCGGCACGCAGCCCGTCGCCCTGGGACTTATCGAGGCCAAGAAGGAAAGCCTCCCAGCGGGTCACGGTCTCGACCAAGCCAAAGGGTACGCCGAGTGCAAGCGGCTGAACGTCCAGTTCATTTTCTCTTCCAACGGCCATCAGTTTGTCGAGTTCGACTGCTTCACCGGGCTGACCTCCGCGCCGAAGCCCATCGCGGAGTTCCCTGCTCCGGCCGCGCTCCGCACCCGGTATGAGCAAGGCATGGGCTTCACGCTCGAATCCCCAGCCGCCCGGCCCCTGTTGCAGCCTTATCCCGGGGGCGAGGGCACACGACGCTACTACCAGGACGCCGCGATCCGCGCCGTCATGGAGAAGGTCGCCAAGTGCGAATTGTCCCGGCAGCCCAAGCGCGCGCTGCTTTCCCTGGCAACGGGTTCGGGCAAGACCTTCATCGCCGTCAACTTGCTCAAGCGAATCTCCGATGCCGGCCAGCTCACCCGCGCCTTGTTCGTCTGCGACCGCGACGAGCTTCGCACGCAGGCCCTCAAGGCCTTCCAGAACTTCTTTGGCTCGGACGCCGCCGAAGTCTTCCGCAAACCGGATGGCACAAACAACGCCAAGAACGCCCGCATCCACATCGCCACGTACCAAACGCTGGGCGTGGAGAACGAGAACGGCGACGCCAGCTTTCTTACCACGTACTATCCCGAAAACTATTTCACGCACATCGTCATCGACGAATGCCACCGCTCGGCCTGGGGCAAGTGGTCGCAGGTGCTCACCCGAAACAGGAACGCAGTGCAGATTGGTTTAACCGCCACGCCACGCCGGCTCGAGTGCAAGGAGGAAACGGCCGAGGCCAGGCAGGACGCGGAAATCACGACCAACAACATCGCCTACTTCGGCGAGCCCGCCTACGAGTACGACATCGCCCAGGCCATCGAGGACGGCTACCTCGCCGCCTGCGAAATCCAGAAGGGCCGAGTGAACCTCGACGACACCGGCATCACCATTGACGACATCATGACTCGCAATCCAGTGGACGCTATCACCGGGCTGCCCGTACAACATGAACAACTCGAAGAATACTACGTCAAGACCCAGTACGAAGACCGCATCCTTCTGCCGGACCGCGTCCAGGCTATGTGCCAGGACCTATTCAACTACTTATTGGAGACCGGTGGTCCCGAACAGAAGACCATCATCTTCTGCGCCCGCGACCGCCACGCCGACGATGTGGCCGTCTGCCTGAACAATCTGTACGCCAAGTGGTGCGCCGAAAACGGCAAGCAGCGGCTGGAGGATTACGCCTTCAAGTGCACCGCCGCCAGCAGCGGCAACGACCAGCTCCCGGACCTGCGGGCCTCCTCGCGCAGCCACTTCATCGCCACAACGGTGGACCTGCTGACCACCGGCGTGGACGTGCCCTGCGTGCGGAACATTGTCTTTTTCAAGTACCTCAAGAGCCCCATCAGCTTCTACCAGATGGTCGGCCGGGGCACGCGCATTGATGCGCCGACGGGCAAGTTGATGTTTCGCGTGTATGACTACACCGACGCCACGCGCCTCTTCGGTGAGGGCTTCATCACCAAGCCGCGCCGCCCCGGCGGCGAAGACCCTAAACCTCCTCCGCCTCCTCCACCCCCGGAGCCGACCATCAGCGTCGAGGGGTTCGACGTTCACATCACCGACGCCGGCCGCTTCATCGTCGCCGACGTGGACGGCAAGGCCATGCCCGTGCCCATCGAGGAGTACAAGGCCCGCCTGGCCGCTCGCTTGGTCCAGGAGGTCCACACGCTGGATGACTTCCGGGGGCGGTGGATCGACCCGCCGTCGCGGCAGGAACTCATCGACGCCCTGGTGACCTCCGGCTACTCGCCGACCGTCGTGCGGATGGTGGACGACCGACAAGACTACGACCTTTACGATGTGCTGGCTGAACTCGGCTGGGGCACGAACCCGCGCACCCGCCACGACCGCACGCTGGCCTTCAGCTACAAACACGAAGACTGGATCAACGCACTGCCTGGCAGGGCTGCCGCAACGATCCGCGCCATCGCCAGCCAGTTCGAGCGCGGTGGCACCGAGGGGCTGGAGAACCCGCAAATCTTCCAGACGCCGGAGGTCAGGTTGGCCGGCGGCTTGGCGGCGCTGCAAATGGCGGGTAACCCGCGCGACCTGCTGATTGAGACCAAGACAAGGATGTTCGCCGCATGAGCAGGATGGAAACCACGAACGACACGAAAAGAAACCTCCCCGACGGCTGGCGCTGGGTAAAGCTGGGGGAGGTGATCGCGGAAGCCCAGGCTGGCTTTGCCTGCGGCCTGCGCGATCCTCAAGGAATAGCCCAAATCCGCATGAACAACGTGGACACACGTGGAAACTTCGTTTGGGATGACGTTCTCCGCGTTCCACATGAAGCCAACGACATAGAGCAATTCCAAATCGTACCCGGCGATGTGCTCTTCAATAATACCAACAGCACGGAGCTTGTCGGAAAGAGTGCCGTGTTCGAGGGCTACGTTGAGCCGATAGTCTACAGCAACCATTTCACACGGTTGCGAACGGTTACTAAAACTCTGTTGCCGGACTTCTTGGCAAGTTGGTTGAATCATCAGTGGCAGAAAGGAGTCTTCGCCGCGATCTGCAATAGATGGATCGGGCAGAGCGCCGTGAAAGCTGACAAACTGCTTAATCTCGATTTCCCCCTCCCACCCCTCTCCGAGCAGCGACGGATTGCAGAGGTATTGCGCGAGCAGATGACGGCGGTGGAGAAGGCGCGCGCGGCGGCCCAGGCCCGGCTTGAGGCGGTCAAAACCCTCCCCGCCTCCCTTCTGCGCCAGGTCTTTCCCCAACCCGGCCAATCCCTTCCCGACGGTTGGCGGTCGGTGAGGCTGGCGGAGCTGGCAACGGTGATCTCTGGACAACACATTCTCGAATCGGACTACAACCAGAGTGGGCGCGGCATAGGGTATTTGACGGGCCCAGCGGATTTTGGGGCGACGAAGCCTGCGATTACGAATAGGATGTTTCTGTTTAGTTTCCTCATTACGCGTTTTAATCACTTTCAGAAGAACGCAATGGGTGCAACTGTACCTGGCCTTTCGCGAGAAGATTTAGAAATGCTGGAAATTCCTCTCCCGCCGCTTGACGAGCAGCAGAGGATTGCGGCGGTGTTGCGTGAGCAGGTGGCGGCGGTGGCGAAGGCCCGCGCGTCGGCGGAAGAAGAACTGCAAACCATCAGCGCCCTGCCGGCGGCTCTGCTTTGCCGGGCATTCAATGGAGAATTATGATGAGAAAGCAACCCAACATTCTTCGGGAGCCCCCAAGTGATTATGGTGGCGATGCCATTGTCCTTTACAGTGATCCCGACGGTACCATAAAGCTGGATGTCCGTCTGGTGCGGGAGACGTTGTGGCTTTCCCAGAAACAGATAGCTGATTTGTTTGACAAAGACTCGGATACCATCGGCCTCCATATTAGAAACATCTACAAGGAAAGCGAATTGGTAAAAGCGGCAACTACCGAGGATTTCTCGGTAGTTCAATGGGAAGGCAGCCGGAGTATCCGGCGCAGGGTGAAATTTTACAACCTCGACATGATTATCTCCGTCGGCTACCGGGTAAACTCCAAGCGCGGTACGCAGTTCCGCATCTGGGCTACCGGGGTGTTGCGAGAACACCTGACGCGCGGACTCACGATTAACCGCCAGCGGCTGGAGGAAAACGCACGGGAGGTCGAGGCGGCGCTGGCTTTGGTGCGGCGGACCATGGCCAGCCCCCACTCTGGTGTTCTGCTGCGTCGAGCGTTAGCGGGGGGATTGTGATAGGGTTTGATCCGGACAAACACCACCGGCGTTCAGTCCGCTTACGGGGATATGATTATTCATCAATGGGGGCGTATTTCATCACTCTGTGCATTCACAACAATGATTGCCTGTTGGGCGAAATTGCGGATGGAATCATGCGATTGAGCCCTATGGGAGAAATCGTCCGGTCCGAATGGATAACAACCGGACAAATACGACCGCGTATCCAGATCGATGCATTTGTTGTCATGCCAAATCATTTTCATGGAATATTGGTAATCAATGGCGATGGTAGGGGCACGTTGCAACGTGCCCCTACGGTGGAACAATTCGGTCATCCGACATCCGATTCGATCCCGACAATCGTGCGGTTATACAAATCCGTCACAACCAAACGAATCAACCTGTTGCGGGAAAAACCTGGTGAGGCTTTCTGGCAGGGCAATTATTACGAGCACATCATCCGGGATGAAGACGAATATGGCCGCATCCGGGAATACATCGAGGCGAACCCGGCACGTTGGGCGGAAGACAGTGAGAATCAAAATGGCGAAAAGAAAAGGCAATAATGGAAACGGTAACGGCCGGCGATTGGCCACCCAGCAATCGGTGGACCAGGCCGTCAAGAGCATCTGCGACATCATGCGCCGCGGCAATTGCGCCGGGGCGATGCAGTACGTCCCCGAACTCACCTGGATCCTCTTCCTGCGCATCCTCGACGAGAAGGAACACCGCGAGGAGCAGGAGGCCGAGGCCTTGGGCGTGCGTTTCCGTCCCTCGCTGGAAGCGCCGTTTCGCTGGCGGGATTGGGCCGCGCCACCGGAGACCTTGGCGGAGGGTCAGGGCAACAAGCGCGTCGCGCTTCAGAACTCACCGCAAAACGCCTTTTTCAACTTCGTCAACACGGAGCTGCTGCCGCATCTGAAGGGCCTGAAGAATCTGCCCGACCCCTCGCCGCGCCAGAAAGTCATCAGCGAGATCATGACCGGCGTAGAGCGGGTCCGTATCGACACGGAGCGGAACTTCCTCGATGTGCTCGACAAGGTGGACCAGCTTACTACCGAGGCGGTCGACCCGACGCATGTCTTCACGCTCTCGCAGGTCTATGAAGGACTGCTGCTGAAGATGGGCGAGAAGGGCAACGACGGCGGCCAGTTCTTCACCCCGCGCCAGGTCATCAAGGCGATGGTTCAGGTCATCGACCCCAAGGCGGACGAGACCGTCTATGATCCCGGCTGCGGCACCGGCGGGTTCCTCGCCCAGAGCTTCGAACACATCACGGGCAAACTAGGCAACGACGCCACGGCCGACCAACTTGAGATGTTTAAACAGCAGACCTTCTGGGGCCGGGAGAAAGAGAACCTCATCTATCCCATCGCCCTGGCGAATCTCATCCTGCACGGCATTGACAAGCCGAACCTCTGGCACGGCAACACGCTGACCGGGCGGGAAACTTATGGCGGCCTGTTCGAGGGCGCGCCTCAGGCCTTCGATGTGATCCTGACCAATCCGCCATTCGGCGGGAAGGAAGGCAAGGAGGCCCAGACTAATTTCGACTACAAGACCGGCGCGACGCAGGTGCTTTTTCTTCAGCACGTCATCCGCAGCCTGCGCGAGGGTGGCCGGTGCGGGATCGTGATAGACGAGGGGCTTCTGTTCCGCACGAATGAAGATGCGTTCGTCAAGACCAAGCGCAAGCTGCTCGACGACTGTGACCTCTGGTGTGTGGTCAGTCTGCCGGGCGGCGTGTTCACGGCGGCTGGCGCGGGAGTGAAAACCAACCTGCTTTTTTTCACCAAGGGCCAGCCCACGCGGAAGATATGGTATTTCGACCTGTCAGACCTGAAGATTCGCAAGAAAATCCCGTTGATGCTCAAGCACTTTGAGGAGTGTCTGCGCCTGCTTCCGACGCGCGATGACAGCGAGTTTTCCTGGACGGTGGACATGGACGCGCGGAAGCAAGCCGCCGCCGAGCAAGCCCGGCCCCTCAAGGAGCAGGCCACGGCCAAGAGCCAACAGGCCGCGCAGTGGTCGCAGCGTGTCGCCGACCTGAAGAAGGCCCGGCCGCGCGATGACCGAGCCATCGAGGAGGCCGAAGCAAAGGTCAAGGAACTGACGCGCGACTCAAGGGATTTGGCCACCAAGGCCAAGGAAATCGAAGACGCCGTCTACGACCTCAAGGCCGTCAATCCACATAAGAAGCCGAATATGGACACCCGAACACCGGAAGAGTTGATGAACATCATTGAGGCAAAGGGGAAAGAAGTGGCAGAGGCTCTGGCGGCTTTGCGCAGGACAACGAATCCTAACTAAATGGTGGAGCTCAAAAATCATCCAAGAGAGGGAAATAAAAGGACACGAAGACGACCAAGAGCAGGCCAAATATCAGGCGGCGAAACGGTGGGTCAGCGCCGTGAATAACTGGGGGCAAATGGGGCGGTGGGATTTTAATGTCTGCAAGGATCCACAGATGTTGGGGAAAGAATTGGAATGGCTGAGCAAGGAATCTTTTAAGAGTTGAATGGACCGGATGAATAAGAAAGAACCAACCCTCTATATCATTGCTGGCCCCAATGGAGCCGGGAAAACGACGTTTGCCCGTAAATTTCTCCCCGATTATGTGAAATGTCTGGAATTTATAAATGCCGATCTGATTGCGGGCGGTTTATCACCATTCGTTCCTGAAAGAGCTGCCATCCGGGCTGGAAGAATCATGACGGAACAAATTCAGTCTCTCAGCGCTCAGCGCCGTGACTTTGGTTTTGAGACGACCCTCTCAGGTAGAACATATGTAAAACTTTTTCGGGATCTGAGGAGAAGGGGGTATCGTATCCATCTTTTTTTTCTGTGGCTTGCCAGCGCTGACCTAGCCATTGAACGGATTGCCGAGCGTGTGCGCCAGGGAGGGCACTATATTCCGGATGCGGTAGTCCGGCGCCGCTTCGATAAAGGACTATTCAATTTTTTACATCTCTATCAACCCCTGTTTGATTCTTGGACAATTTTTGATAACTCAAAGGATACCCCCAAATTGATTGCTTTCAAAGAGTCGGGGGAATTGTATATCATCGATTCTGAGGTATACGGTAAGCTATCAAAAGGGGAGAAACCATGAGGAAACTTAAAAAAATATCCAGAGTTCCGCTGGCAATCCACGCTGAGGAAGCCCTGAAAAAGGCCGTAGCAGAGGCCATTGCGGAGCACAAGAGAGCCGGCCACCCGATTGCCATATGGAGGAATGGGAGGGTCGTTCACATACCGGCCGATCAAATTGAATTGCACGAAACTCAGGGGGAGTACACTACTTCTCACGAAAGGAAAAAATAGCCTCTCATTTCTCTTGATGAGTTCCAACACGTTCTGATGCAACACATATGCTGCCGCTTACTCTTTTTGACCGTATTGGCTTTTGATCAAAGGTTTAATGCCCCCGCTTTCCAGAATCTTCATAACGTAATCTGATAGAGGCTGGGCTTGGGCCGTGGCTCCACTGGTCTCATTGGTTACCAGGCCCGTGGCCAAATCAATCTTGAGCACGTCCCCTTTCTTGACCCGATCGTGGATGCGTGGGCAGACCAACAGGGGGATGCCCAGGTTGATGGCATTGCGGTAGAAGATTCGCCCGAAAGAATCTGCCAGAATCGCACCGACCCCCACGCCCTTTAGAGTGACCGCCGCGTGTTCCCGGCTGGAGCCGCAGCCAAAATTGGTGGAGGCGACAACGATATCGCCGGGCTGAAATTCTTTCGCGAACCCGGGATCTGCCCCTTCCATGGCGTGTTTGACAACATCCTCGGGGTCGGTCAATTCCAGGTAACGGCCGGGATAGATTTGATCCGTATCAATATTTGCCCCGAAGACAAACGCTCTTCCTCTGATCAGCTTTTCCATATCTCACAGCTCCCTCAATCCAGGTATTTCGCAGGATCGGCGATGCTTCCTTCCCGGGCTGCGGCAGCTACTGCAGCCGGTGAACCCACGTAAATTTCGGCCTTCGGGTGGCCCATGCGCCCGGGGAAGTTGCGGCTGGCGGCACTGATACAAGTTTCCCCGGCGGCCAGAATACCCTGGTGCGTCCCCAGGCAGGCGGCGCATCCGGGGGTCACGAAGGTGGCGCCGGCTTCCACCAAGGTTTGCATGTATCCTTTGGCCATGGCTTCCAGCAGTACCCCCTGAGAAGCCGGAACGACGAGAAACCGGGTCCCCCGATGAACCTTCTTCCCTTTTAAGATCCTGGCGGCAACTGCCAGATCTTCCGAACGGCCTCCCGTGCAACTCCCCAGGAAGGCCTGCTGTACCGGTTTTCCAAGGAATTCCCTTAAAGGATGAACGTTATCGACACTGTGGGGAGCCGCCAGCTGAGGCTCCAAGTTGGACATTTCATAGGAATGCTCCCCCGCATATGGGTAGCCGGCATCCGTAAAGAAAATTTCATAATCATGCTTTATGCGTCCCCGCAGAAATTCTCGCGTAATCTCATCCGGCTGGATATAGCTCGTCTTCGCCCCCATTTCGGTCGTCATGTTGCACAAGGTCATCCGTTCGGAGACGCCCAATGTTTTGAGCAATGGACCGCTAAATTCGACGCCCTTATACACCGCGGAGTCGGCCCCCAGGTCTCCGATGACTTTAAGAATCACATCCTTGGCAAAGACCCCCTTCGACAGCTTTCCTTCCAGGTGGATGCGGATGATTTCCGGAATCCGAAACCACAGCTTGCCGGTGATCATAATCGTTGCCAGGTCGGTCGCACCCACACCCGTGCCAAAGACCCCGAAGGCGCCGTGGATGGTCGTGTGGGAATCCGTGGCCACCAGCACCATGCCCGGGTAAACCAGCCCCCGATCGACCATCACCTGGTGGCACACCCCCTGATCGACATCGAAAAGCAGCTCAATGCCCTGTTCCCGGCAGAATTCGCGCATCTGTTTCTGGTTTTCCGCTTGCTGGATGGTCGAGGCCGGAGCGTAGTGGTCCAAGACGAAGGTGATCTTTTTCGGATCGTAAACTTTGTTCCCGCCCATTTCGTAAAAAGACCGGGTCGTCTGTAGGTAGATATCATTGACCTCGGCGAGATCCACCCGGCAGTTGACGATCTCTCCGGTCACAACCGAACCTTTTCCCGCAGCTTTCGCCAAAATCTTTTCAAGGGCATGCATGTCTTCTTCTCCAGAATATCAATTACTGATGGTTTCGTAAAAAGTCCATCTGCTGCGTTGCGCTTCAACTTCGTCGTTGCAGC
>Ga0315276_10002914_pt1 | contig 15654 bp, 15 predicted proteins | sample YL17G05_0_MG_FD_204542 | JGI IMG/M metagenome (GOLD analysis project Ga0315276, IMG submission 204542) | Sediment microbial communities from Yellowstone Lake, YNP, Wyoming, USA - YL17G05_0 | ecosystem: Environmental > Aquatic > Freshwater > Lake > Sediment | place: USA: Wyoming | collected...
GAATGACGGTGGCCGATCTGCACGAGGTCTGCAAGAAAGAGAATATCCAGCAATATACCGGAATGAAGAAGCAGGAGCTTATCTTCAAAATACTCAAGGAACGCATACAGTCGAACGGCCTGATGTATGGAGAAGGCGTTCTGGAAGTTCTGCCCGACGGCTATGGTTTCCTGAGGAACACGGAATATAACTACTTGTCTTCACCAGACGATATATATGTTTCGCCGTCACAGATTAAAAGATTCGGCCTGCGAACAGGCGCTATAGTAAGCGGACAGATTCGTCCGCCGAAAGAGTCGGAAAAATACTTTGCTCTCCTTCGAGTCGAGGCAATAAACTATCAGGAGCCGGACAGACTCTCCGAAAGAATCAACTTCAGCGACCTTACACCACTACATCCGGAACAGAGAATCATACTTGAGACGACTTCAGAAGAACTAAACATGCGAATAATTGACATGATTACGCCGGTCGGAAAGGGTCAGCGAGGACTCATTGTTGCTCCGCCAAGAACGGGAAAAACCATACTGCTGCAAAAAATCGCCAACTCAATAAGCACCAATTACCCGGAAGTAAAATTGATTGTCCTGCTTATCGACGAACGGCCTGAAGAAGTAACTGAAATGGAACGAAAAACTGCAAGAGATGTTGAAGTTATAAGCTCAACATTCGATGAACCCGCTTCAAGACACTGCCAGGTCGCAGAGATGGTTATCGAAAAGGCAAAGAGAATGGTTGAATTCGGCGAGCATGTGGTAATCCTGCTCGATTCGATAACCAGGCTTGCAAGGGCATACAATACCGAAGTGCCGCATTCAGGAAAGATTCTTACAGGTGGCGTTGATGCAAATGCAATGCAGATGCCCAAGAAATTCTTCGGCGCTGCAAGAAACATCGAGGAAGGCGGCTCGCTGACGATATTTGCTACGGCGCTTGTCGATACAGGCTCAAAGATGGATGAGGTTATCTTCGAAGAGTTCAAAGCAACAGGAAATATGGAGCTTCATCTCGACAGAAAACTTGTCGACAGGAGAATCTGGCCGGCAATTGATATCAGCAAAAGCGGCACAAGAAGGGAAGAGCTGCTGCTTGACGCCAAGGAGCTTGAGTTGGTTTACAGACTAAGGCGTGTTCTTAGCGACCTTAACCCTGTTGAAGCTGTCGAACTGCTCAAGAGCAGACTTGCCAAGTGCAGAACAAACGCCGAATTCCTGATGACGATGAAATTGGATTAAGTTACTTCTGCAAAGCGGCTTTGAGTACATCAACGGTTTTTTTGACGAAGATGAACTTCATTCCCTTTTTCGCTTCGGTGGGCACTTCAACCATGTCCTTTTTATTTCTAAAAGGCAGTATAACTGTCTTTATGCCGGCTCGTTTTGCTGCAAGAATTTTCTCTTTCAGACCCCCAATCGGCAGTACAAGCCCTTTAAGCGTGATTTCGCCTGTCATCGCAACTTCAGGTTTTACAGGCGTTTGCGTCAAAAGTGAAATAAGAGAACAAAACATTGCTACTCCTGCGCTTGGCCCGTCTTTTGGTACGGCGCCGGCGGGGACGTGAATATGAAAATCATGTTTTCCAAAACTGGAAGGACTGATTTGAAGCTTTTTGGAATTTTCTTTTACGATTGAAAAGGCCGCCTGTGCGCTTTCCTTCATCACTTCGCCTATCTGGCCGGTGAGAATAAGCTCGCCTTTGCCGGGCATTGAAGCGGACTCGACAAAAAGAATTTCTCCGCCGAAAGGCGTATATGCAAGCCCGGTAGCCACGCCGGGAACTGCCGTCCGCATCGCAAGCTCAGGCAGGTGTCTGACCGGCCCGAGAATCTTAGACAGATGCGCCTTTGTAATTATCGCAGAGTGCCTGACGCCCTTTGCAATCTCGGTCGCAACAGAACGGCAAATAGCAGCAATGTTGCGCTCCAGATTGCGGACACCAGCTTCCGCTGTATAGCTGCGGATTATTTCTCTGACGGTCTCATCGGTTATTTTGAGACGATTTTTTTTCAGGCCGTGCTCTGAAAACTGGCGGGGAATAAGATATTTTTTTGCAATGTTCAGCTTTTCATTTTCGGTATAACCCGGCAGCTCGATAATCTCCATTCTGTCCATCAGGGCAGGGGGGATTGGTTCGGTATAATTTGCTGTGCCGATGAACATCACGCTCGACAAATCGAACGGCTGGTCGAGATAATGGTCCGTAAAGGTATTATTCTGTTCCGGGTCGAGGACTTCCAATAGCGCGCTTGCTGGGTCGCCCCTGAAATCGACGCCTATTTTATCCATTTCATCCAGCATAAAGACAGGATTTTTGCTGCTGCACTTGCGCAGCTCCTGCAGGATTCTGCCTGGGAGGGCGCCAATGTAGGTTCTCCTGTGGCCTCTTATATCTGCTTCGTCTCTCATACCGCCTAGCGAGATTCGCACGAACTTCCTGCTCATTGCACGAGAAATGGATTTGCCAAGGCTCGTTTTGCCCACACCGGGCGGACCGATAAAACAAAGAATCGGGCTTTTGCCGGTTGGGTTAAGTTTTCTTACGGCCAAAAATTCGAGAATTCGCTTTTTGATTTTTTCCAGGCCGTAATGGTCTTTGTTTAAAATCCGCTGGGCTTTTCTTATATCCAGCGAATCAGCGGTCTTTATATTCCACGGCAGTTCGCACACCCAGTCCAGATAAGTCCTGATTACCCCGAAATCCGGTGAAGCAACGTGGATTTTTGACAGGTGGTCGAGCTCGCGAAGAGCCTCAGCCTCCACTTTTTCAGGCATCTTCGCTTTTTTTATCTTGTCCTTTAGTTCCTTGAGTTCGCCGGTTTTTTTGTCGTCTTCGCCAAGCTCGGTCTGAATAGCCTTTAACTGTTCCTGAAGAAAGTATTCACGCTGATTCTTTTCCACAGCCTGCTTGACCTGCCCCTGAATCTTGTGGCTCAATTCCAGAACATCAAGCTGCTTGGCAAGGGCGAGAGAAATTTTTTCAAGACGCTTCTGGGCATTGACCTCTTCGAGTATCTGCTGTTTTTCAATAACGGGGATACCTAAATTTGCCGCCAGAAAATCCGCAATAGCCGACGGCGTCTCGATATTCTCCAGCAGAATAGACGCCTCCTCAGGTACATTGGGGCTTAAACGAATAACCTTGTTGGCGGTATCCCGAACGCTGACCATCAGTGCCTGAAGTTTTTTGGTGATTTTTGTTTTTGACACAAGCGGTGCGATTCTGACCTTTATGTACGGCTCGGTTGCGACAAGCTCAAGGATTTTGAATCTTATCAGGCCGTGAACAATAACGTTTATCGTGCCTGCCGGCATCTTGACAATCTTGAGAATTGATGAAGCAGTGCCGACGCGGTAGAGGTCTTTTATGTCTGGCTCCTCAATGTTGGATTTTTTCTGAGTGATAAGGCCGATTATGGTTTTGTTTACACGACAGTCTGCAAGCAGCTTTCTGCTTTTTTCCCGCCCTACAGCCAGCGGGGCAACGGTGCCGGGAAATATCACTGCGTTTCGTATCGGCAAAATGCCGATAATCTCCGGCAGCTCGATTTCCTTAAGACCCTCCAGTAAATCCGAGGAGGGGTCCCCGATGCCTTCATGGATAGGTTCCGTGCTTTCTATATCGACAAGTCTTAATTTTTCCATAGCTCTCAAACTATTATAGCCACAAAGACATGAAGACGCAAAGATACAAAAAATTGAAAATTTAAAATTGTATATTGAAGATTTGAGGAACCGCCTTCAGCGGGTTTATTTAAAAAATCTTCAATCTTCAATTTTCAATCTTCAATTCTTTACATGTCTCGCAGAGCGAGAGGTTTGCCGAGAATTTCCTGATACAATATTGCTTTTCGAAGGTCGCCTGATGAGGAAAAGAGCAGTTTATGGACAGTTTCCCTGCTCGAGACCGCAGCAGGAACGTGAGTTTTTTGTTTGTCTGTATGAACTTTTTGCGTTTCAGGTATGGAAGGGGCAGGGGGTTTTTCAATTTTTTCAACGACCTGCGGTGCCTCAGCGGCCGCAGGCTCCTGTTCTATAGGCGGCTGGGGGATTCCGAAAGCCGCTCTGATTTGGGCAATTCTTTCCTCACGAAGCTGTTCGAGAGTTTTGTAGCCGCCTTTGTTGTCGACATATTTTTTTGTCGCAGGCCGTTGAGCAAACAATGGTTGGCTTTGCTCTTTTTGTTTTTCCGCCATAGCCTTTATGCTGCGGGCAATTGCTTTCAGGAGACTAAAGCCGATTATTACCGCTATGACAACAACCTGTATCCAGGTATCGCCATCCTTGGCTGCAAGCAGATTGGTAAATAAATAAAACATTTTTTCAGCTTTATCCGCCTCAGGCGGATTAAGATTTTATTCTTCTTTTTTAGACGGTTTCGCAATCGAATCTCTCATAGTTGTATCGGCCACGATGTTTTTCATCTTATAGTAATCCATTATGCCGAGATTGCCTTTTCTGAATGCTTCAGCCATAGCAAGCGGAACTTCCGCCTCGGCAAGAACAACCTTTGCGCGGTTTTCCTGAACTAGTGCCTGCATTTCCTGCGCGCGGGCAACGGCCATTGCCCGGCGTTTCTCGGCTTCAGCCTGTGCCCTGACGAGGTCTGCCTTGGCCTGGTCGCCCTGAAGCTTTGCGCCGATGTTGTCACCGACGTCGATATCTGCAATATCGATTGAAAGAATCTCAAATGCTGTTCCGGCATCGAGACCTTTTGCAAGAACCTGTTTTGATATATTGTCCGGGTTTTCAAGCACGCTTTTATGGGATATTGCACTGCCTATGGTTGTTACAATACCTTCGCCGACACGGGCGACGATTGTCGCCTCGGTCGCACCGCCGATAAGACGCTGAAGGTTTGTTCGAACAGTTACGCGTGCCTTGGCCTTTAACTGTATGCCGTCCTGAGAGACAGCGTCAACGGTTTCCCGCCCCTTTGAGGGGTCGGGGCAGTCAATTACCTTTGGATTAACCGAAGTCTGAACCGCGTCAAGAATATCTCTGCCGGCAAGGTCGATTGCTGTGGCAACCTTGAAAGTCAAATTTAAATTTGCTCTATCGGCGGCAATAAGGGCTCGCACGACATTTTCAACGCGACCGCCGGCAAGATAATGGCTTTCGAGGTCGCGACGGGTCAAATCCAGACCTGCCTGAATTGCCATAATTCGTGCGCTGACTATTCTGCCCGCGTTAACCTTTCGCAATGTCATTCCGATAAGTTCGCCCACCGAGACAGGCGCGCCGGACAGTTTTGCCTGAAGCCACAGCCGGCCATACGCCAATATCAGTAAGCCGAAAATAAACAGGAGGACCAAAATAATTATCAGGAAGATACCCGATACTGCCTTTGGTATTTCAGCGAGAATAAAAATATTTGCGTTTGTCATTTTAAAATCCTTTCATTAAGAACTTTCTACTTGTCTTACCGTTAATTGTGTCCCTTCAACTTTTATAACTTCGACCGTTTTTCCCTTATCAACATAACCGCTTTCGGCGACACATTCAAGTCTTGAGCCGGAAAAATCGCACATTCCGACAGGACGCAGCGGCGTAATTACCACGGCCTTGCGGCCAAATAGAGCTTTAAGCTGCTCGGCATCAGGTATCCCTTCGCCTTTTTGTCTTTTAGGCATATCGAGTAGCACGGTTTTGCCGAAACTGGTTTTCGGAAGGACTTTGTATGCAAAGACCAGCACCGCCGGAATCATAACCACAGCTACTATTACGCCTATCCAGCCGGCCGTTGGGCTGAGCTTGAAAAATATCGCTATACCGCCTGCAAGAGCGGCCAGCGAGCAAAGAGTAATTAGGCCGAAACTGGGAACAAAAACTTCCGCTACCAGCAGAACGGCACAAAGCAAAAACAGAAAAATCGCCAAAACTATCCACCAGAACATTAGTGTTTCCTTTAATCGGTTATTTGTTTTACCACGACCCGGTTGCCTTGAAGCTGTATGATTTTTATTCTTCGGTCTTTTTCTATAAGGTCGCCTTCGGTAACGACATCGACAACTGCGTTATTGAATCTTGCCTGGCCGGCAGGCCTCAGTTTGGTAATTGCAATTCCCGTATCGCCGACTTTAAGTTTACCTGTTTTTTCAAGCGGGGCGGTCAAATCTATCTGCATCACAGGCCCCTTATCGGCAGGGGCAAGGACAAGACCTGTAAATGGGCCGGTCTTGGGCAGAAATTTTGCCAGTATGTATGTCAGGACTACAAAACCTCCGAAGCCCAGTGAAAATGCCCATGCGCCGTTTGACAAAAGCCGCCATTGAACGTCGTCAAAATCATACCTTGGCCAGGGCAGCTCGTCAGGTCTGTTGGGAACAAGGATTGCAAAAAGACTCAGGAGAATAAATAAAATGCCTAATACTCCCGCGATGCCAAAGCCGGGTATTACAAAAATTTCAAGCGCCAGCAGGATAATACCGGTTGCAAAAACAGCGATTTCCCACCACGTCGCCATCCCGGTAAGAAATCTGCTGCCGAAAATTATCGCAAAACATATTACCGCCACAAGCCCCGGCAGGCCGACGCCGGGCGCCTTTAATTCGATATAAACGCCGAGCATCGCAATCATAAACAAAATTCCGCTGACTGTCGGGTGATTAAGCATCCGGACAATCTGTTCGGACCAGTTTGGCTCCAGACGGACGATTGTCGGCGAAAACTTTACGTTATCCCGCTGCGCAAGAAATACAATCGCCTCGTTTATATCGTTTACCACCGCTCTGGCGATACCGTATTCTTTCGCTCTTGTCGCAGTGAGAGTCAAAATTTCATTTTCGCTGTCAACAAGCTCTTTATCTTTCAAATCGTAAAGTTTTACATCTGTCGGCAGTTTTTCATCTTCATAAAATTCATAAAGTCCTGTCTTGGTATTTTTTACCCGCCATACTTTTATATGCCTGCTCACCATTGCTTTAAGCAGAGCTTCGGGATAGTTGTTCGCTATTGCTGCTCTTTCAAATGTCGCGCGGATAAAGCTTTCCGTTTTTTCCCGTTCTACATCTTCGAGTTTTTCACCTATTGCAATCGGGGCGCAATCACCGATGGTGGTGTTATTCCTCATTATTATATCCCGGCAGGAAACACTTATCATCGCTCCTGCGCTGATTGCCTCGGTGTTTATATAAGCAACCGTTTTTGCTTTGCCGGCCAAATCGAGAATGAAATATTTTGATATGTCATCTGCGCTTTTAACAAGGCCGCCATAGGTGCCGATTTCAAAAATAAGGTAATTGGCGCCAAACTCAAGAGCCATATTTGCCCGCCTTTTAATGGAGGAGTATAAACCGTCGTCAATCAGCCCCGTGCACGTTATAATAGCGGCTTTCATCTCGTTTGGTTCGGCGTTGGCAGTTGACAGAGCCGCGACCGTTAGGGAGCGGTCAGTTAAGGAAACCACACATAACAAAAAAACAAGTAATCTCGTTCGCATACCGTTATTTTAACGGTAATTAGTCGGCAAACAAGAAAAATATATAGCCCCGGCTTTGCTATAATATGGAATTATATCTTTGCTCATGGTTTTTGCCTTGAATGGTAAATGCCATAAAAGTGCGTTACCTCCATATCTTCTGGAATATCTTCTCCGTGTGTTCCTTTGCCGGTGTCTGAATTTATATGTGCACCATGATCAGGCCCAAATATGATTAGCCGGTCGTATTGTCCCCAGGCTGATTCACAATGTTTTGCCATCTTAACAAAGCTTTCTATGTGATTTTTAACAGCTTTAATTGCTGTTTCTGATTCAGGTGTGGATTTATGAAGTGCGTCATCATATTCCTGGTGGTAAGCGACAATAAAATCATGCTTATTTGCTTCAATAAGTTGAATTGTTCTATTAGTTACCTGCTCATCGTAAATTTCAGAAAAGTAATCAATATTACGATTTCGGAAAATACAATCTATGCTCGAGTTTGCCACAGCTGCAATTGCAACCTTTTTATCACTGCGGGCTAATGAATCAAAGAGAGTGTCGCACTCAAGAACCGGTTTCTTGTATTCTCGAATGCCGTGAACGTCAGGCATTGCTCCGGTGAACATCGAGGCAAAACAAACCGGTGTTTTAGGAGGAACAACTGAGTAGAGGTTCACATCGATAGGCGCATATTGTATCAGCTCGGCAAATAAGTTTGAATATTTCCTGTAAAAATGTGTTCCAATGGCATCCGGCGCATAAAATAGACACTTTTTAACTTGTGATATACGCTCTTCCTCGGTTTTTTCTACAAGCGATTGCATAATGTCTTTGCCTGAGCAGGAAGGAGGATTTATTTTAAACAATTTACAAATAGTAGGCGTAACGCAAGTGATATTTTTTATATTTTCAAGGTGCCATTTTTTTGCCATAAGTTCTTATTTCTCGTTTAACCTTAACGTACCGAAAAGCAAATTACGAAACGAGCCTCGCAACCGCAACCAATTTACGTTTACGCAAGTTTTGTTAAAATTTCGATGCCTTTTTTAATCTTCTCGTTGGTCGTCGTATAGCAGAGCCTGAAATGCGTGTCTTTTTCGCTAAAGACGCTGCCCGGAATAATCAGCACATTGTTCTTTATCGCCTTTTCGACGAATTCAGTTCCTTTTCCGTTAGGAGCTTTTACAAAAGTATAAAACGCACCAGCCGGTTTATTTAGCTCAAATTTGTCTTTTAGACCGTTGTATGTAATATCCCGCTTAGTCTTATATCCTGCTATAAGCTCGCTTACATCATAATCCAGAGCGGCAAGAGCCGCCTGCTGAAATGGAGATGGTGCACAGACGAAGGTGTACTGCTGAATTTTTGTCATTTCTTCGATTATCGGTTTTAAATGCTGCGGGGCAGCCACATACGCGAGCCGCCAGCCGGTCATTGCAAAAGATTTGCTAAAGCCTTTCATAATAAGTGTATTGGAATAAATTGATGCTATACTTTGGTAAGGAGCGTCATAACAGTATTTGTCATATATCTCATCCGAGAGGACAAGCGTATCATTTTTTGCGGCAATCTCGCCAACTGCTTTAAGGTCGCTTTGTGAGTAAACTGCACCGGTGGGATTGCAGGGTGAATTTACGACAATGATTTTTGTTCTATTTGTGATTTTGTCGGCGATTTTTTCCGGATGCAGTCCGAAATCAGGATAGGTATCGACAAAGACGCATTTTCCGCCTAACAGGTTTACGAGATGTTTGTACATTACAAAGTAAGGGTCAGGGATTATTACCTCGTCGCCCGGATTGATAAGACTCATAAAACTCAAAAGCAGTGCGCCGCTTACGCCGCTTGCGACAAGTGTTGCAGGATTTTTCCAGCCGAATTGAGTGGTAATTCTCTCGGCTATTTTTGCGCAGAGTACCGGGTCGCCGCTTGTTTGCGTATATTTATTTTTGCCCTGCTTTATTGCCTCAATGGCGATTTGCTTTAGCGGCTGCGGAACGTCAAAATCAGGCTGGCCGATTGAAAAGTTAATCGGGTCTTTCATCGACGCGGCAAGATTGAAAACCTTTCTTATCCCGCTTGCGTCAATAAGAGCTGTCCTGTCTGCAAGATATTTTTTCACCGCGTCAGCAGCCGTTATTCAATTAACCTATCTTCTGCCGCCGCCAGGCTTGCCCTGGCCGGTTGACTTGCTTGCGGCAGCAGCTTTACTTGGGGCCGCAGCGGCAGTCTTACCGCCGGCAGGTGCGGCAGCTTTAGCCGGACCTGCAGGAGCAGCCTTGCCCGCAACAGCAGCAGTGCCGGCCCCCGCAGCGGCAGCAGCAGCGCCTTGTTCCAGAATGCCTGCCGGACCTTCTGCTTTAGCTTCGGCTTTCTTTTTGCCGACTGATACTTTTCTATTTGCGACCTTCGGAAGACCGAAGATTTTATCGCCTTCCTGCCAACGCTCTTCTTCCTTAAGACGCTCCACTCGCTCGCCTCGCGTAAGAACATTGCGATGCCGTACGAGTGAACCTTTTAATTTTAATGATCGGTCAACTGACATAACAAATTCCTAATTCAAAATTACTTTTATGTTTATTCGTGTTCATTTTTATCCGCCTCTGGCGGACGTGGTTAATTCACTTTCATTCCGTATGCATCTTGAAACGGCTTTGTGCCGAAAGGCTCAAAACCGGAACCGGCCGGCGGTTTGTAATTTGTGCCTATGGAAATAATCTTTTTTTTCATTTCAAAACCGTCACTGCCTGCTTTTTCCGGGTTATCAAAGCGTTCCTGCGTCACAAGCAGCCAGCGGGTATCTTTCTTTATAATCTCAGTTGCTATGCCGAACCCTGCGAAATACTGTTTTACCGGCTCCAGATGGCTGCTTAACTGGTGGCTGGCAATAACTATAGTATGGTCTCCCATCGGCTCAACCATTTTTGGCCGCACCTGCTCAGCTGCCGGTGCGGCTTTGGTCTCAACCGCTCTGGTCTGCGGCATAACTTTTTCCACCGGCACAGTGTTTTGGGAAACCTTTTTTGTCTCGGTTTTCTTCAATGAATATATCTGGCCCAGCCTGAAGAAGACCATAAGTATCGCCGTAAATGCCAGCAGGCCTATTAATGTTACCTGCCAGGAAAAACACATCTCTATCCTGTCGGGATATAATCTTATCGCCTTGGGCCTTGCGCTCCAGGCAGGGCTGGCCGACGGTTTTTCGCTCGTTGCCTGGGGCTTTTCGCTCGTTACCGGCGGTTTTTCGCTCACCGCCGCAGACTCTTCGCTCGTCTTGGCAGAAACGACAATAGTCGATAAAGCCTTTTGTTGAGCAGACTTAAAGCGCGCTTTATTTACAACTTCATAAAGTGCCATTCGTCCGCTGCTTTTTGCCATCTTTTTTCAGACTCTAAAAGGCTTAACCCATTAAATGCCAATATACTAAATAATACCAGATACCAGATAAACCGTTTTGTTTCAACTATAAATTTTCTTGACAGTCTGGGCAAAGTAAACTATTAAAGCATTTTTAAAAGTTTACCCGCCTCAGGCGGGCTTAGATTACAGAAGATATCAGGTTTTAGATTACTGATGTCTGTTTTTTTCTTCTGGATTTTTGGAGATAATTGATGCTACCGGTAAAAAAAACGAGCAAAAGCAGGACAAGGACTCGCAGAAGCCATCAGGCGCTCAAGGCGGTCAACTATTCTATATGCAAAAAATGTGAAAGTCCGAAACTGCCGCATGCGGCCTGTGATAATTGCGGATACCTCAATTCCAAAATCACACTCAAGCTTGCCAAAAAACAGGAGTCGAGCTGACGATGAGGATTGCTATTGACGCCATGGGTGGCGATTTTGCTCCGGACGAAATCTTGGCCGGTGCCGTTGAGTCGATACAACATCTCGATAAGGAGGACAGTTTAATCCTTGTCGGTCCCGCTGAAGTTATTAAAACGAAGCTCACTGCGGAAAATCTCAATAAATACGCCGATATTCTCAAGATAGTCGATGCTCCCGAGGTTATCGGTATGGATGAGTCGCCCATCGATGCCCTGAGAAAAAAACGGCACAGCTCCATATCAGTTATGGTTAAGCTTGCTTCAGAGGGTCAGGCCGATGCGGTTATCTCGGCGGGCAATACAGGGGCATGCGTCGCTGCCTGCCAGATGAGAATGCGGAACATCGAAGGCGTAAACCGCCCCGGAATCGCCGTGGTTTTCCCGACATTTGAAGGGCCTGTTACTATGTGCGATGTCGGCGCCAATATCGCCTGCAAGCCTATTAACTTCTATCAGTATGCCATAATGTCCTGTATGTATTCAAAATATCTTCTCGGCATCGAAAACCCGCGAGTCGGGATTATGAGTATCGGTGAAGAGGACGCCAAGGGAAACGAAATCGTAAAAAAAGCAAGAGAGCTTATTAAGAGCGACCCGAAAATAAATTTTATCGGCAATATCGAAGGGCGCGACATATTCAAGGGCAAGTGCGATGTCGCGATATGCGATGGCTTTGTGGGAAACGTTGTGCTTAAGCTCACTGAAGGCCTGGTTGACGGACTCTTTAAGCTTATAAAGAATGAGCTTATGCAGGAGTCGTTAGAACTTGCATTGAAATTCAAACCCATAGTACTGCGGATGTACCAGAAATATGATTATAATGAATACGGCGGGGCGCTGCTTTTAGGCATAAACGGAACATCTGTCGTCTGTCATGGTGCAAGCAAGGCCGGGACAATTAAAAATGCCATAATGTCCTGCCGAAAATTTTACAATCAGAAAATTAACGAAAAAGTAAAAGAATATCTGTCCACTACCCCCTCAGCTTCTTGCGAAGCAAGAGAGGGGGGTCAGTAGCACGGATGAATAACATAAATCGGCGACTTAAGATTGAAGATTGAAAAATTCTTTTAGTTTACAGTTTACCGTTTACAGTTAACAGTAAAGACAGCGTTCAGTATTTTTCTGTAAACTGTACACTGTTCACTGTTAACTTTTACGGTTCTTCAATCTTAAATCTTCAATGTAAAATTATCAGAGATGCAGATGGATAAAACAAAGACAACGGGTTCTACCTTTCGAGCTGTCATTGCCGGTACTGGAAGCTGCATACCCGAAAAGCAGCTTACAAACGAAGACCTCACAAAAATGGTCGATACCAGCGATGAGTGGATTACAACACGGACAGGTATAAAGGTTCGTCATTTAGCGGCAGAAAATCAGACAACCGCGTCTCTGGCGACTGAGGCCGCGAAAAAAGCCCTCCGCCAGGCCAATGTATCCGCCGAAGATGTCGAATTGATTATCGTCGCCACCGTAACGCCTGAGATGGTTTTCCCCGCGACTGCCTGCTTTGTGCAGGAGCAGCTCGGTGCAAAAAAAGCCTGGGCATTCGATATTTCCGCCGCCTGCAGCGGTTTTGTCTATGCGTTGAGTATTGCTCAGCAGTTTGTAACCAGCGGCAAATATGATAACGTCCTTGTTATCGGTGCTGAAACAATCAGCAAAATAACCGATTATAAAGACAGGAAAAGCTGTATCCTTTTTGGCGACGGTGCAGGTGCGGCTTTGGTAAAAAAAGGCGGCTTAAACGGCTCAAGAGGAATCTTCTATAGCACTTCAGGCTCGGATGGCACAGGCTGGCCTCAGCTTAACTGTCCTGCTTACGGAAGCAGATACCCAGTCGGTAAACCTCTGGAGAACCCTAATTTTATCTATGTGCAAATCAACGGCAGGGAAGTTTATCAACTGGCAGTGAGAAAAATTATTGAGACCATTGAAGACTGCCTGACAAACTGCCAGCTGTCAACCGATGATATAAAATTATTCATCCCTCATCAGATGAATGCAAGAATCATTGAGTCCGTGGCCAAAAGACTCCAGTTGCCTGATGAGAAGGTATTTCTAAATATCGACAAGTACGGCAACACCTCAGCGGCCTCGATACCCATCGCGCTGGATGAGTGTATCAGGCAGGGCAGGATTAAGAAGGGCGATATTGTCCTGCTGGTCGCCTTTGGCGGCGGACTGACCTGGGGTGCTAATGTAATTGAGTTCTGATTAGTCTTTCAGGAAAAAGTATGGCACCAAAAGTCGCATATATATTTCCTGGCCAGGGAGCACAAACTGTCGGCATGGGAAAGGATTTTTACGATGCCGAGCCGCTGGCCAAACAGTTCTTTGACAAAGCAGACGAAATACTCGGTTACAACCTTGCGAAAATCTGTTTTGAAGGACCCCAGGATGAGCTTAACTCAACGACCATTTCACAGCCTGCCATTTTCGTAACATCGGTTGCCATTCTTGAGGTCCTCAAGGCAAAAGGGACAATTAAACCTCCCGATGTAACCGCGGGCCTGAGCCTCGGAGAATATACTGCTCTTTACGCAGCCGGTTGTTTTAGTTTTGAAGATGGCTTGAAACTTGTGCAGAAACGCGGCCAGGCTATGCAGGCCGCTGCTGATGCGTCAAAAGGTTCTATGGTAAGTATAATAGGCCTTGAGCAGTCTGCCGTCGAAAAGCTCTGTGCCGAAGTTGCACAGGGCCAGCTTTTAAACTGTGCAAATTTCAACTGCCCCGGCCAGATTGTCATTACAGGCTCTGTCCAGGCCTGTAAAAGAGCATTTGCTCTTGCTGAAAAATATGGAGCAATTAAGGCAATCGAGCTGAAGGTGGCTGGGGCTTTTCATTCGGAAATGATGAAACCTGCAGAACAGATGCTTGAAAAAGCCCTCCAGATGTGCAAAATAAAAAATATCAGAAATATATCTGTTATAGCAAATGTGGATGCTGAATATTATAAAACTAAAGGGCAAATCGAACAGGGGCTTGTTAAGCAGCTTACTGGGGCGGTGCTGTGGCAAAAGTCTATGGAAAGACTACTGGCTGACGGCGTAACGAAGTTTTATGAAATAGGGCCGAACAAGATTTTGATGGGTCTTATGAGAAGAATCAACCGAAAGGCTGAAGTTATTAATATAAGCAGTGTTGCTGGTCTAAATGTTGGAGGCTATTGATGGCTGAAGAAAAAAGACTTGCGGTTGTTACAGGGGCGGCAAGAGGTATTGGCAGGGCGATTGTGCTGGAGCTTTTAAAGCAGGGCAGGCTCGTTGCTGGGCTTGACGTCAATGCTGAGCAGCTTAAGGAGCTGCAAAAGGTTGTCTCTGTCGCCGGTTACAGCGTTATTGCAAAATGCATCGACATTACAAAAACAGAGCAGTTAAACGATTGTTTAGAGGAACTGGCGAAGGAATATGGCGGGATAGGAATACTCGTAAATAACGCGGGAATTACCCGTGACAGGCTTATGATACAGATGAGCGATGAGGAGTATGACCTTTTAATGGCCGTAAACCTGCGGGCAGCTTTTATGGCATGCCGGGCGGCTTTGAGGTCGATGCTTCGCAATAAATTCGGCAGGATTATCAATATAGGTTCGGTTGCGGGTATTATGGGTCAGGCAGGCAGCGCCAATTATGCCGCCAGCAAGGCTGGTCTTATTGGTATGACAAAGTCGATAGTCAGGGAGGTCGCCAAAAAGGGCATTACCGCTAATTGTGTCGCACCGGGTTTTATAATGACGGAAATGACAAATGTCCTGCCGGATGTCGTCAAGGAAGCGGCTTTAGCCATTATTCCTGCAAAAAAACTCGGAACGCCGGAAGATGTTGCAAAAGCGGTGGCTTTTCTGGCAAGTGATGATGCCGCCTATATTAACGGCCAAGTCCTGCAGGTTGACGGCGGGATGGCAATGTGAGGTAATATTAAAAAAATGTTTGCAACAGCCGGCGTTGGCAGGTATATTACCGCCCTAATATGAAACTGTTGTACTTATAAAATGTCAAAAATGGAGCGTTTTTGTTTCAAGGAGACGAAAAGTGAGTATTGATGTCCAGGCTATTGAAAAGAAGGTTATAAAGATTGTTTCTGACCAGATGGGCACCGATGAGGCGGAGATAACACGTGAAACATCGTTTATTAACGACCTTAACGCTGATTCACTCGACACTGTTGAGCTGGTGATGGAATTTGAAGATGAGTTCGATACCAGCATCCCTGACGAAGAAGCCGAAAAAATCCAGACTGTCGGCGCAGCAATTAACTACATCATCGAAATGTTGAAAAAGAAAGAGCAGATCTGATAGCAGGCTGTTGTAATGAATAAACGACGAGTGGTTATAACAGGCCTGGGCTGCGTTACCCCGCTGGGGGATTCTGTAGATGGTTTCTTTGATTCCATCTGCAAAGGCAA
>Ga0315276_10002915_pt1 | contig 15652 bp, 22 predicted proteins | sample YL17G05_0_MG_FD_204542 | JGI IMG/M metagenome (GOLD analysis project Ga0315276, IMG submission 204542) | Sediment microbial communities from Yellowstone Lake, YNP, Wyoming, USA - YL17G05_0 | ecosystem: Environmental > Aquatic > Freshwater > Lake > Sediment | place: USA: Wyoming | collected...
CCCTCCGCTTGCTCTTAACGCAAGATATTTCTGAATAATATTTTGTTTATTTCCAGTTATAACTGCTTTTTCAGAATTAACAATAATTATTTCATTTCCCTCCAAGGCTTTTTTTGCAGCAAAACTGCATAATCTGCCAAAAACAGCCCCCTCAGCATTAATTATTATTTTTTCTGTCATTTTTTTGTTTTGATAATATATTTTTAATAATGTAAAACTCTTAAGCTGTGTTGATGAGTTGAATAAGTTTTTGTTTCAATAGCTTACTCTACTCAAATTTAGCTTATCTTATTTTCACATTAATAATATTTATATTTGTTTTATCCTCCAAATTATTTAATTAGATTATTTTAACCCCTTCTAATTTTTTATTTTTTTCAATTTCTTGTTTAATTGTGCTAGTTTCACATGCTTTTTTCTTTAATTTTTTTAAAGCAGATTCTGAAAAGCTTAGTGCAAAAACAGAAATTTTTCTCTCAATCTCTCCTTTTCCAAGAACCTTGCCAGCAACAAGAATTTTATTTTCTTTTAATTTATTTAAATCTTCTAAATTAATTTTTTTTTGCAATCTTGTTGGCCCTGATAACCTATGAGCTAATTCCAATAAATTATTCTTTTTAGCTAGTTCTATAGTTTCAACTAATTCAGGATTTGTTTTCCTTTTTGTTTTCTTGCTTATTCTTGTTTTGCTTATCATTTTAATATTATACTGATATAAAGTGAGGTAAAAGTTAGTTTTTAAAGATTTCTAAACTAAGTTTTTGGTTATACATAGAATAAAAAAAGATTTTTGAAAAGATACAAAAGTTTAATAAAGAGGATTAGTAAGATTTAATCAAGGGTCTCCTTAATCCATCCTACCAGAGATTCTCCCTGAGAATCCGTTTGTATAAAATATAATCTTATGACAATTTATTTCTCTTTGTACCTCTAATCCCTGAAGAATTCTTTCAAAATTTCTTTGACCTATAATTGGAAGTCCATACATAATAACACTTTTGCTTAATTCATCCCCATTCTTAAATTGATTTATTAATTCATGAACAGATTTATACACAACTCCTATCTTAAGACCTTTTCTTTTCTTTTTTAATATATATCCGCAATCAGACAGACCCTCAAGCCCTCCTCCAAACGAATCAAGATCAACCTTAAAGTGTGGAGAAAAATAATTATATTTAGTAGCTCTTCTAATCGGTTTTTCACTTTTTAGAATTTTTTTTTGGTCACATTTTTCTTTTGTAATAAGCATAATTTCAACAACATTGGGTTTACCTAATCTGTGATATTCTTCTGGAGAAAAATCTTTATACAAAGCATCACCATAAAGGCATATAAATTCTATATCATCTCCTTGTATTATTACAGGTCTTAAAAAACTTCCAATTTTAACAGCACTTCGAAATAATCTATCCAAATCTATTGAGATAACTGCTCCTGCTATTGCTTTCTCTAAGCCGGGCGTACCTGCACAACTATAGCGGAACCCTCCTCCCCTCATCTCAAAATGATCTTTAAAATTCTTACAATTTCTTTTGTTATTTGTATATTCTTCAGGAATATCAATTCTCAATCTGTCAAACATTTTTGTTCTAAGATACTCTTGCATCATTTGAGGGGTTATATTTTCTAATTCCATCTTAATTAATATCACAGAACTCTTTTTCCCTTAGGGAATTTTATAAATAATTTGTTATTTAAAAAGCTTCCTATAATTCTTTTTTTATGCGGAGAAGAGGATTTGAACCTCTGTAGGCACTAAGCCACACGCTCCTTAAGCGTGCCCGTTTGACCGCTCCGGCATCCCCGCAATTTAATAACTTATTTTATTGCTTTATTAAGCTCTTGCAGGTTTTTATCTAAAACATCAATTGATTTAGAAAAAATTTCTTTAACTTCAATTTGCCCCCAGGATTCAATATTAAAAACTAATTCATTAATTTCTTTTATTTTCTTTATTTTATTAATATGTTCTTCAGATAGAGATTTATCTTTAAATTCTTCTTCATTATATGAAACTTTTCCAAATTCATCAATTTCAACAAAATCAAGAATCTCTGAGTCTAAGTTATGTTTATAATATACTAATCCAGGAGAATATTTAATATGCTCAATTCCTTTTCCAAGTTTCGCATTTGCAATTAATTCAACTTCTTGTTCTTCATCTAAAATAATCAAAGGTAATTTATAATTAGTTCCAACACTAGGGTTTAGATCTGTTGAATAAACTGTTTTAGGTCCTATTTCTTTTAATTTAAATTTTGTTTCTTTAACTATCCCTGTTTTAATTGGAATTAAACCAACCCTATGGGCCAATATCTCATCATATAATGCAGAATCATTTTTAATAATCTCAACTTCATCAATAGCCATAATTGGGATTTCTAAAACACTTCTTCTTATAGCATTAGCTAAACTAATTGGCATATCAGTAATAAAACTTATTTTTCCTTGTTTTTTATCATAATTTTTTAATTTTATCATGTTGTTAATTCCTCAAATCTATCTTTAACAGTTTGATATTTAGTTTGTAACCTGCTTAAACTTTTTATATAAGAGCCACTGTAACCTTTTGCTTTAGTTAAATAAGTATCAATATCTGTTGAAGTTTTCTCTGCCATCTCTACAAGAGTATAATTTTTGGTTCTTTTTATGTCCTCATTAAAACCTTCAACAAGTTCTAAACTTCCTTCAATTAGTAATCTTAATCCTCTTGCTATTTTTATACCCGGACAGACTTTTCTTTGTTTTGCCATTTTAATTTGTATTTTTGTACATTTTTAAATGTATTTAATTAAACTCTTCTACCTCTTCGTCCATAAGGCTTTTTAGGCCCTCCTCTGGGAGTTCTTGTGATATCCATAATACTTAAAATCCTAAATCCCATTCTTGTTAAAGATTTAATTGCAGCATGAGCTCCTGGCCCAGGATTATTTTCACTTGTTTCAGCCCTAATCTTAACATAAAATCCAGTAATTTTATTATCTCTTGCTTCTTCTGCAATCTTTTGAGCAACAAACATTGCGACAGTGGGATTTGCTTTTAATCTGCTCTGCTTTGTTGATTCCCCTCCGCTAAACCTAGCAATAGTCCTTCCAGCCATATCAGTTAAAATCATAAGCGTATTATTGAAAGTTGTATAGATATTAAGAATTCCAATTCTTTCTTTTTTCTCTTCTATTTTTTGTTCTTTCTTCTTTGGTTCTTCAATATCTTGTTTTTCAAGTTTTTCTTTTAATTTTTCCTTAGCTTCTTCAATATCCTGTTTAGTTATTGTTTCTTCTGCCATTTTCATACTATATCTCCTGTTTCTTCAATTTCTTTAATTTTTTCAATGAATTCATTATTTTCTTCATCTACCTCTTCAATTTCTTTTGGTGGCTCAATCTTATTTTCTAAAACCTTTTCTTTAATTTTTTCAATTTTAGATATAGGTTTTGGGGTTTTAAGCACAATATTTAATCTAACTAAAGGTTCTTGTTCTAAACTCACCTGGTATGAGGGTATATTGATAGTTTGTTCTCCAATTGAAACATGTTTATGAGAAACAAATTGTCTTGCTTGTTTTGGAGTATTAGTTAATTTTTTAGAAAAAACAATTGTTTGTAATCTTCTTTTTAACCAATCTTCTTTTTTTAATGCTAAAGCATCTGCGATACTATTTACATTAAACCCTTTTTTCTGAAGTCTCTTGACAAACGAATTTTTTTCCTCTTCAGATTTTGTAATTAATCGTTTTGCTAAATTTCTGATTCTTCCAATTGCTGCTTCAGCTTTCCATATCTCTTTTTTATTTTTTAATCCATATTCTTCTTTGAGTACATTTTCTTCATCTATTCTTGCTTTATCAAAGGGTTTTCGCGGTCTTGAATATTTTTTATTTTGTTTTTTCATTTTTTCTCTATTTTATTTTCCCTTCTCCTTTTTTGCAGGCGCAGGTGCAGCAGTTTTAGTTTTTATTACCCCTACAGCCCGCTTTTTTCCTTTTGTTCTGAAATGAGATCTTGTTCTTTGTCCTCTTGTAGGCTGTCCTAATGCATGCCTTAATCCTCTATAACTTCTTATTTTTTTCAATCTTCTGATATCAAACTCTTTTTTCATATCTAAATTACTTCCAATTAAATGACTGTCTTTTCCAGTTTCAAAATCTTTTCTTCTGTTCAATAAAAATCTTGGAAGTTTTGGATTTTTTAAAAACTCTGTTATTGAATTAATCTCTTCTTCATTTAATTCCACAATTTTTTTATTTTCATCTAATTTTAAAATTTTGCAAACTGCATTTGAGATCGCCCAAGAAACTCCTTTAATATAGGTAAGTCCTGTTAAAATTTTTTTATGCCCAGGGATATCTGTCTGCAGAATCCTGACTATTGAATAATAATCTTTATTTTTTTCAGCAGCACCTTTAAATTCTGTTTTTAATTTTTTCTTTTCCTTAATTTTTTCATCAATTAGTTTAACTGGTTTTTCTTTCATTTTAAATCTCCATCAGGAGTTTGAAACTTCCAATTTGAAAAATTGGAGAGTACTCAGAATTTTTTAATTCCGACATACTAAAAATTTTAATTTTTTTCATTTTAATTTGTGAATAATATATATTTTTCTTTACCAGTTATCTCTTCCAGAATTCTTTTTTCAATAGCTCTTTTAGGATCAGGCAGGTTTGAAACCCTGTTTTTTAAATCTTCTAAAGATTCAAAGGGTTTTTTATTTCTTTCTTCTAGAATCGCTTCAGTGTGTTTTTTCCCAAATCCAGGAAGCAATTCAAACTGGTGTAATCTTGTATTTATTGCTTCTGCTTTATTGAAAAAATCAATGAATTTTTTTTCATCATTTTTAACTTTTTTCTTAATAAACTCAGATAACTGTTCTTTTGCAGTTTCTGTTAATTTATTTTCTGGAAGTTTTCCAAGAATATAATATACCTTATCTCTTTTACCTTCTCCGATATAGGTTCTTTCTCCAACCTCTAATTTTATCCCTCTTCGAGGAACTAATTGAAGTAAAGTACAATTTTTATCCCCAATAGCCTGAGCTATAGGCATCATTTTCTTTTCTAAAGGATATCCATAAGGAAGGAAATCTAATATTATTGCATATTCTTCTTTTTCCATGATAATTATTTGCTATTTTTAACAATCTCTAATATTTTATTTGTCTCATCTTCATTTAAACTAATATCTGTAAAAATCTTGTTTAAGTCTGATGCACTTTCTGGAAGTAAATCAATTATTTTAACAATATGTTCTCTTTTAAGCTTTAATAAATCTGCTTTTTCTAATTCTTCTTGAATTTTTTTAGCTTTTTCTGGTTTTGTTTTTAAAAATTTCTTTAAATAAATTTTTGTCTCTTCTTTTTTATCACTATCACTAATATCTTCAAGTATTTCTTGTGTTTCATTCAAATTTAAGGGTTGTCTGTCTAATATCATTTTAATTTTATTAAGTGTACTGGGTGGATTATATAACTTTTTTCCTTGTTTAAATCATTTATTTTTACAATATAAGCACTTCCTCTTCTGCTTTCAATAACCCCGCTTCTTCCTTGTATTTGTTTTGGAAATTTAGGTTGTAATGCTAGCTCTTTAATAACCGCAACTCTGTCTCCTTCTTGGAATTTTTGAAAGTATCTACTAAGCTTAATCTTTCCATGCTCTCGTTGCTTTTTCTTTTTATTCATTTTAAAATCTGTTTTTTTAAATTCTTTTTAAAAACCTTGCAACTAAGAAAAATTAATTTTTCTTAGTGTATGCCGTCATTTAAGATAATTTTTAATGTCAGAAATTTTTAATTTCTGAGCATCCTAAAAACAAGTGCTGAGGCACATTGTTTTTTTGATTATCCACTAAGCATTTTGCTTCTCTAATAAAACCTTTAGAAATGTGAGCTTTAAAAAGCTTCCTGTTTGTAGAAACGATTTCGATAATCTATAAAAATTTTAAGCTGTGTTGATGGTAAATTATTAAATGTTTATGTGATAATCCATTTTAGGCATTTTACAATTAAAAAATATTATTTAATAAAATCTATTTAACCTTGCATCAAGTCTCCCCTTTTCTGGGCATTTTCCATATTGTCTACAATAGTCTTAAACATTTTTTCTCCAAATGCAGAATACCCACATCTTGCACAAAAATCTATAACAGAATCATCCCTGATTTCACACTTGCAATAAATACATTTTTTCACCATTGTCTCTTTTTTTATTTTCTATTAGATTATTTATCAGGATAGCTTTATAAATTTTTATGTTGCTAATAAGATTGTTCAGCTTTCTTTATCTTTCTTCTTTTCTTGATCCTTCTATAGATAATATAAATAATAATCACCACAATTATAATAATTATATATGTAGAAGTATTGTTCTTTGCTATTAATCCTAAACTTATTGCTTCTTTTCTTGAATAAATTTTTACTATCCCGCTAAACTCTTTTGTATACTCCTTATTAAAAACATCTTTGTAAACTAAAATTATATTAGCATTAGTATTTGTGCCTTCTATAACACTTGATTTTGGAGTAACACTAAACTCAGCTGTATCAAAATCATTACTGTCTAAGTCTCCAATATAAACCCTGTCTGAAGAAATTAGATTTGTTTTTGAAATACTATCTAGCTTAACTTCCAGAAATTTTATATCAGCAATACCTTTGTTTATAATTTTAATATTAATTTTGCCTTCTTGTCCTTCAATTAAATAATTGTCTCCTAAATCAATATCAACCTCAGGCTCTGAGCTTACTTTTATATTAGCAGATGCACTTATTGTTTTTGTTTTTTCAGAATCATCAGGATTTTGATAACTTATCTGTATCGGTATTTGATATTCTCCTGATTTTGCGCTTTCAAAAACATCAAGCTCAAAACTAGCTGTCTTGCTTTTGTCCTCAAGTATTTCATCATAACTTATTTCAAAAGAATCAGAACTAAATGGCAAATTCTGCAAGTTTAAGTTTACAGAAACATCATTTAAATCAGTATTCTCATTATTCTCTATTCTAATTTCTATGTTAAAACTTTTTCCAGGCTCTGTTGTGTCAGGAGAAACTGAGACAAATTTTACTGTTAGGGCTGAAACAGAAATTAGACTAAGAATACTAATAAATATTACAAAAATCGCAAATATTATTTTAGTTTGTGTTTTCATTTTACAATCTTAGTTTATTTTGTATTTCTTTATTTAATTCTTGATAATTTTCTTGAAAAAAAGAATAAGAGACACCATATTGTTTTCCTTTTTCTCCAACTAGAGGTTCAGATTCATCTTTTCTCCAATCTTGATGTAATTTTACTACTTCTTTAAAAAATAACTTATTTAATTTTATCCAATCTAAATTACTCTTATAAATAATTTCAGTTCCTTCAACAATATCATCAAGGTTAAAATTAAGTTCTTTGCTTTCTCTTCTCCTTTGTTCAAGAAACCTTGCTTTCATAATTTGAGCAAACACGGTTTTTCCCCCAATATCGAGATAAATTTGAAGTATTGAATTTGTTGGTTTATTTTCTATTGACATTTTAAATCTCCCAGAATAAGGCTCTGAGGCACCACCACCTCTTAAATCTCAATAAATTATGCCTTATAAGTTTTTCTATAATTTTTGTAGCTTAAAATTTTAATAAGATAATAATAAATCTTATATAAAATAAATTAAATTGTTATTATTTTTTTCTTTTTCCTGTATTTTTTATAAATAAAATAACCAATAATTGCAATTATAATAATAACTATTATAGCTGTAGAAGTTCCATTAGTTTTAATTCCTAATTCTTTTGCAGTTCTAATTCTAAGTGGTATTTTAAAATCCTTAGAAAAATCTTTATTCAAAGAATCTTTATAATCTATTTTTAACAAAAGATTTGCATTTTTTTCATTATTTAACTTTATTCTAAAATCAACAGATTCAAAATCATCACTATCCAAATCACCAATATATTCTGTATTACTTGATATAATCTCATAATCTTTTGATTCTAAAAGTTCTGCTGTTAAAAATCTAGCATCTCCAAGTCCATTATTAACAAATTTTATTGTTACAGCACCAATATTATTTCCTTTGTAAATCTCAGTTGAGTCTAATCTAGCAAATATCCCTGGGGTGGCTTTAACTGCTAAACCAATCTCTCCAATATCTTGTCTTTCTTCTCCAATATGATTAACATAATCTGCAATTATCTTAGGTTTATACACCCCTTCTGCAGTATTTGGTAAAACAATTATATCAAAATTAATCTCTTTAAATTCTCCAGAATCTAATCTTGAGATTTTTCTTTTTGAAATATCATTTATTAAATAAATTTCATTAGTAGAATTAAATGTAATAACAATATCATTTACAAACTGATTGCCAGTATTTTCAACAATCATTTTTAAAATAGAAGGTTCTCCAGGAACAAGTGTCTCAGGATATGTTGAAATGTTTCTTATAACTAAAACATGCCCAAAATCTAGCCTATTCTCATAACTAAGAGTAGGAGTTACTGCCATTATCTGCCCAACTAAAAACAAACCAAGAATCATAATAACTATTCCTAAAATTTTCATCTCTTTTTTCATATTATTCTTAATGTTTTTGGGTTTAAAAATCCTACGGGATTTTTATTTAGGTACTATATAAACTTCAAAGAAATTATTATAACAAAAAAATGCACCGATATAATTAAATAATAATAGAACATTAAATTCTTATGATATTCAGACAAGCCAAATTAGAAGATATAAAGAAAATTCAGGAAATTGAAAGAAAATATTATGAAGGTTTTAATTGTCCATTAAAAACATTAGAAGAATGGATTAAGAATCTGCCTGAGAATTTTATTGTTGCAGAACAAAATAAAAAAATAATTGGATTTATCTTTTTTGAATATTTAAACGAGACTAAAGCAGTTCCATTTATTCATACATTAGAACATAAAAAAGATGGCAGATTTGTTTATGTATCAGAAGTAGGAGTATTAGACAGACATGAGAACGTCTTGCAACAATTGCTAGATAAACTAATAGAAAAAGCTATAAAAGATGATTGCAAAAAAATAATCTGGTTAACAGGCCAAAAATACAAACATGATAAACTCGAGAGCAAGATTCTAAAACAAAATAATTTCACTAAACTTAAAAAAGTTTTTGAGTGGGAATATTATCCTAATAAATTTGTTTCTGATCATTGGCTTTGGGAGAAAATAATATAAGAGATCTTTTTTTATTCGTACCTTACAAAATGCTAGAAAGGAGAAGTTTTAGGGGTTAATTCTTTTTCTATATTTACAAGCTCGTATCCTACAATTTTATCTGAAAATAATTCTTTAATTTTGTTTATTTCTTCGCTTAATTCTTTTTGATTTTGATAAATTATCTGAAAAACTAAATTAAATTTTCCTATTCCTATGCTACATGCATGTATCTTTTCTCTATTTTTAGAATATCCTAAAATTTTTTTAATCTCAATAGTTGATAGATTATTTAATTTTAAAAAAATAGAAGAAAGATTATAATCAATTTTCTCTAAATCTAAGAATAGTCTATAGCCCAAAATAAGATTTTTTTCCAGCCTCTTTAGCCTATAATTTATTGTTTCTACTTTTTCATTTAGCTTTTCAGCAAGCTCTATTATTCTTATATTTGCATTTTTAGAAATTATTTTTATTATTTTTTCATCTAAAAAATCTATTTTCATTTTTTCTGTTTCAAAGAAACTTAAAGTTTTATCGTCTTCTCTGCTGCCAAATATTTTCAATGGGAAAAAATGAATTTCTAAGGGCTCAAATATATCATAATCCAGCAGTTCATTCCCCCACAAATCATAAAGTTTAGAGATAAAGTTTATAACATCTTTTTTATCTTTTGCAAAAATTGTTAAAATATAGTCCCACCCCCCATAACATTGCAGCCTTGTAAAAATTAAAACATTATTAGAAGGAAGGTTTTCTAAATTCTCATGCTTAGGATTTTTAACTCTCAGCTTTATTATATAGTTCTTATTGTAGCCTAAAGAGTATAAATTAAAAAGAGGAAAAAAGCCTTTAACAAACCCCTTTTCTTGATATTTTTTTATTCTGTATTCTGCCTGCTCTCTTGAAATCCTGCAGCTTTTAGCTATTTTTGTTATTGGTTCTCTAAATCTGTGAAAAATGTAACCTAAAAGTTTCTTGTCGATTTTGTCTAACTTTATATTTCCCATGTTATAAATAGGAAAAGCCGGTTTTTAAATTTTACTAATTTAAGCAATATTTACTTATCAAATTTAACTTTTTTAGTAAAATACAACAAAAACTAATAAATATAATGAAAGATTATATTAGTTATGGCAATAGGGATTTCTGGAAGCAAAGGCGGAATTAAAAATAAAGAAAAAACATTTAGTGAGAACTTTGTAGAACTATTTACTAGTTTAACTAAATCAAATAAAAAAACATACAAAGATGGCAATAGGTTTTTCAGGGAGTAAAGGGGGGATAAATAAAATGGCAATAGGGATTTCTGGCAGCAAAGGCGGAATTAAAGAAAAAGAAACTATGAATAATTATGATTCTGTTTTAGTTTTCAAAAAATTAATAAAAAATGCAAGAACAAGAAGCAATAAATTATTTAATGAATCAAAAATTCTCTGAGCTTTCTTTGTTTATTAATAATGTCTGTAATTTAAACTGCAAACATTGTTATATTGGCTCAAGAGATGAGGAAGAAGATGTTTCTTTAGATAAATGGAAAGAGATTATTAATGAGTCTATACTTTTAGGTGTAAAGATAATTGGGATTGTTGGAAAAGAGCCCTTATTAACTCCAAATAAAACCTTTGACTTAATTAATTATATAAAACAAAATTTTCCTAAAACAATAGTCGGATTTGTTACAAATGGAACTCTTCTAAAGGAATACTCTAAGATTATCTCTGAAATTCCTATAGACTACATTGATGTAAGTGTAGATGGAACAGAAAAACAACATGATTTTATAAGAGGAAAAGGAAATTTTAAAAAAACACTTAAAGGGATAAAAAGCTTAATTAATTCAGGTTTTCCAAGAGAGAAAATATTTTTATCAGTCACTATAACAAGCAAAACAGACTTAATAGAGATGATAAAACTTTTTGATGCAGAAGGGATTGTAAACTTTGCTATTTCTCCTTATTTTCTATTGCCTCATACTTCTAAAGAATTAATTGTGAATGAAATAAACTTTTTTGAAGAGTTTATGGTAGAGTGTAAAAATTTACATACAAAAAATAAAATTAATCTGTTGGTTAAAACAGATTATTCCAATATCCAATTAATCAAATATTTTTTAGATAAAAAATATATAGATTTTTCTAATTTACAATTTGATAAAAGAAAAGATATTATATTTACAGAACATCAAATAAATAATATTTCATTGTATTTCAATTTTCTGCCTTTTTCAACAGAATTAATAAGAGAAATTCGCATAACAAGCGATGGCTATGTTTTAAGATGTTTAGACCAAGGCTATGCTGATTACAGAATAAGGAGCATAGGAAATATAAAAAACAACTCTTTAAAAGAGATATTAGACAAATCAGAATCTAAAGAATTTGTAAAACAAAAAATTTATGAAAATCTTAGAGATATAAAAAAAGTCTTCTGTTAGTTCTCTTTACTCATATCTCAAAGTATCAACTGGTTTTAATTTACTTGCCTGATAGCTTGGAGCCAAACCAGAGACAAGTCCTATTAAAAAGGCAAACAATAAGCTTCCAGTGATTAAAAGAGGATTTAAGCTTGCTCTGATTATATTGCTTCCAATATAAACAGCAGAAACATATTCAATTGATTTTGCAATAATAATGCCTACAATCACCCCGCTTATTCCTCCTATTAATCCTAAGATCCCTGCTTCAATAACAAATAATAATAATATATCTGAATTTTTTGCACCAATTGCTTTCATTGTTCCTATTTCTTTGTTTCTTTCTAAAACAGATGTATACATTGTATTTGCAATTCCAACTCCTCCAACTATGACAGATATAGAACCAATCCCAACCAAAAATGCAGTTAAAATATTAAGCACAACACCAAAAGTTGCCATTAGCTCTTCAGGAGTCTGAAGTGTAAAATCAATTGTTTTTTCATCAACATCTCTGAAATTCATTAATTTTCTTTCAACTCTATCTGCAACTGTCTTTAAATCTTCTCCTGCTTTTATTTCAGCATAAATCATGTCTATTCTGTCTCCAGAACTAAAAAGTTCTTGAGCATCTTCATATGAAATATAAATCTGCTGGTCATCTCCAGGGTTTCCAATTGCTTCAAGAACCCCAATCACCTCAAATTCAATATCATTTATTTTTATCTTATCTCTTGTTTTAACTGGCTTGTCAAAAAGATTTTTATATTTATAATTATAACCAATCAATACTTTTTTCTTATCTTCTGGTTTAGGAAGTCTTCCTTCATCCATGCCCAAGTTCATGGAATCAAAAAACAAGTCTATATGTTCTGGTTCATCTAATGGAATTCCTATAGCTATATAATACCTGTTCTTGTCATTAAACCCAATTTTTACATTCCCAACAATAGCATAAGCCAATCTATTAACCCCATTGACCTTTTTAACAATGTTTGCGTCATCAACTGTTAATTTTACTGCTCCTCCACTTCCAGGAGCACCTGCCTGGCCCTTTGGCATTATAAAAAATATATTTCCTCCAAGCATTTCAAATTGTTCATTGACAAATTCATTTAATCCCAAAGATAAACTCAGCAATACAAAAATAGTTATTATAGCAATAAATATACCTAAAAGAGTAAGCATGCTTCTTGTTTTTCTTTGTTTTAAACTTTTTATAGCTAGTTTGAAATAATCTGATATCATCTTATCCTCTCAAAGCATCAACTGGCTTTAATTTACTTGCTTGATAGCTTGGAACAATTCCAGAAATTATTCCTATTAAAAATGAGAAACCAACTGCAAATATTATCAATGGAATTGAAAGATTAACATTTATAATTTCACTTCCAAAAAAGCTGTTTGCAATTGCACCAACTGCAAGCGCAGCCCCTCCCCCAATTATCACACCAATTATCCCTCCAACTAATCCTAAAAATCCTGCTTCTATAAGAAAGATTAATAAAATACTGGAGTTTTTTGCTCCAATTGCTTTCATTGTTCCTATTTCCTTTTTTCTTTCTAAAACAGATGTATACATTGTATTTGCAATTCCTATTCCTCCAACTAAAAGAGAAATCATTGCAATTCCTACAACAACAACATTAATTGCAGTCAAAACCTGATTAACAGCAGATAATGCCTCAAGAGGAGTTTGAACAGAAAAATCCTCTTCACCTATTTTTTCATTTCTGTCATTTCTTAAAGCTCTTTCAATTCTATCTGAAACAGCTACAGGATCTTCTGTATCTTCCACTTTTGCCACAATAAGATCTATTTCATTATCTATTCCCAAAAGATTTTCCAAATCACTATTGAGCATAACAATAACATCATTTACTTGAAAACTGCTTCCTTTTTTTAATATACCAACAACTTCAAAATCTTTTCCCTGGATATTAATTTTTTTGCCAACATCAATCTCTTTACCAAAATTTTCTTTTTTTGCAATATTCTGCCCAATAACCACCTTACCTTTATCTCCAATTTCCAACAATCTTCCTTTTTCTGCTTCTAAATTGCCAGAAGAATAAACAATATTCATTTTTATTTTATCTTCTGAAACATCTCCAACATAATTAAAACTAACAGCATTGTTATATTCTATTTTAACAATTCTTATTAATCTGGGTACCACTTCTTTAATCCCTCTAACTCCTTCTACAATTTTTAAGTCATGGTCATTTAATTTTTCAACAACAGTACTCCCAGGAGGCCCAAATCCAGTGCCTGCATTTTGAATAGTTAGATATTCTGTTCCAAGACTTGCAAATTGTCCTGTAACAGCATCTCTCAGCCCTTGCCCTAAACTTATTAATGCAATAACAGCAGCAATTCCAATAAAGATTCCTAACATAGTCAGCCAGCTTCTTAATTTTCTTCTTCGCAGATTATTCAATGCAAGTTTAAAGAAATCAGTTAGCATTTTAATTTATATTTTGTATTTTTATATCTTGATTAATTTTTTTTGTAATTTATTAAACAATTTTAAGATAAATATTAATTAGGTTAATGTGTTTTTCATAACTTAATTTTTTAATATATAATCTAACTCCTCCTTAATATTACTAAATAAATTTTTTAGTATTACAAATTTATTTATTTACAATCATCCCATCTTTTAATCTGTAAATCTTATCTGCATGTTTAGCCATATTATGGTCATGAGTTACCATAATGATTGTTTTTCCTTCTTTGTTCAATTCTTCAAATATTTTAACAACTTCTTCTCCTGTTTTGCTGTCTAAGTTTCCTGTTGGTTCATCAGCAAGAATAACCTCAGGATCATTTGCGAGAGCTCTTGCAATTGCAACTCTCTGCCTTTCTCCTCCACTTAACTCACTGGGCAAATGCTTAAGCCTTGGGCCCATATTTAATCTATTTAATATTTTTGTTGCTCTTTGAATTCTTTCTTGTTTTTCTATTCCTTGAAAAATCATAGGCAACATGACATTTTCTAATGCAGTTAAAGTAGGTATAAGATTAAATGTCTGAAAAATAAAACCTATTTTTTTCCCTCTTAACTGAGCTAAATCAGATTCATGTAAATGTTCAATATCAACATTATCTAAATAAATATCCCCTGTTGTAGCAAAGTCTAATGCACCAACAAGATTCATCATTGTAGATTTTCCGCTTCCAGAAGGGCCAACAATAGCAACAAAATCTCCTCTGTGTATATCTAGATTAATATCTTCAACAGCATGAATTTTAGTACCACCCATAATATAGTCTCTATGGACATTTTCTAATCTGATTATATCATCTTTTTTGTGCCCATCTATTTTATTAGTTTTTGTGCTTTTATCCATATTTTTTCTAAGAAAACTCAGTATTTAAAATTATAAGTACTATACCTAATTTATCTTATGAATAATCAAAAATTATTATTTGCTTTGCAGATCAGAAAGTTATCTTAACCCTTATAATTTTATTGATTGCTTCTTATTATTTATTTTATTATATTATTGATTTTCTTTATTTACTAGAATTTTCTTATTAATTTCTCAATCTCTTCCCAAGATTTTACACTATTTAATTTTCTTCTTAACTCTCTGCTTCCTTCTAATCCTTTTGTAAACTCCTGAGCTTTTAGTTTGGTATCACTTATTGAGAATATATTATATTTTTTTGCTAGTTTAATATATTCAAAAAAATCACTAATTTTTTGTTTTTTTGTTTGCTTAATTTCTTTCCCTGTTTTTAAATATTCATTTATTTGTTTGAAAATAAAAGGATTTCCAATAGCAGCTCTTCCAATCATAATATAATCACAATTAGTTTCTTTTAACATTTTTTCAGCAGATTTTCCATCAACAACATCTCCATTCCCAATAACAGGAATTTTTACATTCTGTTTAACCTCTCTTATTACCCCCCAATCAGCTTTTCCAGAATATCCTTGTGCAACTGTTCTTGCATGAATAGTTATAGCACTTGCTCCTGCTTTTTCACAAATTTTTGCAATTTCAATTGCATTATTGCTTCTTATTTTTACTGTAATTGGCTTTTTTATTGATTTTGAAA
>Ga0315276_10002917_pt1 | contig 15647 bp, 8 predicted proteins | sample YL17G05_0_MG_FD_204542 | JGI IMG/M metagenome (GOLD analysis project Ga0315276, IMG submission 204542) | Sediment microbial communities from Yellowstone Lake, YNP, Wyoming, USA - YL17G05_0 | ecosystem: Environmental > Aquatic > Freshwater > Lake > Sediment | place: USA: Wyoming | collected...
GGTCTTCCCGGCCGACGTAGTACTTGAAGTAGTAGAGGACCACGCTGCCCCGCATCGCGAGCGTGATGAACAGGATGAACGTCAGGACGAACATCGCGAGCCACGGGCCGTTCTTCAGCAGATCCGCAAAGTGCTGCCTGGTCGACGCCGTCTGATCAGGAGCGGGCTGGATCCGCTCTCTGGTCGTGGCGAAGGTGACGAAGAAGAGCACGACGGCGAGGGCCGAGAAGATCCCGATCGTGTACTGGTAGCCCTTCGCGCTGCTGCCCTGCCCGAAGTAGTGCACCATCGGGAGGGCCAGGCCCTGGATAACCAGTTGCGCGATCATCGCGCACACGAAGCGATAGGACGACAGGCTGGTGCGCTCGCCCAGGTCGCCAGTCATCACACCGGAGAGAGCCGAGTACGGCAGGTTGTTGGCCGAGTACACGGCCATCAGCGCGATGTAGGTGACGTAGGCGTAGATGAGCTTGCCGGCCGGGCTGAGATCGGGCGTCACGAAGGTCAGGAATCCCATGATGCCGAAGGGCACCGCGGTCCACAGCACCCAGGGCCTGAACTTCCCCCACCGCGTATTCGTCCGGTCGGCGACGGCACCCATGATCGGGTCGAAAATCGCGTCGAAGACGCGCACGGCCACGAGCAGCGTTCCGGCGGCGGCGGCCGTGATCCCGAACGTGTCCGTGTAGAACACCAGCTGGAACATCACCATCGTCTGGAAGATGAAGTTCGCGGCCGTGTCGCCAAGGCCGTAGCCTACCTTCTCGACCACCGACAGCCGTTGATCGTTGCTCGCCATGTGTGTCCCTTCTGCTAGCGGTACGCCGGGTCAGAAGACCCGGCCTCCATGCGCCGATGGAGCCCGGTGGCGTCCCTTCGGCTTCGCTCAGGGCAGGCAGCCCCCGGGGCGCTGCGGGCCGTCCGTCAGCGGCCTGCCACTGTACTGTTGGAAGTAGCGCAGGCACTTGTCACGCCACGCGGCGGCATCGGCGGCCTGCTGATGCAGTTTGCCGAGCACGGCCTGGTACCGCTCGTCGTCCACCTTGCCTCGGAGCGTCGTCCAGCGCGACTCCATGATTCGCGCCTCCTCGGCGCCCTTCGTGAAGTGCCGAACGAGCGCATCCCAGAGCGTCAGGCCGGACGCGAGCCGGTACCCCCACGGGAGCCGGTGAAACCAGAGGAGGAGCGGCTCCGGGCACGTCGCCGGGTCATTCCACCGCTCGCGCAACGGCGACCGGTACTGCCCGACGGCGTTGCTGCCCCGGGTCGTCCGGTCGAAGCCGATGCCCGAGGCGTCCGCCCGGTGGTAGTACACCGCGGACCAGTCCAGGCGACGGGGATCCGCATTCTCCGGCATTGGCGCGTAGTGATCGCCGCCGATGAGGTGGTGCAAGCCGAGCGGCATGGTGTAGTCGACGTACGTCTCACGCGAGCCGAGCATGATCGACCGGATCGTCGACATCACGTCCGGCGAATGCCCCCAGGTCATGGCGATCCACTCGTCCGCAATGTCCGCGGCCGTCAGGCCAGGATTCCACGCGAGTCGGCCGTACGCGTACCAGTTGGCCTGCCCGAAGTCGTGACCGGTCCAGTTGAGATCGCTGCCGGTGTTGGCTACTCCCGCGATCCCTGTGCGCCCGTAGCCGTGAAGGCTGCCGTCGAGGATCTTCGCGACGGTGGAACCGGGGCCGGCGGCGTAGGTGTCGGCGTCGAGGACCTCCTTCCACATCGGTGCGAGGTACACCAGGTGTGTGGACTGGCCCAGGTACTCCTGCGTAATCTGAAGCTCCGCCATCAGGGGCGTGCTCGGCATCGCGCCGAACAGCGGGCTGAACGGCTCCCGGGGCTGGAAGTCGAGGGGGCCGTTCTTGACCTGCACCATGACGTTCTCGCGGAAGCGGCCGTCGAGGGGCACGAACTCCAGCCAGGCGCGCTTCACGCGGTCGGGATCGACGTCGGCGGAATACACGAAGGCGCGCCACATGACGATGCCGCCGTGCGGCGCGAGGGCGTCGGCCAGCATGTTGGCGCCGTCGGCATGCGTGCGCCCGTAGTCCTGCGGCCCCGGCTGCCCCTCGCTGTTGGCCTTGACGAGGAATCCCCCGAAATCGGGGATGAGGCGGTAGATTTCCGTGGCCTTGTCGCGCCACCAGCGCGCGACGGCCGGGTCGAGCGGGTCTGCCGTGGCGAGTCCGCCCAGAGCGCGCGGCGCGTTGAAATTCGCCGACAGGTACACGCGAATGCCGTACGGCCGGAGCGTCCCCGCCAGGGCGGCCGCCTTCTCGAGATAGGGCGCGGTGAGCGACTCGGGCTTCGCGTTGACGTTGTTCAGGACGGCGCCGTTGATGCCCACCGAGGCGTTCGCGCGGCCGTATTCCTCAATCCGCGGATCGACGCGACCGGGCAGCTCCGCCCAGTTCCAGAGCGAGGGGCCCCCATAGCCGCGCTCGATCGTACCGTCGAGGTTGTCCCAGTGATCGAGCAGGCGCAGCGCGACCCGCGGCCTCTCCTCGATGGCCAGACGTGCGATGGGCTTCCCGGTCTGGACGAGACGCAGGAGGTGAAAGACGCCGTACAGAGTCCCTCGTTCACTCCGGGACGCAATCACGGTCACGGCGTGCCGTCCCACGGTGGTGGATCGGATGAGGAAGCCGTCGTCGCCCGCCCGAGCGAGAGGTTCCGCCCATCCCAGGCCCGCGATCACCGGGGAACTCCCGGGCGTGCCGATCAGGACCGCGCCGTCGGACTTCACGGCCTGCGACACGGGGAGACTCGCGCCGAGAAGGCCGAGCAGCCCGCGCTGGAGTTCCGCCACAATCACCCGCCCAGTCGGCGTGTCCCGCTCGATGACGACCGACGACACCGCGCGACGGTAGCCGGCCCGCAGCGTCCCGTCCTCGACGGGCGCGTAGCGAAGCCAGAGGTCGTGGCCGGTTTCGGCGCGCGCGTGACCGGTCCACGCAGACACTGCCAGAGCCAGTGCCAGCAGGTGGCACGCCCGGCGGAATGGCGTGTCAGATCTCGTGACGTGTGATACGCGGTCGGCCAACTCGAATGCCTCGCAAGGGGCGGGTCTGGCTCGCCATCGGCAGGATGGCCCGCTCATAATACGCGTAAGGCCCTGTAAATGAACAAAGATAGCATCGTGCACGTGCGGACCGGCCATAAGAGCCTGTAAGGAAACAACTGGTGATACCTTTGTTTCCTAACAGGCTCTAAGCAACAAATTGCTACAACACAGAATCGGACGGCTTCCCTGCGCGACTTGACATGATTTGCGACAACAACTATATCAACCTACGCGCCGCTATCGACGCCAACCGCGGCGATCCGCAGAACGGCTGGGACACCGATCAGTTCCCGACGGATCTGTATCAGGCGACGGAAGCGATGATGATCGTCCTTCAGGCGGGTGGCTTCGTGCACGGCGGACTCAACTTCGACGCCAAAGTGCGACGCACCTCGTTCACCGAGGGGGACGGACTGCGTTTCTCTCAGGGCCAGCTCACGCTCGCCGAACTGGCGAAACTGGCGGAGAGCCATGAGGATCTGCCGCTCATCAGCGGCAAGCAGGAACTGATCGAGAACATCATCAACCAGTATCTGTAGCCAGCTTCTGACGCGGAATCAGATCTACTCGATGCGTGGTCGGGCCGCAGGCGTGGAGCCCCATCTCGTGCATGTGCCGTCGGCGGTCACCGCGGCCTGTCGCGATCCTCGCATCTGCGGGTCGTGATTACTTGCGCTTTCCCGTGAAAGTCCCTTCGCCGAAGCCGCCGAACGAGACCTTCCCCTTCATGGCGTTATTGTCCTCGATGGTGCCGACGAAGGTCAGCTCGATCGAGTTCCCCTGAACGCTGGCCGTGAAGGAGAACTGGATCGCCTGTCCCTTCACGCTGCCCGTCAGGTCCGCCTCGCCAAGCACGGTCGACGAGTAGTGGCCCGTCAGCTTCTCGCCGTCCTGCTTGAAGGTCACCTGTGGAGTACCGGTGCCCGCGTCGGTCTGGACCTCGAACGCCCAGCCGCCGGTCACGTCGATCTTCGCCTGGGCCTGGGGTTGCGCGGCGGCGGATCCCGTCGAGGACGCCAACGCAATCGCCAGAACCACGGCCACCTGACGAACTGTCGCCTGGTACATATTGTTCCTCCATCGTGATGAAACCATGAACATCATCGTGACAGGGTTCCAGCCAGCCAGGAAGCCGGGGATTGGTCCGACAACATGGAGGCGTCGCTCTACTTCCCCATCAGGTCGTTCACCGCGTTCGCCAGGAAGATGTAGTTCGCGCAGATGTCGATGACGTACTCGTTCTCGCCCCACAGGAAAGGCCAGTCCTCCTTGTTCTCCGGGAAGTCGGGCTTCAGCACCAGGATGCCTGGAACGACACCGCCCGCGATGAATGCGAAGTCGGCGCGGTTGCTTCCGTAGGCGACCATCTTCGAACGGGTGCCCACCCCCGACACGAACGAGACATTCGACGCGGGATGGCACCCGAGGATGTAGGTGAGGCCCCGGAGCACGAACTCCGGTCCGATGAGATCGGGATATGCCTTGTGGAGGTGATAACCGGTGACCGCCCAGCTGATCACGCCTTCGTTGCCGGCCCATCCGCCGGTGCCGATCGGGACCCCGTAGGGGTTCTGCGTGGACAGCCCGTCCATCTCGTCCTTGTACTTCCTGACGTACGGGTCCAGCTTCCCTTTGAATGCCGCGTCGACGTACGGCAACGCCCTGACGGCGAGCGACATGTTCCGGGCCAGCGAGCGATCCAGGGCCGGCCAGATCAGCTCGTTGAACCTGTCGGCATACAGCCGATCTTTAGTCGCCATCAGCAACTGGAACGCCGTCGGCAGTTCGGCGCCTTGGCCGAACATGGCTGCCGGGCCGGTGGTTGGAGCGGCTGCCGGCGCCTGGCGCTCGTCGTTCCATGCCTTCTTCGCAGCGGCCAGGCACTCCTCGGCAAGCGCATCGTTATAGCCCCGCAGGGCGCGACTGGCCGCGGCGAGGGCCGCAGCCGCGTTGTAGTTCGTCCCGGGAGACCTGTTCGTGAACGCCCACCGGTCGTCCGGAGTGCCGCTGCGCAGTCCATTCGACACGTAGGGCGCGAGCGCGGGATCGTAGACGAGGCCGTCAGTCTGCGTGGAACCGTCGCCGAGGTGATGGTACTGGTGGAGCCGTGGTTCGATGATCCCGGGGATGGCCCGGCCGAACGCCCGATATTGCGCCGCGAATTGCAGCGCGCCGTGCTCGATCTGCTGCAGCAGGTCCGGCTTGCCGTCCGGACGATGGATGTCCACGAAGCGTCCGGGCTGGTCCACCAGGGTTTCGTCGCGCGTGGGCTTGAAGCGCTCCCAGGTGTCCACGAAGTGCATGACGGTGCTGGCGTGAGAGCCCGCTCGGATGTCGAAGTCGCCCGCATCGAACCAGCCGCCGACGTTGAGGCCGGGGATGTGCTCGCCGGGCTTGTACGGCGTCTCGGTGGACGGACCCATCCTGTAACCGTCGAAGTGCTGGGTGTTCACCGGGGCCTGGCGGGCGTCATCGAGGTGCGCCGCGCCGTGCCACACGCGGTACGCCTCGTTCACGAACATGTGATCCATCTGGACCGGAAACCAGACGTCCAGGGTCTGGTGCCAGATGTTCCGGTACACCTGCGGGCCGACGGGAAACGTCTCCGTCCGCTGTCCCCCGTACTGGATGAAGTACAGGCCCGTGCGCTGAATGGCGCTGAAGTCGAAGGTCGCGTAATCGTACCGGAGGTACCGGCCCCACCGCTGGACGGTTGCCTTCAGCCTCTCGACAGCCGCGCCGTCCGCCGTCACTTCGAACACGGTTGCCGTCGCGAGAGGCGCGTCGTTCGGGTCCAGCTCGATCACCCCCTGTTTCGTCTGCGTCGGGAGGTAGCCGGCCTGGGAAAACCCGACAACGGGAGCGCGCTTCCAGCCATCGACGGTGTGGGGACGGATGGACCATTCCGCCACCTTCCCCGTCGACTTCGCCGGGATGAGCGTGCGGACGACAAGCCACCCGTTCTGGGCGACGTTGCGACCGTCGAGCAGCATCAACTCGCCCATGGTCGACTGGATCGTCACATGACGTTCAGGGTCCTCGGGAGCCAGCACCAGGATCCTGCCGGCGGTGATCGGGTCGACTTCCACGTACTCCTGCCGGCCCCGGTCATCGTACGTCGTGTGACCGGCGAACTGCGTGATCTGCGTGTCCGCCGGCTTCACCTGCATGGGCCCTGATGGGTAGAGAGGGATGATGCCGGGCGTACCATCCATCAGGTAGGTCTTCTGGAAATAGGCGGACGGCAGGAACTCGATGTTGAGCCCGGTCCGGCCCTCCAGCCGCTCGGGAAGCGGTTTGTCGAGAAAGACGCTGATCAGGAAGCCCTGGCCCTCCGGTTTGACGATCATCCTCGAATTGAAGTCGAACGCGTCGTACCGCAGCAGCACCTCGATGGTGTTCGCCGCCTTGTCCACCTTCCGCTCGACGAGTTTCGGGATTTGATCCCACTGCTCCGGGGTTGGCTTCAGCCGAACGGCACCGCCGGTGGCCGTTCTCACGCCGTGGTGGATCAACTCGATGCCGGCGGTCTTCTCGTCGAAGAACATGCCGTTGTACTGGCTGCTGAACACGAAGACGTTCAGGCCCCGCCGTTCGAAGTACTCTCGGTCGTTGATCGTCAACGGACCGTCCTGGGCAACGGCGTTCCCACAGACCAGCAGTGACGCGATCGAGAGTGTCAGCGTGACTGGTGCAGCCGCCAGGGCGTGCGCCGCAAAGCCGAGGATCCTGTTCATGGTGTGCTCCATTCATGGACGGGACCGGGTCCCACCCGCGCACGGCGGCCTCCGTCCTTGTCGACAGCGCCGCCGGCTGTGCGCCGCGGGAGGGATTATAGCCGGAGTGGCCCAGAAGGCAGATAGTTCGAACCCAGAACTGTTCGAAACCAGAACGGACCGCCTGCGGCCATTCGAGGCCGCTTCAGGCCGTCGGCGTCAGCGCCGGCGCATGCTTTGTTCGTGACGCGAACTGTTAGACACGGGCGGCGGACTGGCAGTAGACTCCCGCTGACTCGGAGGAGACCGGCGGCGGAGGAAACCGGCCATGCGCGCAGTTCTGCTCGGCGTCGTTTGTCTGTCCTGCATACCGGGTCTCGGCAGCGGGCCGTCTCCCGCTCCCACGGCTGACATCAAGGTCGACCAGGTTGGCTACCTGCCAACCTCGCCGAAGGTCGCGATGGTGGCGGCCCGAACCGCCGCCGGCGCGTTCGTCGTGCGCCGTGTCAGCGAAGGAAGGATTGTCTTTCGCGGGAATCTGTCGGCGCCTGCGGCCGACCCCAGTTCCGGCGACACGGTGCAGACGGCGGATTTCAGCGCCCTGAAGACTGATGGCCGCTTCTGTCTCGAGGTGGCCGGCGTGGGCGTCAGCTGGCCCTTCGCCATCGCGCCCGATGCGTACGCCCGTACCTTCTATCTCGCTATGCGCTCGTTCTACGGCCAGCGGTGCGGCACGGCCGTGGACCTCGGCCCCGAGTTCCCGGGCTACACGCATGACGCGTGTCACAAGGAAAACGCCTACCACGCGACGTCCGGGAAGACCGGCGTGAAAGCGGCGGGCAACAAGGGCTGGCACGACGCCGGCGATTACGGCCGCTACGTCGTGAACTCGGGGCTGTCCACCGGCACCCTGCTCTGGACCTACGAGATGTTCGCGGACCGCGTGAAGGCCGTCCGGTTGAACATCCCCGAGTCGGACAACACCCTGCCCGACATCCTTGACGAGATCCGCTGGAACCTCGACTGGATGCTGTCGATGCAGGACGAGGACGGCGGCGTCTTCCACAAACAGACCAGCGAGCGTTTCTGCGACTTCGTGATGCCGGAGAAGGACGGCCTGGTGAGCGTCGTCATCGGCACGGGCGGCGAGCCGTACAAGTCGTCGTGCGCCACGGCCGATGTCGCGGCCGTGATGGCGATCGCCGCGCGGATCTACCTGCTGGGCCGGAACACGTTCTCGCTGTCGTGGGTGACCCAGGTCGAATCCAACCCCTTCAGGCACCCGCACCATCGGCCGAGCGGCGCCGACCGGAACGCCGAGCCGTGGCCCGGCCTGCTCGCCGGCGGGCCAAACGGGCGCAAACAGGATCCCGCCATGAAGGGGCTGCCGGACCTGCCCCCGGCGAAGATGTACATCGACGACCAGGAGTCGTACGCCTCGAACGAGGTCGCGATCAACTGGAACGCCCCGCTCGTGTTCCTGCTGGCCGGCCAGCTGCCCGCGAAGAAATGACGGACGTAGAGGTGGATCAAGGCGTATGTGGCGCAGGGCTACCCTGCCTTGAGCGAAGTCGAAGGGAGCCCTGTGGAAACAGGCCTGAAGGCCTGTTCTACAGGTTGTGAAACCCCCTCCAGTATCTCGAGGTCGATCATGAAGGCGTGTGTGAGACCTTCGATGGTGCTCTTTGTGGTGCTGTGCGCAACTTCCGCGGCGCTCGTCGCCGGCGGCGCCAACTACAAGAACTTCGACGTCGCCGTGTATTGCCGCGTCTACGAGGTGCGCCAGATGAAGGATCCGGCGTACCTGGAGAACACCTGGGCGGCGATCTCGAAGCACGTGAAGGTCGACAAAGTCTACCTCGAGACGCACCGCGACACGATTGTCGTGGACCAGGAGACGCTCGACGCGGCGAAGAAGTTCTTCGCGGGCAAGGGCGTGAGAGTGGCGGGCGGCATCACCGCCACCATCAACGAATCGAACCAGTTCGAGACCTACTGCTACTCCAATCCCGAGCAGCGCAGGAAGCTGCAGGACGTGGTCGAATTCACGGCGAGGAACTTCGACGAGATCATCCTGGACGATTTCTTCTTCACCAGCTGCAAGTGCGACCTCTGCGTCCGCGCGAAAGGCAGCCGGAGCTGGACGGCGTTCCGGCTTGAGCAGATGGACGAAGCCGGGCGCAACCTGGTGATGAAGCCGGCGCGGGCGGTCAACCCGAATGTCAAGGTCGTCATCAAGTACCCGAACTGGTACGACCACTTCCAGAACCTGGGCTTCAACCTCGAGACCCAGCCGAAGTACTTCGACCGGATCTACACGGGGACTGAGACGCGCGACCCGGTATACAGCAACCAGCACCTGCAGCAGTACCACGGTTATTCCATCTTCCGGTACTTCGAGAACATCAAGCCGGGCGGCAACGCGGGCGGATGGGTGGACTCGGGCGGGCTCCGCAACCTGGACCGCTACGCCGAGCAGCTCTGGCTGACGCTGTTCGCGAAGGCGCCGGAGATCACCCTCTTCGACATACGGCAGCTGTACCAGCCAGTCAGGCAAGACGACGGGAGCATGGCGCCGGAATCGGAGCTGGCGCGCCTGGCCGGATACGTGTTTCAGCAGGTGGACGGCTTCATCGGGAAACTCGGAAAGCCGATCGGTGTGAAGACGTACAAGCCGTACCACTCCTCGGGCGAGGACTTCCTCGCGAGCTACCTCGGCATGATCGGGATCCCGGTGGACATCGTCCCCGACTTTCCGGCGGAGGCGAAGACCGTCCTCCTGACCGAGGCCGCGAAGGAGGACCCCGCGATCGTGGACAGGATCAGGCGGCAGCTGCAGGAAGGCAAGAACGTCGTCATCACCTCGGGGCTGCTGAAGGCGCTCCAGGGAAAGGGGATCGAGGACATCGTCGAACTGGAGTACACGGGACGGACCGTCTCCACGCGCGAGTTCTTCGGCCGCGGCCTGAACGCCCGATCGGAAACGGACATCCTGATTCCCGAGATCCGATACGCGACGAACGACTCCTGGGAAGTCGTGAGCGCGCTGACCTCGCCGACCCGCACGACGGGCACGCCGATTCTGCACTCGGCCAGGTACTCGAAGGGCGTGCTCTACGTGTTGACCATTCCGCAGGCGCAGGGCGACATCTACAGTCTGCCGCCAGATGTCCTCACGGCGATTCGGAACGTGGTGTGCCGCGACATGTATGTTCGCCTGGAGGCGCCGAGCCAGGTCAGCCTGTTCGTCTACGACAACGACACGTTCATCGTGGAGTCGTTCCGCGACAGCTCGGGCACGGCGCGCGTCGTCACCGACCGGCGGATTGCCAGACTGCGCGACCTCGTCACGGGAAGGGAACTGATCGGCCAGCCGCGGGGTGACAGGATGGTTTTCGACGTGTTCGTCAGGCCGGGGAGTTACAGCGTGTTCGGCGTCATCCAGTAGACGCAGGATCGATGAGGTGACCGCGATGCTTCGATCTGTCTTCGCAGGCCTGTGCATGGCGCTCTCCTGCGGCCCGGCGCTCTCGGCACAGCCGCCGGCGCACGCCTGGGAACTCCAGGAGATCGAGTTGCGAGCGTCCCGCCCGTACGCGAATCCGTACGTCGAGGTGGAGTGCTGGGTCGATCTGAAGGGCCCAGAATTCTCGAAGCGCGTGTATGGCTTCTGGGATGGAGGGGACGTGTTCCGCGTCCGCCTCGTCGCCACCGCCCCGGGACAATGGAGCTGGACGAGCGGGTCGAACCAGCCAGTGGATGCCGGGCTGAACGGGAAGACCGGCGCGTTCACGGCCAGGGACTGGACCGAGGAGGAAAAGCGGCAGAACGCGAACCGGCGCGGCTTTCTGCGGCCGGACGCGAAGGGCCACGCGCTGCAGTACGCCGACGGCACGCCCTACTTCCTGCTGGGCGACACCTGGCTCGGGGCCGCGACGTGGCGCCTGCCGCTGACCGATGCGCCGGCCGACGCGGCTTACCAGGCAGAGCCGGGCGTCACCTTCCAACAGGCCGTGGCGCTGCGCAAGAGGCAGGGCTTCAACTCGGTGAGCATGATCGCGGCGTTTCCGACGTGGGCGTCGGACCAGTATCCCGCCACCTACGCAGACCGGAAGGGAATCTACTACCGCAACGCGTGGGAGGCGTTCGGGATCATGGTCCCGGGCGACAAGCCCACGGCGAAATCGATGCATGACGAGCGCGGCAACCGGCCGTTCGAAATCGTGCCGGGAAGCGAAGGGCTTCCGGACTACGACCGCATCGTACCTGCGTTCTTCCGGAGCCTCGACGGGAAGATGCAGCACCTGAGCGACCAGGGGTTCGTCGCGATGCTCGAGACCATCCGGCGCGATGTCGCCCCGCCGTGGAAGGCGTACTTCGACTTCAACGAGTCGTACGGGAGGTTCCTGCAGTGCATGGTGGCGCGTTACGGCGCGTACAACATGATCTTCAGCAAGGTCCATTTCGACATCTACCTTCCGCGCTACAGCCTGACGGCCGAGGAGTTCAACGAGGCCATCACCCGTCACTACCGGAAGTACGGCCCCATGCCATTCGGCCAGCCGGTGACGTCGCTGATCGACCACGCCACGGACACCACGTTCGGCACGGGCGAGAAGGCGCCGTGGATCACGATGCACAGCACGGGGAACAAGCCGCGGGACCACGCCATCTATGCCGCGCTGGAGCGGCAGTTCCAGATCTCGCCCGCCATGCCGACGGCCGACCTGGAGCCGCACTACACGGGCTGGGTACACGGCAACAACGTGGTGGACGGCGAGCAGGCCGAATCGGGATCGGACCGCGACAACTATTTCTCACGCGCCCAGATGTACGGCTGCGTGCTATCGGGAGGGCTGGCAGGCCACGTGCACGGCACGGGCGCCTACGACGTGACCAGCGCGGCCGAGCCGCCCGGACCGCGGCCCCACTTCTGGCAGGCGCTCGGGTTCGAGTCGGCGGAGTACATGCGCGGGTTGGGTACGTTCATCCTCTCGGAGGGCCCTCGCTACCGGAACCTGCAGCTCGCCTCCGGCGATCTCTCGGCGCGGAAGGCGACGGGAAGCTCAGAGACCGGGCTCGACGGCTGGTCGTTCCTCATGCGCACGGCGGACAAAGGTCTCGGGCTCCTGTACTTCGAGAACAGGGCGCAGCGCAGCCGGACCTCCGGCTGGCGGCCGAACACCCGCTACCTCTTCACCTGGTTCGACCCCCGCGCGGGCGAGTGGCGGGAATCGATCGAGCTCGGGTCTGACGGCGCCGGCGTCCTGCAGCTGCCGCCCTTCCCGGGCGGGCAGGACGTGGCGGGCACGGACTGGGCGGCGAAGATCGTGGCGCGGTAAGCACGAGACCAGGACTCCGAATCGTCGACCGCAGGGCGCCATCACCCTCCGTGGAGGTCGAGGCTTCAGCCTCGACGCACACCCCGGGGGCTGAAGCCCCCGGGCTCCATCCGGACCCGCCTCACCGTACCTGCCGCACGACGAAGTACGGCATGTTCGCCAGGTCCGGCATGAAGCCGGGATACAGCGAGGCCCTGTCCAAGCCCTCCCTCAGCTCGAAGTAGTACTGCAGCGGGAACCTGCTGTCGGTGTAGGCCGCGGGAATCGTGGCGCGATGCGCCTCGCCCTGCCGCACCATCTCCTCCATCTGATAGCGCTCGGCCTGATTCACGTGCCGGTAGTGGACGCGAACTGCCGCCGGCGACGCCGGCGCGTGCACGGTGAGCGTCAGTTCCAGCTGTTCCCCGGGCACGAAGCCGGCCGGTACCATGTGGCGGCACACCGGCGCGGGACGCTCAGGCCGGCCGATCATCTCGTCGATCGCCGCACGCACCTCCGCGGACTCGGCCGTGTCCGAGGCGGCGGAGGTGAGCGCCTGCTCCATGGTGGCGATGTCGGCGTCCATTGCCGGAAGCCGATCGAGCCAGTGGCCGCGCTGGTGCGGCAGCGGGCCGAAGGTGATGTCGGCGACGTAGGTGGTCTTGGCCTCCTGGGCGAACCGCTTCCACTGGTCCGTCGCCTGCCGGTACAGCCTCAACGCTGCCTCGAGTGCACGGCGTGAGCCGGACGTCTTGAAGACTGCATACAGCGCGGCGCTCCGGAATTTCGTCGCGAAGAAGCGGCCGATGCCGAGCTGGACGCGGATGTCGATGGCCGCCCGAAGGAACTCGGGATTCGACTTGGTGTCGGCACCGCGGCCCGCTTCGGCGAGCTTTGCGGTGGCGGCGTCGGCGAGGTCCTCGATCCACTGGGCGACCTGGACGGGGGAGTACTTGCCGCTGGCCTCATGAGCAAGGAGGTGGGCGACGTACTCATCGACGGTCGAAAACAGCTGGGGGTCGAGCGGACTGACGTGACCGGACACTTTCGGCGCGGGAGTATCGCCGTACGGCGCCAGCGCGGCGGGATTCGTGATCGACTGGTTCGTGTAGAACTCCGGGCTGTAGGTGTCCTGGGCCGCGGAGGGCAGGTGCGCGGTCGTGATGATCGGCAGAATGCGAGTCGCGCTGCCCAGGGCGGCTTCCACCGCCGGTGCAGCCGACCTGTATTGGGTGCGCAGCAGGCGCCGCCATGTGTCGGGGTCGGACTCGGGATTATAGAGCAGGCGTCCCCAGACGCGGTACGTATAGAGGTATTTCTCCCAGTCTCGCCGCGGGTTCAGCGATGAATCGGCGTAGGCGCAACGGCCGCCCGCGATCCCCGAGCCCCGCCGGCCCTTGAACGAGAGCGGTTCGAACAGCTCGGCGCCGTCGCTGCCGCAGAACTGGAACGCCCGCGCGTGCGCGGCCGCGGTGACGGGATCACCCCAGAGCAGGAGCTTGTGCGTGCCGGGAAACACGCGGTACATGACACCGTAGGGACGCCCTTCCTGCATGAAGTCCGCGTAGCCGTACCGCGTGTGGTTCCTGGATCCCATGCTCAGGGCGGAGAAGGCATCGGCGCCCGCTTCGACGTGCGGCAGTTCCAGGTCCCGGATGGCTGCCTGCTGATACGGCAATCCCATGTGCTCGGCCCAGTACTTGGCTGACAATCGGACCGGCATGCCGACCGAACGGGCGGCGGCGATCATCGTCTCGTCGAGCCCCTTGACGTGCAGTTCGATCTCCAGCCTGCGGCCGGAGCGGGGCACGCCTTCGAAGATCGTCTTCCAGAAGGCGTAGCTGCCTTCATGCACGCCGCTTTCATAGTGGGTGCGGAGGGTCACGCCGGTGATGTCCGGGCAGGCCTGCAGGAGCGCCGCGAGGGCGTCGCGGGAATAGGCCGCCTGGTTCTCCGGCGTCAGTCCGTCGATGGTGTAATTGGCGTGCGGGCTGTCGTCCCAGCGGTAGCCGTGGGTCCAGATCCCCAGCTGGAAGTCGATGCCGTGCGCCGCCGCCTCGTGGCTGATGAACCGCAGCATCTCGAGGTTGCGATCACGCTCGGCGTCCGGCAGGTTCCTGGCCCGGACGTCGTAGCCGGGAACCGGGAGCAGGAACGGGTACGGGAACAGGAAGTAGGCGTCCACGACATTCCGCAGCGTGTCGTAGCCGAAGCCGAGGGCCAGATGGAACCGATTGAACCGCTGGCAGGCGAGCATCCCGAAATACGCGGGCCAGAACTCGCGATCATTGAACCAGGGCGTATCCTCCACGTTGCTGACAAACGGACGGCCGATCGCCCTGACCGTGTTGAACGGCTGCTCCACCGATGGCTTCGCCCCGATCAGCGCCTCGACGGGGTGCTCGGCGTGCCGGACCCGATCCGCCAGTTCGAGGACGCCGTACATCAAGCCGCGCGAATCTCGGCCGCACGCCAGCAGGACCGCGCGGCCCCGGTGCGTCCCCGGCACCAGCGCGAGCGACTCAGGCTGGGTGAGCGCCGGCAGCCCCGCGTTCTTCATCGCCTGTGCGGCCGATGGGGTGTCCCATCCGGCGACGGCCAGGCTCAGCCCGGCGGCGGGCGACCGCTCGACTGCGTCGACCAGGGGAGCGGCCACGCCACGCTGCGCCAGGGCCTGCCGCAGTTCGCGAAGGGCCCACTGGACCTGTGGCGCGGCCGCCACGCGATCGTCGGGAGACACGACGATGGGGACGTTGCCACCCGCCGCGGCCTGGGGGAATGAGGGGCTTCGGAACCCGAGGCCGCCGATCGAGAGTGCCGAGAGCTGCAGGAACCCGCGCCGGGAGTATCGAGATCCTTCCATATGGCACCACGAGCCAGTGGACGCGCGCGACTGTACATGAAATGGATCCCGGCAGGCAATGCGCCGCTCGGAGTTCGCGCGTCGCGTCCGGGTCTCGCAGCCCGTGGTGGTGGCGCGCGAGCCGATGGTTGACGGGCCCCCGTCGGGCGAACTAGTGTCCACTGGTCACGAGGGGGACGCCATGGATCGGCGATCGTTCGTAAAGAACATGGCGGTCATGTCCGCCGGGACAGGGTTGGGTCTGGGATCGACGGCGGGCCAGGAGGCGGACATCAGCGCCGCGCGCATTCCGCGCTGGCGCGGGTTCAACCTGCAGGGCCGGTTCGCGATGCCCGGGAAGCCGGCCCCTGGGAGAGCGTTCGACGAATTCGACTTCGCCGCCATGGCTGAATGGGGATTCGATTTCGCCCGCCTGCCGCTGAACTACTGGGCCTGGGGTGACCGCACCGACTGGTCCGTCCTCCGGGAAGAGCCGTTGACAGAGATCGATCGCGCCATCGATCTTGGCCGGCAGTACGGCATCCACGTCAATCTGAACTTCCACCGGTGCCCGGGGTATTGCATCAACGGCCGCGAACTGGAGCAGGCCGACCTGTTCACGGGCACCGCGGCCCAGCGCCAGAAGGCCCAGGACGCCGTCGTCCTTCACTGGAGGGCCTTCGCGCGGCGGTACAAAG
>Ga0315276_10002921_pt1 | contig 15642 bp, 13 predicted proteins | sample YL17G05_0_MG_FD_204542 | JGI IMG/M metagenome (GOLD analysis project Ga0315276, IMG submission 204542) | Sediment microbial communities from Yellowstone Lake, YNP, Wyoming, USA - YL17G05_0 | ecosystem: Environmental > Aquatic > Freshwater > Lake > Sediment | place: USA: Wyoming | collected...
ACCCGCAACGCAATGGAGCTCTATGGGAATGCGAAGAAGAACCACACGATTTCCGCCGACTCAATGTCCTTGGCAAGGGCGGATCGCTGTGATGCGATGATTTCCTATCTGGGATTCTGGCATTCAAGCGAACCCTCAGAGAAGAAAATGCTTCTCGACCAAGCATGGAATCTTACCAAAAGGGCATTGAGCGCGTTGGGAACCTCAGGAAAGACTGCTGAATTCGGCAAGACTTTCAACCTTCTGTCAATGAGCACCGCGTTAGCATTCAACTACGAGTGGGATTTCAGCACCAGAGACAGGATGCTAAAGGATGCATTGGCTATCGCCGAGAAGGCTGCCAATTCTCTCTCAAGCCAGGTTGACGCTGATGAGCTTGCGAGAATCTACGTAGCAACTGCTGGCTTCTTGTCAATGCTTGCCGATGGCTTCGTTGTATCTAGTGAGTTTGCCAGAATTGACACAAAGGCGTTCGAATACCTGGAGAAAGCAAGGCGTCTCTCCGAAAAGATCCTTGATTCCGAGACGCCGATCGGCCACCTCTTTCCATCTCCGACCTCCATGTCTAGGGAAGAGTATATGACGCTTCAGCACAGCGCTGTTGACTTCGGAAGAAGAACCAAGGACAGACTCATTACTGGCTTTGCATTGGAAGGACTGCTTCAGGAAGCTTTCAATCAAGCCTTGAGAGCTGAAGATTCCGATGTAAGAGAGGCTCTTCTTCAGAAGATGCTCCAGTACACGGAGGAAGCCAAACAAGAGTTTGACATAATAGTTTTCACAAGCCCCAGATTTGTTGATATTTGGACCACAGCCCCGTCAGCAGGCTATTACATGGTACTCAGCTATCTCGAATCAGATCGACAGAAGAAACATGCCATCGCAGAAAAGGCTCGTGAGCTATGCGAGGTGCAGCTCGGGCTTGCCAAGACTTCTCGGATTCCTGAGTCAGTATTGCATGCCGAGTGCGATCTGCAGTTGGCTCTCACGGATCTCGCAAGAACCGAGACGGGCATTGAGCGAAAGAGAACCCTTCTGGAACAAGCTATGGAGCATCATCACCAGAGTCTCGAAATGTCAGACAGAATCTATCTACCCAATAGTTATGAAAGGGTATGGCTTCAAGGCTGGAGCTCCGAGACGGAATCTGAACTCGCGTACGTGGAGGAAGACGTTGAAAAGAAGATCAGATTGTATCGTGAGGTAGTTCTCCGCAAGAAGGCGGGTGCGGATTTGCTCGCAGATACCGCTCCGCAAAATGCCTGGTCAATTGGCCTTTGGCAATACGAATGTGGGACTTGTTCTTTGCGTTTGTTCAGTCTGACAAATGAGAATGACTGGCGGGGAAAAGCATTGGAGGCATTTGAACGTGCAGCCGGATGGTTTGACAGAGCAGATCTACCTTCTCGCACGGCTGAGAGCCATTGGGAAGCAGGCAAGGTTCTAGACATCCTCGGAGAACATGAGAAATCGTCAGAAAGATTCCTGTTGGCATCTAGCCAATTCAGAAAGGCCGGGGAGAAGATTACGCGGCTCGCTGATTTCTATCGAGACCACGCATCATACATGGAGGCCTGGTCCGAGATTGAGAAAGCGCGGTACCATCACGCCGAGCAGAATCCTGCCTCGGCGAAGGAACACTACAACATGGCTGCCGGGCTTCTTGAATCAACAGGGAAATGGAGTTTCTTGTCGACCAACTACTTTGCCTGGGCACAGGTTGAGAATGCCGAGGACCTGAGTCAGAGAGAAAGATGCAAAGATTCGATTGATGCGTTCGGTGAGGCCGCGCGGCTGTTCACGGACTCCGAAAGCAAGATGCACGAGCACTCAAACAAGATTGAAAGCACGGAAGAGAAGCAAATGGTGGAGATGCTGATAGACGCTGCCGACCGTAGACAGGAACTCTGCAAGGCAAGGATTGCCCTTGAAGAAGCCAGGCTGCTAGATAAGGAGGGAAGATTGGGCGATGCCTCCGAGAAGTATGGGCACGTGGCAGACATGTTCGCCAAGATCAAGCAGGAATTATCCACCGACCAGGACCAGAAAGAGATTGAACTGATTATCACACTGTCAAAGGCCTGGAAAGCAATGGCGAAAGCCGAGGCGAAATCGTCGCCCGAACTGTACGAAGAGGCTGCGCGTCTTTTCGGCGAGGCAAAGAACCTCAGTCCTGGAGACAAAGCAGTAAACCTGGCGATGGGGCATAGTCGACTCTGCATGGCTCTGGGTGCCGGTGCTAGATATGCGGACACTTCTGATTCCGCCCTTCATGCAGCAGCTGCACAGAACCTTGAGAGCGCGGCCAAGTACTATCTCAAGGCAGATCTGCAGAGCGCTGCAGATTATGCGAAAGCCAGCAAGCTCCTGTTCGATAGTTATGCCTACGTGAACAGGGCAAGCAGTGAGGAGGATCAAGAGAAGAAGACCAAGCTTTACACGATGGCAGAGAAGGTTCTGCAGGCGTCCGTCTCTTCCTACGAAAAGGCTGGTCAGCCTGGAAGGAAAGAACAGGTGCTGAAGATCCTGGCCAAAGTCAAAGAGGATCGGGAGCTAGCGATGTCCTTGGCAGAAGTGTTCCTTGCCCCGGACATTGTCTCAACAACTATGGCGTTCTCATCCCCCGCACCCACACACGAGACAGCTGTTGGTTTGGATAGATTTGAGCACGCCGATGTGCAGGCGACTATGATTGCCAAGCCGAAGGAGCTGCATGTTGGACAGGAACTCAGCCTCGAGATCGAACTGGTGAACGCCGGGAGAGGGCCTGCTCAGCTCACAAAGGTCGAAGGAACTGTCCCCAAGGGCTTCGTGATCGTCCAAGAACCAGAGAAGTATCGGATGGAGGATAGTCAGATCAACCTGAGGGGCAGGAGGCTCGACGCCCTAAAGACGGAGGATGTTAGACTGGTGCTCAAGTCTACAGCCAAGGGCAATTTCACGTTGAAGCCTCGTATCATCTATCTGGATGAGTCGGGAACCTTCAAGTCATGCGAGCCCGTTCCGATTGAAGTATCTGTGAGGGAGATGGGGATATCTGGATGGATCAAGGGGACTTGAGAGTAGGTAAGTGTAGGTTCCCCTCACGAAAGCGCTGGCAAAATCGAGGACAGGATATATACAAGACCAAACCATCTGGCTTTCGTGTCATCAGAAGCCGAAGATCGACTCATGAAGCCAATTGTCAATGCATGCTTTCCTGGCATGCTCGCGGCTCTCAACCTCACTGTCTTCGGCATAATCGACATACGCGGCACTCCTGCCGTACCCTTTAGAATCGCAATTCTCCTGGGGACCATCGCATTCATCGTCTCCTCGTTCGCAATATTCTTCCATGGCATGTACCCGACACGCAAGAGCTTGTGGACAGCCACAGCAATCTCGTTTCTCATAGGTCTTGTCTCTTCGCTTGTGGCAGTGATCATGCTGGTCGCTTGGCCCCGTTGACTGGAGTGAATGTGGGAAGGGGTTTGCGTCCGAGTGCATTTCCCCTCTGATTGAACTCCCACGACGAATTACTGGCTAAGTGAATGCGCGATTCCCGGCGGGCCGGCTTTCAAGTCATCCAGCTCTCGCCATGGAATATCAATCTGTCGCATACTCATATCTACTATCTGTCAAAAATATGGAATAGGAAAGGGTTTGGATCCGGGTCAATCCCATCTACGGGATCTCCCGGTTCGGCGCGCTCCTTCGTCACCAAGGCGTGTATGTCACTGTTCGCGTGGCTGTTGATCCGCCGCCTTCAACCCAGCACCAGTATCCCTGTCCCGGGGCCAGCGCGAAGTTGTTCAGTGGCGTCCCCTTGATGTAGGTAACATACCCCGTTCCGGTGTATCTTGCCACCAAGGTGATATTCGTACTTGGTGGGCCCGAATACATCGTGACGATGTCTGCCGCCTTCCAGGTCGTCTTCATCGAGTTGAAGCCGAGTGTTACCCATCCGCCCGTGCTTGGGACAGTGAATGAAAAGGCCTGCGTGGTCGTCGGGATGTTTCCGGTGAGGCTGAGCGTCTTCGCAACAGCTACCCAGATCCAGTATCCGCGGTGCGGGGCGATGACGAAGTCCGCTATTGGCGGAGAGATCCCCTTGATGTAGTTCTGGTTGTAGGATTGTGTCGCCGGGTTCCACCCGACAATCACGTCACCCGTTGCAAGGCCGATCGTGCTCGCCTTGTAGGCTGCGACTATGGGGATTCCCACGAAGTTCCAGCCCACCGCTAGTGGGAGGCTGAACGGTCCAACCATCACCGGGATGCCGTTGACCACATCTAGGCTGTTGTTCCTGTCGGTCGCGGTCACTGTCTTGCCACCATTCGTCGTGAACGTCACCGTCGTGCTCACGACACCGCTGCTTCCGGGCCCGAACCACAATGTCGAGGCACCGAGTGTCGTACCAGCGGTCGCCGTCAGGTCGATCGTGCCGTTCCAGTCCGTCACCGTGACACCGCTCACGTTCTTCGCGGTCATCAGCAGGTGGTAGGTGGTTCCGGTGACGTAGGGTCCCGGCTCCTGCATCGCCATCTGATAGTTGCTGACGCGCATCACGTCGAACTCGAAGTTCGGCGACCCAGTCGCGTTCAACAGCGGGAACGCCGCGTTCGGGTTCCTCGCGAAGCTCGTCGGACCTGTGATGGTCATGGTCTTGGTGGCGTGGTTGTAGTACGTGCTGCTCTTCAAGCTAGCTGGAATCATGGATCCTAGGCCGATCTCTCCCCAGACAATGTGGCTATTCAGCTCGACCAACTTGCCCGCAGTGAGCGTGTCCTGCGTTCCTGTACCGATATACGGCATGTAGCCCGCAACTCCCTTGTTCGCTGCCGGGAGCTTTATTATGAGCTTCTCCCCGGCCAAGAGGTTCCAGTTCATCGGTGGGTACCAGTAGGCCACACCTTGCCCGTAGGAAAGTGTTCCTGGGCTCCATGACATATAGGTCGGCTTGTACGTCTTGGTAGGCACGTATGGATTGTATCTGGAGAGCCACTTCCCACCAGTCCCCACGTGAGTGGCAGTGTTCGGCGTGTAGTCTATGTGGGCCACATCTATCTGCCAGGCGGGGCTGTAGAACGCGCTGTCCTTCCAGGCCATCATGTTGTAGGTCGAGACATATCGTGTGAATATGTCCGCGCCGGTCGGCGCGACCGTCCCGTTCAGGTACCAGTCGTCAGGCGATGTGACCAGCTTCGACATCAGGCCTACACGGTCCAAGTACCTGTTCATGAGGTACTCGAGTCCCCAACCGATCGAGTACATCCTGAGGACGAGCTTCGACGCGGTGGAGGTCGGGTCCACGGACAGGAACACGGGGAAAGGATAGATGTCGAGCGAGAAGTCATACGCGCAGTAGGTGTCGTTGAACCCAGTGTTGCTCCCGTCGCTTAACCAGAAGTTAGCCAGTGTGTTGTTCATCTTGCCCAGGTTTGCGCCCGTGTTGTTGTCGTTGAATTGGGTAATGAGGGACGCGCTTCCGGTCAAGCCCAGGAACTTCTTCGCCGCCGCCCTGTTGAAGTCCGTCTTTCCTTGGAGCTCGATGTACCAACCGTCGTCCCCGTTAGCACCTTGGAAGTTGAACTGGCTCGGCGTCGCGCCGTAGTAGGTGCGGGCGTAGCCGGTGCCAGCCTCTGCGGCATCGAGGTCCGCTAGGGTACAGTAGGTCAGGTAATAGGAGAAGTTCATCCAGCCGCCGGCTAGTCCCAGTCCGGTCGTCCACGGGCTGTACAATATCGGGAAGAAAGCTGCCTCCTTGCCCGGGCCCGTTCCGATGTTGGTGAGATTGTTCGCAACGATGGTCGTCCTGTACTGAGAGTACAATCCGAACTTCATCATGGGTATTGACACCCCTGCTGGGGGCATCTCCGCGCTGTATGGTCCGTACCCTATGACGTAGGGGAACTCGCTCCGCACGACCACATCAGCGTATGTCGTAAACCTTGCCCCCCACCAGGAGTTCAAGCCCGGAGTGTCTCCTTGCCAGCTATGGGTTGAATCGCTTTGCTTCAGGTACGATTCGAACATGTTCGATATCGTATACTTGACTTCCCTCGGCCCCCCGAGCGATATGCTCGCTTGGTTCTCCTGAGGATCACTCGGAACTGCATTGGCATTCTTCGGTGTCAATGCCGGTGCCAGCATCACGAATCCTGCAGCCACCATGACCATCACCACGGTGAAGGCCATGAGCTTCTTCCACGGCGCGCCCGACGAAACGGATTTCGTGGGCGGAATATCCACATGTCCTAAGTCACTCGCTATATCGTTTTTAGAAAACTGTGCACTGCGCACTATACTTCTCCCCCCGTCTCGCATGTCCCTTATCATATATCAACTGTTCTTCTTCAAGATGGATACTGACTACGCCGAAAAGTGTTCATTCGCCTTATATAATCTGCATGCACAACCGACGTTCTAGGACACGCACTTATTGAGGGCAATCTTCGGGAACCTATTGGTGTAGGGTCGTGCTATCAGGCATACTCTTCATATCCCTTCCCAACGGGGCGGACGAGAAGGTCATCAAGAGCGCGAGGCAAGTGGATCTCGCGACCCTATCACGTTTCACTGCAGCGTGATGGTCGCGGCTACGCGGAGCTTCGATCCCTCAAGGTAGGTGACGACCGCCTTCGAGCCGGGGATGTACACGAGGTCCTTCTGTAGAGAGAGCGTGAGGATGGGCGCCCTCCAGTCACTCCCTGCGTCCACGGAATCTATTCTAGCAGGTTCGAACTGCATCCAATGTCCGAGATGCACCACCATACCCACGGCCAAGGGTTTCGACCAGTACTTCACCAGCTCTGCCCGTCCGGTTATGGTCCTGCGGGAGACGATGGCTCTGTTGTTCGTCAAGACAGTCCCCCGGTCGAGGTCCTCGATCGAGACTCCCTTGAGCGCGAACCCGACCCGGTCGCCTTTGACCGCCCAATCGAAATCGTCATCGTGCTTCTGGACGGACCTTATCTCCGCCTGCTTGCCCGAAGGCAGGACCTTGACGGAATCGTGTCTTCTTATCGTCCCCTCCGCAACGCATCCCAGGACGACGGTCCCGACACCCTTCACATCGAAGTAGTGGTCCACGGGTACGGAACCTGCGTGGTTCTTCGCGTCTGGCTCTTCCGGGACCAACTTCCTAGCCTCCGAGAGGAGTGTCTCTCTGAGAGTGAGGGGATCATCGTTCACTGCGATGTACCCCTCGAGGACGGTGCCTTTCGTCAACGGGGCTATCTGCTCGGGCGCGATGTAGTTCCTGAGGACCAAATATCCTTTCTTCACGCCAACGCAGTCGAGCATGATCGCGGTCTCACCGAAGGCCGGGCCCAGCTCGTCGACGACGACGATGGCGACGTCCGCGAGCGATGTCGAGTAGAAAAGCGGGGCGAGTTTCTCGGGGTACTTCGTGGGCTCGACGAGGGAGACCGTCACTTCGCCCTGCTTCATGTCGTAGAAGGTAATGTCGGAAGCCGTCGATATCTTCCCGAGCCCTTTTGCGTACTCCGGAGATCCGAGGACTGCAACGTTCAGGTTCGGCATGCTAGCTCCGGTAGAGTTAGCGGGTAGAAATCCTTTGTGAGCCCGTGGTTCTGTAACGTCATCGGGTGGTACATGTGGTGCCACGATCAGCCCTCCGTCCGATTCTTTACTGAGCCAGGCTCTGATGTCGATATTCCGTCAGCTGACCGCTAGGTCCGCCTGGTATGGGGGCAACCGGGGCGACATACCTCCGATCGGCTTCCTAGAACATGCCCTTCACGGGATCCTCGGCTCGTCCCATTTGAAGTACTTCCCGCAGGTCTCCGCTTCGAGCTTGACACCGAAAAGCTCGTATCTTCTAGCGATCGCCAAGGATACGACGAAGGCCACCATGCTCCCCATCGCGACAAGCACAGCGGCCACAGGTGCGAGGCTCATGGTCTCGGCGACATCGATGTGCAGGAAATCCCAGAAAGGATCCAGGAGGCTGCCTCCCTTGGTGAGGTGTGCCCCAAGGGATCCAGTCAGACCGACCACGCCGAATGCAGCGATCGCGAGCGCTGTGTAGAGCGTCGCCATCGCCGGGCATGTCCATAGCCCCCTTCCGAACCTCGTCCTGATGATCGCCACTCCGATCCAGAGGGCGGTCGAGAAAGCCGTCAGCAGAATCTTGTTCTGGACCACAGGGTCGTTGATGAGGGCATCTTGCGGCCATGCGTACATTCCCGTGTAAGAAGATAGCAGCAGCCCTATCAGACCTCCAATCGTGGCGACGTATCCCGTCGCCTCCGTGTACCCCCTAACCTGGATCGCCGCTTTGACGAGCCTCTTGGGCATATGGTTCTTCAATCGCACGGTGATCTGTGCCAATGCCACGGTCGCGATGGCGAAGAACGCTAGAGTCAGCATCCCACCGTGCAATTCTGCGGTCAGCGCATGCAGAGCAGCCATCGTCACCATTTACTTCAGCCCCCCTTCCATGTGTCTCTTGCGTATCATGAGTGCGACGACCATCAAGACTCCGACCCAAGCTAGTATGGCAACGGTTCCTGCGGCCATCGTCCAGATCCAAGGGAGCAACCCGCTCTCGAGCGCGGCGTTGCTTATTGTGATGGTTATCTGGTGATATCCGACCTTCCCATTGACATCCACGGCGGTCACATTCAGCGTGTGCTCGCCATCCTTGTAGATGGTGGATTCGAGGGACCAGTTGAACGGTCCAGTCGTCTTGTTCGCGATCTCCACCCCGTCAAGCTTCAGCACGGCGTACGTTATCGAGGCGTTGTCCAGGATGGTCGCCTCGACGGAGACGAGACCTTTCACCGTGGATCCAGTCGCCGGAGCAGTCACGAACACGGTCGGGCCCTCAGTGCTTATGCTTGCGACGAGGAACGCGACGCCAGCTGAGTAATCAGCCGAGGCTCCCTCTCCGCCGCCGTCGCCGTGCATCGTCCTTGCATACAATGTGTAGGAGCCTGTGATTGTCGGCGCGTTCAGCTGCCAATGCATGGATGCGGATCCCGAGTATGTGGCGGTCTCGTAGTAGTTGAAGGTGGTTCCGCCAGGGTCCGATGTGATTACCCATCCGTTGGCCGTCGGGACGCTAGCAGCGACTGGGCTTTTTACCGACACGATCATCACGCCGAGGATGCCGACAGCCTGCCCTCCCGAGACATTGACAATGACCTCCAATGGGTCGCCAGGGGCGACCTGTTGCGCGGACGCCCACATCGTTAGCGATGCAGTGCTCGGTTGGCTGTGACAAGATACTCCGCAGTATTCATGGTTCTCGATCGTGACACCGCCAGGTGATGCCAAGAGCGACGGGACGAGCGTGACGGTCACGAGTGACAAGCAGATGATAGTCAGAAATGCAATTCTTCCTTTCGAGCGCATGTCCTTTACTCCCCAAATTCCTTCTGAAACCGGTCCTTATACTGCGCGGCCCGCCGAGTTGCTTGCATCGTTATTACTCTTTCTCCGCATTCGGTTTGCACTTCGCACGCAATGAATCCGAATCCGCCTAAGGCCGTCCATTTCGTGCGGTCAGCCGAAACAATGTCTTCATGTTGTTTCCACGTGCGCCTTAGCCCTGATGAGTCGTCAGGTATATAACGCCGTGATAGCCCCCCGGCCTCAGGCCTCGGTACCCCATTGGGGAAATGGCAAGGAGGGTTGAGCATCCCTCTTTCTTTCATTTTTCAACATCGCTAGCGGTCGCTTCCCCCCTCTTGTATTTCGGTCCTAATCATAAGAGGTTGAAAGGGATGATATACCGGCAGTTAGATTCTCAGGGTCTAGCCAGGGGAGGCAATCAGTGATAGAAGCCAGGACCGTTACAAAGCGATTCGGACGACGCATTGTCCTGAACGGCCTCGACCTGAAAATCGGCGACGGCGAGATCATCGCGTTGATGGGACCCAATGGTGCGGGAAAGACCACCCTGCTACGCCTCATGTCGACGCTCGCCGAGCCTACCCGGGGCGATGTGTTGCTCGACGGCAAGAGCGTGTACGATGATCCCGTGATATCCAGGAGATCGATCGGGGTGGTGGGGCACTCGACCTACACGTACGACGACCTCACGGCACTCGAGAACTTGAGGTTCTTCTGGTCATTGTACGGCATGCCTCGAAAGGAATTCGAGGCCGCGGGCAAGGCGCTCCTTCAGCGCGTGGGGCTGTCCCACAGGATGAACGACCGCGTCGCCGTATTCTCCAAAGGGATGCGTCAGAGGCTCGCGATAGCAAGAGCCATCCTCCATTCTCCCAAGGTGCTCCTTCTCGACGAGCCCTTCTCCTCCCTGGATGAGAAGGGGAACGAGGTGCTCGCGCAGATATTGGCGGAGGAGCGATCGAGGGGCTGTTCCATTCTCATTGTGACGCATGATGTTCAGAGGATATCATCGCTGGCCGATCGAGCCGAAGTGCTTGTCCGTGGAAAGATCGAAAGGTCATTCGATCGAGCGTCCATCGCCAGGGGCGAGCTCGAAGCGGGCTACCGAGCCTCCTCCGATGGGGGGATCGTGTGAGGGCTGCTCTGATCATCGCGGCGAAGGACCTGAAGGTCGAGCTCAGGTCGAAGGAGATGCTGAGCGCGATGTTCCTGTTCTCGCTCCTGATCGTCCTTGCGTTCAGGTTCGGGTTCTCAAACGCTGTGAATCCCGGAGCCGCGGGGCTTCCAGAGCTGGCATCCTCCGCTCTATGGATATGTTTCTCGTTCGCGGCGATCCTGGGGATGTATACCTCGTTTGCCAAGGAGAAGGACCGGGAGACGCTTGATGGGCTATTGCTCGCGCCTGTGGACAGGAGCGACTTGTATCTCGGAAAGGCGCTGTCCAATCTTATCGTCGTCTTCTTCGTCGACTTGTTGTCGATTGCGTTCTTCGCGCTGTTCTTCTCATTCGACTATGGTGGACAAGCCCTCGCGGTAGTGGCGCTCGCATTGCTTGGGAGCGTCACACTCGTTCTCGTTGGCACGCTCGTCGCGGCGATATCCGTCAACACCCGCGCCCGCGAGGTCCTGCTGCCCATCCTGCTGATCCCATTGATCGCATTCAGCGTGATCGTGCCCTCTGTCACCGCGACCAAGAACGCAATGGTGGGAGGGATTGGAGACTCCGTTCAGCAGATCGAATCCGTGGCGGCCTTTGCCGCCATCTTCGCCGTGCTCGGATACCTGACATTTGATTTCGTGCTAGAGGGATGATATGAGGATGGACAGGAAGAAACTGGGAACGATTCTGGTGGTGGTCTCCGTCGTCTTGATCCTGATGACGGTCTATCTTGCAGTCTTTTTCGCTCCTCTGCCCCAAACCGGCGTGAAATCGGCAGGCGAGATTTTGTCTTCGGTGGAAGGATCAAAGCTCAAAGTTGCGGGATTCGTGTCCGCTGTCTACTCTATCCATTTCGGTATGCTGGACGGGCCAGATGAGGTAATCTTCTCGCTTGCAGATTTCCGTGACTACGGGCGATATCTGCAGGCCAATGCAACCCATAGTCTGAATCAACAATGGTGGACAGTACGACCGATAGATATCAAGTCAATCTCAGGAGGCTTGAATTCCCGCATGGGTCCAAACCTGGGTGGTGTAATTGTGGTTGGTGCCAATCTGTCAATGGACGGCATCGTCACCTCAAACACGATTGCCCCGAATTCTAACGTGACAGGTTTCTCGCTTTCAAGCGGAAGCGGAAATGACATTACATTTGGCTCGGTGGGAAGCTTCGGGCTCATGACCGCCCCTGTCGCCCAGAAGATATTCTACTTCCACATGCCGTCCGCGTGGGCGTGCTACCTCTCATTTGGGGTCACACTGGTCGGAAGCGCCCTCTTTCTAAGGACTAGAGATCACAAGTACGACAGAGTGGCCTATTCCTCTGCAGAGATTGGTATAGTCTTCGCTACAATCGCCATCACGACCGGACCAGTCTGGGCTAAGCAGGAGTGGGGGGTCTATTGGCGCTGGGACGACATGAAGCTGGTCACGACCTTCGTCCTTTGGCTCGTCTATATTGGCTATCTGTCTTTGAGAGCCGCGATCAGCGAACCGAGCGCGAAGGCCAGGGTGAGCGCGGTCTATGGGATACTCAGCTTCATCACCGTGCCGATGAGTTTCCTGTCCTCGAGAGTGGCCCCGCTGCTGCAATCCAGCCATCCACAGGTCATCGCGACCAGCAGCGGCAGTCTGTCCCCGCAGGCCGGCATGACCATAGGCATAGCTGTCGTCGCGTTCACGGTCCTGTTTATAACAATGCTAATAAAGAGAGTGGAGATTGCGGAAGCTGAAGAAGAATTGGAAGAACTCAAGCGTAAGATAGGAGATGAAGAATGATGTCGGATTCGTGGACGGCGTTGTATGTCGCTTATTCGATCGTTTGGCTCGGCCTGTTCTCCTTCCTCGGGTACATGTACCTGAGGCAGCGCAGGATAGACAAGGACATCAAGATGCTCAAGGAGGAGGTGTCGAAGCACGGCAAGTGATTCGCCCCCGATCCCAGAACTTCCCAGCCCGCCCCGACCGATGTCGAGGCGCCGCAAGAGGAAGGTCATCGTTGCCCTTGTTGTGATCGCGGCTGCCCTAGTCGTCGTCTTCTGGGGCTGGAGCTCGACTGGTGGACAGAACTACCTGTCCGTGAGCGACCTCGTCCACAGCCCTTCACAATACTCGGGTAAACCGATCGAGGTCAGGGGGGTTGTTGCTGACTGGAACGGAGACCCCGGGAGCATGAACTTCACGCTGTTCGATACGAATGCGGCTTCGGGTGGCAACATCAACGTGACGATGACCGGGCCGTTGCCATCGGGTTTCGAGAACGGCAAGACCGTCGGGGCGAAGGGGCAGCTCGATGACGTGCCGTCCCTGCACATGATCGCGACCGATCTTACCGTTGGCTGCGCGTCGAAGTATTAGGTGACGGTGATCCGATTTCAAGACAGTCTGTCAAGGAGGGTATCAGTAAGCAAGCTGATGGACGCCATCGTCGCCCTCGACAGGGCGCTGGAGAAGGGGAAGGTCGACGCCAAGGTCTGCGGGGATCTCAGCGCCTCGTACATGAAGGAGCTAGCGGGTAATGAAGCGCATCGATGAGTCGAGCGGAGGCTGAAGACATGGACGCTGGTGAATCCCTCATCGTCATCGGAACATTGGCCGCGATCGGCGCGGCTCTTGCTAGGACGCTTGCCATGGGCCGCAAGGACAGGCTCTTGACGGAGGCCTCGGTCGTGCTATCCGTCCTCACATTCGTCTCCATCAGCGCGGTTCTGCTGCTGCTAACGGATTATTTCCTGTCATCGAACATGGATTACCTTTACGTCTGGTCGAACTCATCTACGGACCTGAGCGCGGTGTACAAGCTCTCCGGTGTGTGGGCAGGCGCGGAAGGCTCGTTCCTGCTCTGGATATGGTTTATGGCCCTGGTGCTCGTGGTTGAGGTCCTTTTGGAGCCGAAGAGGAAGTACCTTGGCAGCAAGTTCCATGGCGCGTTCCAGGCGACCGTAGCGGCGATCATATCTCTCTTCATGATCCTGCTTTGGCAGATGGACCTCTTCGCTAGGACCGGCAGTTTCGATCAGGCATGGTTGCCCAACGGATACGGGATGAATCTCTTGCTTCAGACCCCAGAGATGGTGCTCCACCCTCCAGTGGTGTTCGCCGGGTACGCCTTCTGCGTCGCCGCCTTCGCGGCAGCGCTCGCCTATCTTGTCTCGGACGATCCGAATTGGGTCAAGATATCGCTCCCATGGTCCAGGCTTGGCTGGATCTTCCTCACATTGGGTATCGGTGTCGGAGCCATATGGGCATATTACGTGCTCGGTTGGGGTGGATACTGGGCCTGGGACCCGGTCGAGACGGCCTCGTTGCTGCCATGGCTGATTACCAGCGCCTTCCTGCACACAGTCGTAAGACATTCGAGGAAGGGGGAGTACAAGCTCTGGTCCCCGGTGCTGGGCATGCTTTCGTTCGTCGCGGTCATCTTCGCAACGTTCGCCACCCGCGCAGGCAGCGTGTGGGCCCAGTCGGTGCACAATTTCGGGAGCTCAGAAGGGACCACGGGCATTGCGAGGCTTACGTACCTGCTCCAGAACGATGGCACTATTCTTGGCATCTTCTCTCTCATGTTGACGCTGCTCGCCCTGACCGTGTTCTTGGCGTATTCGCGGTACAGGTCCATGGAAAGACCAGAAGAGCAGCCCGAGCCGGAGAAGCTGAGCGAGTACATCAGCGACAAGAACAACACGATGTTGACTGTCCTACTGCTCGTCATCACGAGTGCTGTGATGGTGCTGCTCATGTTCAAGAATTTGAACGCATCACAGGGGTCCAACTACGCGGAGTTCAACCAGAAGTTGTCCATATTCTTCGTGGGATTGATGACGACCATGAGCGTATGCCTGGTCTGGAAGTTCACCGGCAAGGAGATCGCGTTCTATCTTGGTTCGGGGTTGATCGTGGCATCGATCGCGGCAGGGGTCGTTGGCGCCGTGACCGGCTGGATCGATGCTCTCGTCGCCTTCAGCCTTCCAGCCTATGCGGTCGCGCTCGGGGTCTCGATAGTGAAGCTTGCGAGATCGCGGGTCGTGGGCTCAGCCAGGAAGACGCTTCAGAAAGCAAGCCCACACCTCATCCACCTGGGCGTCGCCATGGTCCTTGCGAGTTTCATCATATCCACGAACATGCAGTCCTTCCCTTCTAATCTCGTGAGCGGCACGACCTCGATCGAGATGTCTCTCGGCCAAGAGGCGAAGGTCGGTGACTACACGGTGCGGCTGGTGGCACTGACGGCCAGCGACGTGAGTTCAGGTTCGGGAGCGACAAGCGTGAATGCCGTTCGAGAGGGCACGATGGATATAATGAAATCCGGCCACGCCCTCCGTTCCGGCCTTGTACTGACGGACCTCTACCTGATTAAAGGCGTGGACACCCATGTCGTCGACGCCGAGGTCTACGTCTACAAGTCTCTGGCAAACGACCTCTATCTGGACTTCCAGTGGATGAGCAACACGACGGCCCTGGTGCAGATGAAAGTCGTTCCGATGATGAACGCGCTGTGGGGCGGATTCGGTCTGCTGGTAATTGGTCTCGCGATAAGGACAGCGGTCTGGCAACAGGGGCCGAAGGAGATCGATGCGAGAACGGGCAAGCCTGATCGGAAGAAGGAGGTCGCTCCATCTCCACCCAAGACTCAAGACTGCGAGGCGCCGGTGGAGGAAGAGCTGAAGAAGTTCAAGGAGAGTCGAGGTCGCTAGCGTTCTGTTCGGATCCCTCAGATATTCTCCTTGTCACGATGCCCTGGGTACAATCTCGCGCCGCAGTGATTGCAGTACTCCTGATCGGCTCTGTTCGGTTCGTCGCACTCGGGGCATGTTGTCTTCCCAGAGATCACACGTCTCACGGCTGCCAATCTTTCGGGGTCGTATCTGTTGCGGACAGCAATCCCCGCCAGTCTGCCGAGCTTGTCATCCTCCCTTCGCTTGTCTGTCATGTAGCGGAGAGAGTTCTCTCGCGAGATAATAAGATAAGGCCGCTGGAGTTCGGAGGACCTCCGAACCCAGCCAGTCCCTAGAGTTTGAGCTCAGTCGGCCCTGTTCTTGTTCACCGTCTTGATGCAGTCCTCGAGGATTCCGAGGCCCGCGTCCAGTTGGTCCTGCGGTATGTTGAGCGGGGGGATGTATCGC
>Ga0315276_10002922_pt1 | contig 15642 bp, 14 predicted proteins | sample YL17G05_0_MG_FD_204542 | JGI IMG/M metagenome (GOLD analysis project Ga0315276, IMG submission 204542) | Sediment microbial communities from Yellowstone Lake, YNP, Wyoming, USA - YL17G05_0 | ecosystem: Environmental > Aquatic > Freshwater > Lake > Sediment | place: USA: Wyoming | collected...
AAGGCGGGAAAGTGCAAAATTTTCCACAGGCATGCCTGTGGAGGCAGGATTAATTAACGCTGGATACTCCAATTCATAGTGGTACTGTAAATGGGGTAAGGTCACTACTATCATCGCGACAAAATGAGCGTGAAGAGAGGTTTGAAAAAAGAGCGGATAAGTGTTTAGAATATCAACATAGCGTTTACGATTATCTTTTTCTTTATAAACCCACCAAATTTCATAGTTTAATCCTGCAACAATAAGAGCATGCTGTAATTCTTGAACTTTATTTTTAATCTCACTGTTCATATATTATCCAAATTACTCTTAATCCTAATAACGTTTATACGTTCTGCGTGATGCTTTCTCTCCGCCGTTGCCCACCAAATTTTACCCCATTTTCAAACCCCCCGTCAACGCCAAAATTTCCTGCGCAATCTGCATCAAAAAAAACAGTGTAAATCTGTGTTAATCCGTGTCTAACTCTCTTCGTGCCTTTTGTGCCTTTTCGTGGCTAAATTTTTCTCTGCGTCCTTCGCGCTCTCCGCGGTAAAAAATTGTGTCCATTCGTGGTTTCTTTTACAACGCCAAAATTTCCCGCGTAATCTGCCTTTTCTCTGTTGGTTTCATTCGTGCTAATTCGTGTCCATTCGTGGTTAATTTAGAATCCGTTTAATCAGCGTAATCAGTACGAATCAATGTAATCAGCGATTATCAATCAAAAGCGTTGCTACCCTGCACACCAAAACCGGCTAATTTAAAAAATTTTATCTCTTTCCATATAACTATTTGCGATTTTCTATCATCTCAAACCCCCATAATTTTCGACTCAATCGCGCATCTCCGCCCAATTAAGAAAGGGACGTATTCTAAACATTATGAAAGACATGAAACAACAAAACACGGTTAATTTAGGCAACATTTATTTAAGCAATCAGTGTAATCTGCGTAATCTGCGTTTAGAAAACGATCAATCAAAACAACTAAATTATGCAAAACGAACCCAATTTCAGATATGCCAAAATGAAACTAACCTCTTGTTCTACAAAGGATTATGAAAATGAACCACACAGGAAAAACAAAGCCAAAACAAACCCAATCAAAGCCAATTTGTAGTAAGCTTGCCTGCACTGAGCATAGTCGAAGTGTCGAACCTATTTCAAAAGGTAATCCGTGGTTGAAAAAACCGTGTTCTTTTGTGCTTTTTCGTGGCTATATAAAATTCTTCGTGTCTTAGTGGCTATACCCCGCTAAAAGCAGAGAAGCCCCCGTCAACAGGCACGACAATACCTGTAACAAATTTCGCCGCGTCACTTAACAACCATAAAACCGTTCCAACCAAATCCTCCGGCTGGCCGAATCTGCCCATTGGCGTATGCTTTATTATTGTTTTGGCTCGGCTGGTCGCCTTGCCGCTCTTTTCATCGGTTAAGAGGAACCGGTTTTGTTCGGTCAGGAAGAACCCCGGCGCAATCGCGTTGACGCGGATATTTTTGGAGTAATTCTGACAGATATGAACCGCGAGCCACTGCGTAAAATTATTAATCGCTGCCTTGGCAGCCGAGTAAGCGAGTACCCCGGTTAATGGACGCAAAGAAGCCATACTCGATATATTCAATATTATACCGCTGTTGTTCTTCGCCATCTCCTTACCGAATACCTGCGTCGCCATCAAAGTGCCGATGAAATTCAACTCGAAAACAAACCGAACAGCTTCCGCCGGCAGGTCAAAAAACGGCAGCTCCGCCGAAGTGGTGGCTTCCTTCTTATTGCCCCCGGCGCCGTTAATAAGTATGTCTATTTTGCCGAACTTGGCTTTTATTTCTTTTTTGGCCGCTTGCAGACTATCCTTCTTGAGCACATCGCATTTAATAGCGACTGCCTCGCCGCCGTCCGCCTTGATATCATTGGCGACTTTGACAGCCGCTTCCTTTCTCAAATCCAATACAGCAACCTTCGCCCCTGCCCCTGCAAGCGCCCTGGCCATCGTCCCGCAAAGGACTCCGCCGGCGCCCGTAATGACGATAGTTTTGCCTTTGATATTAAACAGGTCTTTCATTTGTTATCCTTTTTCCAGTTAAAGGTAGCTCGGAAGTTTCTTTCCCAAAAGTTTTTTACTGAACCGCATAAACACCGGCAGCCCGTCCTCCCCGATAGTGACAGGCGCCTGCCCTTTGACTAAAGGTCTTACATAATCGCGCATCGCATCGGTGATATGATTGCCCTTGTCATTTATGTACTCAGCCGGCACTTTCTTTTCGCCGTTGGCAATATCTTTTAATTCTGCCAGACCGGTAGTGCACTTGTATTTCGGTCCCTTCTCGCGAACAAGTGTCACCATCTTGCCGTTCTCGCCGGCCATCGCCGCCTTAACAGCCATCTGCCCGCACATATACGCCTCATTGATGTCGGTCAGCGAGGCAAAGTGCATCGCGCTTCGCTGGTTCGTGCCGGGCTTGTTGCATCGGGCCTTTATGCCGACTTCTTTTTCGATGACCGCCTTGAGCATCTCCGCTGCGCCGCCGAGCTGAACGTGACCGAAGCTGTCCCTGCCGAACGCCCCCTTATCCGCTGTTATGTATTCGCCCTTTTCGTTTTTAAGTCCCTCGCCAACAACGACAAAAACCCTGCCCAGTTCTCTGTGTACCTCTTTAACATCGCGGACAAGTTTGTCGAAGGAAAACGCCGATTCTGGCATATATATAAGATGTGGCGCGTCTTCCGGCCCGCGTGCTGCAAGGCCCGTCGCCGCTGCTATCCAGCCGGCGTTTCTTCCCATCACCTCTAAAATTGTGCACGTATCCGTCGTGGCCAGTGCCTCCGTGTCCCGCCCGCCCTCGGCTGCGCAGGTTGCGACATATTTCGCTACGCTACCGTACCCGGGGCAGTGATCCGTAACAGCAAGGTCGTTATCCACCGTCTTGGGGATACCCATACAAACTAATTCATAACCCCTCGCCGCCGCCAGCTTATTGACCTTGTCGGCGGTGTCCATCGAGTCGTTGCCGCCGGCGTAAAAAAAATAACGAATATTATGCGCCCCGAATACATCGAGTATCCTGTCGAAATCAGTCTTGGACTGTTCCAGTGATTTTAGCTTGTATCTGCATGAACCGATCGCCGCCGCGGGCGTTTGCCTCAATGCCTCGATGGTTTCGGGCTTCTCCGCAGAAATATCGAACAAATCTTCCTTCAGGACGCCTAATATACCGTTAATCGCGCCTATAACCCGGCCGATTTTGCCAGATTTGACTGCTTCCTGGATTACGCCGCAGGTGCTCGAATTGATTGCCGCGGTCGGCCCGCCCGATTGTGCCACGATAATGTTGCTTTTTGAATTCATCGTAACTGTTGCCCTGTAAATTTTTTAAGATTCCGATACGTCACTTTGCCATTAAAGTAATTCCTAAGTTCGATTGTGTCAAGCGGCTCTCTGAAATGCTGCCGCCGGCGTCGTCTTCTGCCGGAATACGTCCTTTATACACTTTATTCCCCCCGTGGCAATATAATGTTTCTTGCCAATCACGGTGAATGTTCTTGACAAAAATGGCAAACATCCCTAAAATATCGTCGTAATGTATGTGAATGTGAACACAAGTGTTAAATAATAACTCTCTATGAGATACCATAAAATTCCAGATGAGACTATCCGAAGGCTGCCGATTTACCTTAGAGGCCTGCTGTTCTTGTCGGAGGAGGGACAACAGAACGTATCCAGCCACGATTTGGCGGATTTCCTCAGGGCTAACCCCGGACAGATAAGAAAGGACTTTTCTTATTTCGGTGACTTCGGAACACGTGGCGTCGGCTATAAAGTTGAACACCTCATAAAGCAAATCAGGAAAATCCTCAAACTCGATGTTGTGCACAAAGCGGCTTTGGTCGGGGTCGGCAATCTGGGCTCGGTAGTTCTGGCGTATCAGGGCTTCAAAGTATACGGTTTTGATATTACCGCCGCGTTTGATATTGATTCCAAAAAAATCGGCAAAAAAGTAAATAATATCGCGATTGAAAATGTTTCGAATATTCAGACGCTGAAAAAAAGAAAAATAGATATTGGGATTATTACTGTTCCGCGAGCTGCGGCTCAGGAAACGGCTGACGCCTTAGTCAAAGCAGGAGTAAAAGGCGTTCTGAATTTTTCCCCATGCTATATAACAGTGCCAAAAAAAGTTAAAGTGTTAACTATTGATATTGCGATGGACCTCGCTCGCCTGCCATATTACATGCCCTCATGCTGAGGGTTGCAGGCGGTGCGGATTTTAGAAAAGAACGTTAAAAGGAAATTTTGACCGAGGCAAAAATGACAGTCAAAAAAATCAACAAAGATGCTTTCAAACAATTTGTGGACGGCCTGATAAAGCAGCAGAAAGTAATGGGCCCCTGTGCCCAAGGCGACCGTTTCGAATTTGAGCAGCTCCAGTCGTCAGGCCAATTGCGGCTGGATTATGACGTGACTCTTAGGCCGCCAAACAGAAAATATTTCCTCCCGCCGGTTGAAACACTTCTTACTTACGAGGTCAAAGGCGGTTATCAGTCGGTCTACGATGACGCCGAATTCATCCTTTTAGGCATACACCCTTATGATTTAGCGGCGTTAAACCAGATGGACCAGATTTTCAGCCAGGACAATTACGACAGCCATTATATGAAACGCCGGCTCAACGCCACGATAATCGCCTGCGACGTTGTCATGCCTTCGAAAGATGTCTTCGCCGCGTCGATGGGTACAGCCACAGCCAAAAATGGTTTTGACGTCCTTCTCACGGACATCGGCGATTCATACATAATGGAAACCGGCTCGCCTAAGGGCGAGAAACTTCTCGAAAAAGCCAAAGGTGCAGTTGACGCTACCGCCGGCGACCTCGAAGAAAGACAAAAAATCTGGAAGGCAAATCAAAGCCGGCTTAACAACCACAAACTGAAGTGTGACTGTTCTTACTTGCCGGAGTTGCTCGAAGGGGCGTATACCCATCCGGTATGGGAAGAAAAGGCAAAGACCTGTTTTAGCTGCGGCTCGTGCAATCAGGTATGTCCAACCTGTTACTGTTTTAACGTTCAGGACGACGTGAACTGGGACTTCGCAAAGGGCAAAAGACAACGCGCTTGGGACGGGTGCCTGCTCGATGGGTTTACCAAAGTGGCGGGCGAACACGAGTTCAGAAAAAAACGAGAAGACCGCTTCAGGCATCGGCTTTATCGAAAAGGCAAATACGTGCCGGAGAAGTTAGGCAGTCAAACACCGGCGTGCGTCGGCTGCGGACGCTGCGTGCATGCGTGCCTGCCGGATATTGCGAATCCCGTCAATATCTATAACAGACTTGTTGACGATTTAGGGTTGAAATAGGAGCTCTATTGATGATTGAACAAAACACAATCCAGAAAGATATTTACCTGCCTCAGTTGGCCACGGTTAAAAAGGCCGGCCTGTTAAACGAAACCGAGCTTTACCTGCAGATTGTGATGGATGGCCCGCAGTTGGACTATGTCCCCGGCCAGTTCGTCGAGGTTTCGCTGGCGGGCATCGGCGAAGCGCCGGTTACCATCGCGTCGTCGCCGACCTTCGAAGACGGCTTCGAACTGGTCATCCGCAAAGTCGGCAATGTCACCAACGCTGTCCACAAACTCCAGGCCGGCAATAAAATCGGCATCCGCGGCCCTTTCGGCAAAGGCGTTTATCCGACAGAAGAATCTAAAGGCAGGAACATCGTCTTTATTTGCGGCGGGATAGGCCTTGTGCCCCAGCGCTCCTTTATAAACTACGTCCTCGACAACCGCGGTGATTATGGAGACGTAATAATACTTCTCGGAACCAAATGCCGGTCACAGAGGTTTTTCCTCGATGAACTGCAATCCTGGAGTAAAAGAAGCGACATTCAATTCATCGAAACGGTGGACCAGGGAGATGACTGCTGGAAGGGCAACGTCGGCGTTGTCACGACGCTGATTCCAAAGGTGGAGGCCAAACTTAAATCCGCCGTAATCCCCATTTGCGGGCCGCCGATTATGTATAAATTCGTGCTGATGTCACTTCAGGGATACGACTTGCCGCACGAGAACATATTTCTCAACCTCGAACGCAAAATGAAATGCGGCGTGGGTAAGTGCGGCCATTGTCAAATTAACCACAGCTATGTTTGTATGGATGGGCCCGTTTTCCGATATTCAGATTTGGCTATTATGCCGGAGGCAATATAATTATGGGTAAACCAAGAATCGCTATCTTCGATTTCGCCTGCTGCGAAGGTTGTCAATTGCAGATTGTCAATCTCGAAGAAGAGCTGCTCGACCTTATAGGCGCAGTCGACGTCGTCGAATGGCGCGAGGCCCTCAGCGAGCAGAGTCAGGAATACGATATAGCCATCATCGAAGGTTCAATCACAAGGCCCGAAGACGAAAAACGTCTCCAGGTCATTCGCTCAAGAGCGAAAATACTAATCGCCCTCGGCGCCTGCGCCACAATCGGTGGCATAAACAAACTCAAAAACAACTTCGACCTTGCGGACGTCAAGAAGTGCGTATACGGCAAGTCAGCTGATATGCCGCATCTCGATACCGCGCCTACCAAAGCCCTCGACGAGGTCGTAAAGGTAGACTATAAAATCCACGGCTGCCCAATAGACCGCAAAGAATTTACCTATATCGTTCGCAGTCTGCTTATGGGCAAAACCCCTGATATTCCTGTGTACCCGGTATGTGTCGAATGCAAGGCTAAAGGCAACCCCTGCCTGTGGGACGAAGGCCAGGTTTGCCTCGGACCAATCATAAGGGCCGGCTGCGGCGCGAGATGCCCCTCATCAGGTTTCAGATGTTTCGGCTGTCGGGGGTACGTTGACAACCCCAATGTCAACGCCGCAAAGGACGTCATCGAAAAATACGGCTTAACTACGGATGTTTTGAAAAGCAAGATGCTTCTTTTTGGAAGCGCTCAGGAGCCAACAAATGCATAAAAATATGAATATAAATGTTCATCATGTAACTCGCGTCGAGGGACATGGCAACATCGTCGTAAATGTTAATAACGGCAAAATCGAAAAACTCCAGTGGCAGGTTCCTGAAGCGCCTCGCTTCTTCGAAGCGATGGTCAGGGGCCGCAGCTATCAGGACATTCAGACAATTGTCTCGCGTATATGCGGAATATGCTCGATTACCCATTCGCTTGCTTCGACAAAAGCGGTCGAAAGCGCGCTCGGCCTGAAGGTCTCCGAGCAGACCGACAAGCTTCGTATACTAATGCACTATTCCGAACAACTGCAAAGCCATACGCTCCACGTCGGCTATCTTGCCGCGCCAGATTTCTTCGGCGAACCCTCGGTAGTACCGTTAGTTCCAAAGGCGACAGATGCGGTCAAGACCATAGTCAGGGCCCATAGAATCGCCAACGACTGGTCCGACCTGCTTGCCGGCAGAACGACCCACCCCGTTACGCTCATACCCGGAGGGCTTACGCGAATACCGACCGAGCAGCAGCTGCGCCAGTTGCAAAAAACACTCAAAGACGCTGTCCCCGACCTAAAGGCAATCGCTGGCGTTGTTTTGAGCGTCGCCGGCAATATACCTAAATTCGAGCGTGATACTGAATACGTGTCCCTCAAGCAGACCAAACCGCCGACATATACGTTCTATCACGGCGGCATCACGTCCAACGATAACAAAGGCGCAGCTCTGCCGATAGAAAAATGGCACGATGTGACCAACGAGTATGTTGTTGAGCAATCGACGGCCAAATGGACCAAGTGGCATCGGGATTCTTACGCCGTGGGCGCGCTGGCCCGCTTTAACAACAATGCCGAGCTTCTTTCGCCGATGGGCAAAGATGCCGCGAATATGTTCGGCCTCAAAAAAGGCTGCTGCAACCCGTATATGAATACGGTCGCTCAGCTTGTCGAGTGTTTCCACATCGTCGAAACAAGCATCGCTCTCATAGACGAACTGCTGACCAAAGGCCTTAAACAGGAAAAGGTAATAAGCTCACCAAAGGCAGGCAAAGGCTCTGGCTGCGTCGAGGCCCCGCGAGGCATATTGTTCCACGAGTACGAATTCGACAAGAATGGCCTGTGCACCGCCGCCGATATTTGCATCCCGACAAACCAGAACCATGCGAGTATGCAAAAGGACTTCGAAAAGCTTGTGCCCGAGATAATTAACGAAAGCGAAGACTCCATCAGACTGAAACTCGAAATGCTCGTTCGTTCTTACGACCCGTGTATTTCCTGCTCAACTCACATGCTGAATGTGGAATTCGTCAAATAAGTGGCCAATGAAAAAAGCTGTTATTGTAATCGGCCTCGGCAACACAATTATGTCGGACGAAGGTATAGGCGTGCGGGTCGCCCAGCAGCTTTCGAGCTTTTCCGCAGAGTTTCCTCAGGTTAGTTTCGTAGACGCAGGGACAGGGGGGATGTCCATCCTGCATCTTATCAGCGGCATTGATAAAGCGATTTTTGTCGACTGCGCAAAAATGGGCCAGCAGCCTGGGACCATAAGAAAATTTACCCCTCAGGAAATTAAAACCACTAAGGTACTCGCGCACCAGTCCCTCCACGAAGCCGACTTAATCAAAATAATCGACCTTGCCAAACAGCTTGACCAGTGTCCCGCCGAGATAACCATCTTCGGTATCGAACCTCAAACCGTTGAACCAGGCTGCGAACTGAGCGAAACACTCGCCGGCAGATTTGACGAGTATGTAACTATGATTCGCCAGGAGCTTGCGAAAACCACCTCAGGCGGATTATAAAATATGCCACGTTGCTTCACGCTTACAGTCTTCTATCCAGCTTCCTGTAACTTATGGCCTCTGCTATATATTCCGGCTGTATGCTTTCAGCCCCGGCCAGGTCTGCTATCGTTCGGGCGACCTTGCAAATCTTGTCGTGCGCTCGGGCGCTCAAACCGAACTCGGTCATCGCCTGCTTGAGCAGCATTTCACTCGCCGAGTCAAGTTCGCACCAGCTTCGGACCTGTTTATGACTCATCCTCGCGTTTGTCATAGTCTTGTCGTCGCCGAATCGTTTTATTTGGATATCTCTCGCCCTTACAACATTCTCTCTCATCGAAGCGGAGTCGAGCTGCTCTGATTTACTGCGCAGCTTGCTGAAACTTATCGCGGGTACATCGATATGAATATCGATTCTGTCCACCAACGGCCCGGATATTTTTGACAGGTACCGCTCAATTTGCCTGGGCGTGCACTTGCACCTCTTCGCATCCGTCCCGAAGTACCCGCACGGACACGGATTCATCGCCGCGACTAACATAAATTGTGCCGGAAAGCGGATAGTCCCCTTGGCACGCGAAACTGTAACCGAACCGTCCTCTAGTGGCTGACGAATCATCTCAAGAATATGCCTCGGAAACTCGGCGAACTCATCGAGAAACAATATCCCGAAATGCGCCAGGGACAACTCCCCCGGCCGCGGGTTCGTGCCCCCGCCCACCAAAGCCGGCCCGCTCGCCGTGTGATGCGGCATACGGATAGGACGCCTCGCCAATAACGACTTGCCTTTGCCCAATAATCCCACGGATGAATATATCCGCGTTGTTTCGAGTGATTCTTCCACGCTCAGCCCCGGCAGAATTGTCGCCAACCTCTGCGACAGCATCGTCTTGCCCGCACCGGGCGGGCCTATCATCATTATATTATGTCCCCCGGCCGCCGCTATGGTCAGCGCTCGCTTAACGCTTTCCTGTCCCTTAACATCCGCGAAGTCAGCCTCATAGTTTGATTCCGCGCTAAACAGTTTATTGATATTGACAGTCGTTGTCTCCAGCGCAAGCTGCCCCGCAAGAAATCCCGCCGCTTGTGCCAGCGACCCGACGCCGTAAACTTCCAACTCGCCGACAACCGCCGCCTCCTCAGCGTTCTCCAGTGGAACAATCATTCGCTTAAAACCGTTCGCCGCCGCCGTCATCGCCATACTCAATACGCCGTTGACTTCCCGAACGCGCCCGTCCAAAGCTAATTCGCCGACGATAACAAAATCCTTAATCCCAGGACTTGCCAGTGTCCCCTTGCCGATGAGCATACCTAACGCAATCGGCAAATCGAAAGCAGGCCCCGCCTTTTTAACGTCCGCGGGCGCGAGATTTATCAGCGACTGCGTCTTGGGATATTCGTAGCCGCAGTTGATAATCGCGCTCTTGACCCGCTCGATACTTTCTTTTACCGCTGTATCAGGCAGACCAACGATTAGCGATTTCTCGAATCCGCCGCGAGCGACGTCGACCTCGACCTCGCAAATAACGCCGTCAATTCCCACCAGCGTTACGCTGTTCAGTTTTGCTAACATATATTCACCCCAAATCTATCTTCCCTGTCATTCCCGCAAAAGCGGGAATCCAGAAAAAGACGCATTTTAAGGTCCGCCTGCCTTCGCCGCAAGTATTTTAATCCGGCGAAAATGCTTTGATTTATAGCTCGCTTGTGGTAAAATACGGTTTTTACGTCCTTGTATTATAATACTCTTTGATGAGGAAATTTTCCTATGCGAGTATATCTATCTCGGCCGGACATAACTGAAAAAGAAATCGAAGCGGTCTGCGCCGTCCTTCGCACCCCCAACCTTTCGCTCGGCCCCAAGCTGCCGGAATTCGAAAACGCCTTCGCCGAATACATAGGCAGAAAACGCGCCGTCGCCGTCAACAGCGGAACCAGCGGCTTATTCCTATGCCTCTCCGCTTTGGGTATCGGCCCAGGCGACGATGTTCTTGTCCCCTCCTTCACTTTCATCGCCTCCGCGAACACTATTATTATGGCCGGCGCAAAACCCGTCTTCGTCGATATCGACCCTGTAACTTTGAATATCGACCCCGCGAAAATCGAAGCCGCGATTACCAAAAAAACTAAAGCCATTATGCCGGTCGAGGCCTTCGGCAGTCCCGCCGATTTCGACAAAATCTGCAAAATCGCGAAAAAACATAATCTCACCATCCTCGAAGATAGTTGCGAAGCGTTAGGCTCCGAACTGAACGGCAAAAAAGCCGGCACCTTCGGCAAAATGAGCGTCTTCGCCTTCTACCCCAATAAGCAAATCACCACCGGCGAAGGCGGCATGATTCTTACCGACGATGACGACCTCGCCGATATGTGCGTCTCACTTCGCAATCAGGGCCGCGGCAAAACCGGCGCCTGGCTCAGCCACGAACGCTTAGGCTATAATTACCGCCTCAGTGACATCAACGCTGCCCTCGGAATCGTTCAGCTTTCGAGAATCGACGAAATCAAGGCCAAACGCACTGCCGTCGCGAAATGCTATCAGCAAACCCTCGCAGGCGATAGCAGATTGATTGTCCCAGCCGAACCTCTCGGCTGCGATATGAATTGGTTCGTCTTCGTCGTCCAGCTGACCGATAGCTTTACCCAAAAGCAGCGTTATGCGATCTTGGAAGCGATGAGAGCCAAAGGCATTCAGGTATCCAACTATTTCTCGCCCGTGCATCTCCAGCCGTTTATGGCCAAACAATATGGCTTCAAAAAAGGCGATTTCCCCGTCACCGAATCTGTTGCCGAGTGGACGATTGCATTGCCGTTCTACAACGACCTGACTAAAGATGACATCGCCCTTGTCTGCAAAACATTAAAAGAAGTCCTGGATTAATCCCCCTTTGAAATAGGTTCGACACTTCGACTATGCTCAGTGCAGGTAAGCTCACTACAGGTTGGGTTTGATGGTTCGACAAGCTCACCATAAATTGGCTTTGTTGGTTCGACAGGCTCACCATAAATTGGCTTTGTTTGGCTTTGTTTTGGCTTTGTTTTTTCATCGCTAAAAGGCCTGATTTATTACTATAATCCATTGTCGTATAATGGTTTAGATTCATTTTTGGCATATCTGAAATTGGGTTTGTTTTGCATAATTAATACATTTCGATTGAACCATTTTCAGCCACTAAGGCGCCAAGGCACGAAGAAATTTTTAGCCACAGAGCACACAGAGGGCACAGAGAATACAAAGTAAAAAAGTAAAAAAACCATGTTTTGTTGTTTCATGTCTTTCATAATGTTTAGAATACGTCCCTTTCTTAATAGGGCGGAGATGCGCGATTGGTGTGAAAAATTGTTGGGTTTTGGGCCCGTCTTCGTTAAAAACTCCGCCGAGGTCTTCGCTACGCTTCGAGAGGTGCGGTGTTGGCTAAGTCGTTAGAGCTAAAGAGATAAAAAATTTAGATTTTGCCGTTTTTGGTTTCGGGGTATAGACGGTATTGATTGAAAAGCGAAAAGGGGATAGGGTTTGGGGTTTAGGGGGCAGTATAATCATCTTGCCCCCCTTAAATTTCAAATTAGTTGTAAACTACATAATGCAAATACTCAACAGTTTTATTGGATTTATATTCCCTGTTTTCTGAAAATTGATCATTTATTGTCAGGCAATGCAGGTTTTCGTTTCGCCTTTAAAAATTTTGAGCTTTTAGAAGTTATAACACTTTCGCCTGTCCGCTTTTCTATTTCTAATCTCGCTTTCTTTGCCGCCGTCCCTCCTTCTCTGGCAATTTGTTTATTGCCTTCCAGGCCTTTCGGCTTTTTCTTTTGGGATATGGTTGTTGTCGAAACTTCAGCAAGCATATTCAAAACCAGTTCGAGATTTGTCATATTATCCCGTAAATTTTCTTTCTTAAGCCCTTTAAGCTTTTTGTATTCTTTTACACTTCTTTCCGCCCACGCTCTTGTAATCTCATCCGTCAATATCGCGTATTCCAGACCCTCTTTCATACCACGTTCGTGCCATTCGTCGGTCAATTCTTTGCGAACCTCGATACTCTTTAATCGTTGATTTATCCACTCTCTCGAATAACCCTTTTGCAGATACGTTTTCATCGCCCTGTCAAAAGCCAGTTCCGGGTCTTCGGTTTCTTCTATACGCTCATATCCGACCTTCGCAAGCCACAGTTTAAATGGCTCAGCTTTTGGCGACGGTATTGATTGAATAAGCCTCAAAAGCGTTTCTGTATCAGCTACATCTGTAAGATACTTTTTCCCGTCAGGAGATTCTAATTTCAGTTGTCCCACTTTTTGGGACAACTCACTTCCTTCCTGTTTTAGCTTTGTTTTTAAAGCGTTCCAATACTTCCTTGGCCTTGGACTTTCAGTTAATATTTCAACAATATCAACAATGGAAAAATACCAAAGCTCCTTTTTTTCGTCATAAAACCGGCGAATCTGCTTTTGATTAAACAAAACTATTGAATGTGATTTTTTCATATTTCCACTTTCGAATTTTTAGCCGGATTATACAGAGCCGCGACAGTGATGGAGTGGTAACAGGGTTCATATTTAGCCCCTACCCGGCGTGGTAGGGGTTGCTATGTTTTTACCATATCAAGATTTTGCCCCAAAACCACTGGCTTTACCAGTGGAGTATTTAATCCTGGTCTCTGTCAGGCAATGCTCAATAACTTTTTTCTAAACTATTTACGGGTGGCTGTTTCTATCATTCCTGCCTTTAACATTAGTTCCACGGGTTTTGAGATTATTGTTTTCTGGCGAGGTATGACTATCCAATTTTCTCACAATTTCAGTAAGAATTTTTTCTGTATCTGCAAAACATTTTTCAACATTAGCCCAGAACTCGTCATCCAGTTTAAGCTCTTTTGAAGATCCTGAGAAATATTGGATAAAACATCCTTCGTGAACATCATTTACAAGCGTCCCATGAGCGAATGCGTTCCGCCAATCCATAATTTTTTTGAGATTGCTTTCTAATGTATTTTTTTGATCTCCTTTAAGCAGATTTTGTTTATGAATTATCTTTTGTCCGATTGCCTTTTTGGCAGCAAAGTTCAAATAGGATGATTGCAACAACTCGTTTTCAAAAAAACACCTTCGCTCATTGTGAACTATTCGTGTACCGAATAAATAGATTGTCAATAGATTCTCAAGTATGTTTTCTATATTAATAGCAGCGTACAATATCTCAGCCCCATTTTTCCGTAAAGCTGCAAGTTCCTTGCTCTGTCGTGAGATATCAAGCTTCCCCATGTGTTGCAAGTAATTATGCTTGTTAACTCTCAAACGTATAGTGCCAGAAACGGAAAGTTTTAGTTTTTTTATTTTTTTGGGCGTGTAATTATTAGTAGACTTCATTGCTCCGTCCAGCACGATTTTTCGATCATTCTTAAAAAACTAAATACAGTAATCATTTTTCATCCTGCCATAATTCTGTTTTTTCTTGTTTTGCAATTCTACCCAAACTGCGAGATATTGTCCACGACCATCCCGGCCAAACCCATCTGCGTAACCTGCGAAATCAGCGTCTAATTTTCTTCGCCTGTCCGCCGTAGTCTGATCCGACGAAGGCGGTTTGGCGCTACCCTGTTTTACTCATCTTGTCCATCTTAACACTATTTATTACTGCCCCTTGACCAAGGCAGTACCTCCAAAACTCGAATTTTATTCATTTTCCATTTGGCAACTGCGGTTTTATGTCTTAAGTTTAATAGTAGGAAAGAACTTATCTTATTATCAAAGCGTACAGAGGTTGTAAAGGAAGACAGCCTATAAAAATACACCTTATTTCCTTGTAGGAGGGGAACTTATGGGTGGATGTAGAAGCAGATTTATCTTTTTGCTGGTGGTCTATTTTGCAGGCTTTGCGACCGCGATATATTGCTTGGCGCCTGCTCCTGATCAACAGTCATATCAGAATTCCGAGAAGGGCTTTGCACATTCGGCGTTGAAGTCGGACGAGTTCGCAAAATCTTTTAACATTAAGATGCACCAGTACTTAGGTTACAGCAAAGACGCCGCCAAGCGTATGGGCGATTACCTGAAACAAAAACGTGATGACGGCTAATGGTCGCTGACAAATAATACCTGATACAAGTCGAAATAAGAGGGGGGGGCTTGTATTATGGCGTTTATCGGCTGCGGGCTTATCGAGCCCGTGGCCGTCTTTATTGTGATAAATCTATTAGATGGGCTCTGGGCAGTTTTTCTTCGATAATCGCCCTGGCCAAATTGACCCAATTCTTACAGCCATCGAGCACAACGCTGTCACTGCTGACCACAATCAGGTCGGTTTTTATCAGTTTGGCATCCGGGCTGAATAGAAGTTCAATCTCCCAGCCTGCGGTGAGCTTGTCGAATCCGTTCCAACTGTTTTCCCGTGCCAGCTTACCGATTAGCGTTTTTAATCTTCCGCTGTTGGAGACCGGACTATCCAGCAGCCAGAGGCAATCGCCGGCGTTGTGCTCTTTCAGGAATTTGCCTATAAGCTGCAAAGCTGGTATCGTTTCGGTAACTTTACGATATGTTCCATGTATGCTTGCCAAATCCCGAAAGCAGCCGTCGCGGCCTTTAAAAATACAGGCTCCGCTCATAGCTGCCTCGATTGTTATTAAGATATTATAACCATCGATGGCAATTGGTTGGCCGGCAAGGTTCTCAACCGAGACTCGGCGTTGGTTGCGAGAGGCAAGCTGCTGGTCGGAGCAGGCGCTTCGCATAATTGCCGTTCTTTGTCTTTCTACAAGTGAAAATTTGTCCCCCACTAATTTGAGAGCGCTTTTTTCAGCATAACCTTTAGTTAGCAGCAGTGAGAAATCAGCAATGGCCGACCGCAAATCCAAAATCGCGGCAGGGGCGAATAGTTCAGCATCCGCCGGGTGCGGCCCTCTATGAGTTCGCTTATCAGGCATATTTCATTGACTATTTATCATTTA
>Ga0315276_10002923_pt1 | contig 15641 bp, 13 predicted proteins | sample YL17G05_0_MG_FD_204542 | JGI IMG/M metagenome (GOLD analysis project Ga0315276, IMG submission 204542) | Sediment microbial communities from Yellowstone Lake, YNP, Wyoming, USA - YL17G05_0 | ecosystem: Environmental > Aquatic > Freshwater > Lake > Sediment | place: USA: Wyoming | collected...
ATCTCGACGGGCGCGACGAGCTTCCACGCCTCGGCCATGGCCGTGGCCTGGACGCGCTTGATCCGCGCGCTCGTCGCCGCGCTCTTTTTCTTGGCCGGCGGCGGGGGCGGAGGCGGCGGGGGCGGGGGCGGCGCGAGAAAGGCGCTGTAGACCTCGACCGTCGGCAACTCCCCCGTTTTCATCAGGGGCAGGACGATGAGCAGCAGGAGGACGGCCGCGTGGGCCACCAGGGACAGCGGGAAGACCGTCGCCCGCGCGCGCGTCACGTTTTCCGGACGATAAAAGGAATCCTTGAACATCTCGACCTCCGCAACACGGGATGCGGGGGCTCCGGCCTGGCGCCGGTCGATCCCGGCCCGGACCCGTCCGGAAAAAGAGGCCCAGTATTCCGCTTCCCGCGGAACGGAGGGAGACGTTTGGGGATGTCGGTCGAGGTCCCGGATGAACTCGAGGTCTCGCCGGCACCCCGGGCAGGCCTTGAGATGTTCCTCCACCCGCGGGCGGTCGGCTTCCCGGAGTTCGCCGTCGGCATAGGCCCCGATGAGTTCCTGGAATTTTCGGTGTCTCATCTCAAGCTCCCCTCTCCAGGGAATCCGCCAGGAGGCCTTTCAGCTTCTGCCGGGCCCGGTTGAGCCGGGACATGACGGTGCCGATCGGCAGGTCGAGGGCCCGGGAGATCTCCTCGTAGCTCATGCTTTCGTGGAACCTCAGGACGAAGACGCTTCTCTGGTCGGCCGGAAGCGACGCCAACGCCCGTTCGAATCGGACCTCGAATTCGGCGCGCTCCAGCCGCTCCTCGGGGCCGTCGTCCGGCGCGGAGAAAGGCGTTCTCCGCGCTCCCAGGGTCCCTTCGAGGAGCGGCCGCTCCCGCTTCCGGGCTTTGAGGTAATTGAGCCCTGAGTTGAGGGCGATCCTCCGGAGCCAGGGGTAAAGAGGCCACTGCGCGTCGAACCGGCCCAGGGCGTAATAGGCCTTGATGAAGGTCTCCTGGGCCAGGTCGTCGGCCGACTGGTGGGCGCCGGTCAGGCGGCGGCAAAGGGCGTAGACCCTCTGCTGGTGCTTCCGGACCAAACTCTCGAAGGCGTCCATGTCTCCCTGCTGGGCTTTCCGGACGAGGACGGCATCATCCGAATGCTCGGGCGGCCTCGTCGGAGCTCCCATAGGTCATACACCTCGCGGCGGAACTTATTCCAAGTTCATGATACACCTTTTGGGAAAGCCTGTCGCCCGGATCCGAACCGGCCGCGGCCGGGACCGAAGCGGCGATGCGATCTCAGGACGGGCCGGGAGGCCCCGCGCCCGGATCGAGGGCCATGAGCTCGCGGAAGAGGCGTTCCCTCTCCTCGAGGACCCTCCGGTATTCGAGCGGGTGGAACCGCCGGAGGTCCGCCCCGGTGATCCCGCCGTCGAGCCAGACGCGGCTCATCGGGAAGACCTCGGGATTGAGGTGGACGGTGTACATGTGCCAGATGATGATGGCCAACAAGGCCAGGATGGCCTCGTACCCGTGGATGACCACGAAGACCTGATGGACCCGGAGGGGGAACAAACGCAGGGACAGGCCCGGGCCCCACATGAAGAAGCCGGTCAGGACCATGACGACCGAGCCCCAGAGCAGGGCCCAGTACTCGAACTTTTCGACGTAGCTGTAGCGGCCGAATTCAGGCCTCCTGTCGAACCGCCAATAGGGGTGCCTCTCGAAAAAGCGGCGAAAAAGGCCGCGACGCTGAAGATATCCTGAGACATCCGCATTGTAGCCGATCGTGGCGAAAACGTCTTTGACATCCTTCAGCCGCGGCAGTTTCTCCCGTAGATTCCGCCGGCCTCTTTCGGTGAGGAGCGTATACAAGGCGTGCCCAACGAGGTCGCCGATGAGGACGACGGCGCCGGCACGGTGGAGGATGCCCCGCAGGGCGTTGGCGCCGCCGCGGCCCGTGATGAGCCTGATGACACCGACTTCCCCCGACATCAACGGCAGTCCCGTCACCACCAGGAGGATGAAGGAAGCGACGAGGAGCCCGTGCTGCCAGCGCTCGGCCCTGTTCATCCGGACGAAGACCTCGTCATCCGGGATGAGAACGGCCGGATCTATGGTCTTTTCGTCCATCTTTCTCTCATCCAGCGCAGGACATCCAGGCCGACATAAAGGAGGAAGAAGCCGGTCATCCCGCCGATCAGGACCTTATAAACGACCCTGACGACGCCGGCCGGGGAACGGCCGGACGATGCAGGGAGCTCATGGACATCGCCCTTGGCAAAGTTCTCCCCCGCCCCCGGATGGCACCGGCCGCAGGTCGCGGGCCGGCCGGAAGCGTTCATGCGGGACGCGGGATCGGAAGAAGGGAGAACGTCGTGATAGCCGTGGCAATCCTTACAGTGGACCGGGTTCGCGGCCAGACGAGGGCTGGCCGTCCCGTGGACCCCGCCCGGAGAGGTCCGGCCATAATCCGCATGACAGCTCACGCAGGTCACGGCCTTGAGGTCCTGGGCGTGGGGAAAGTCCTCGAACCCCTTGAGGTCGGTATGGCAGCCGACACAACCGACGCCGGCCAGGCCGTGGACGGAGGAGGCAAACGGCTTGCGGCCCACATAAACTGTCGTTCCGGCCGACGACTTGAGCTCGGTATCGTCGTGGCAGACGAGGCAAGTCCGCTCGTCGTCCTGCGGAGAGAACGCGGGCGAGGCGGCGGCAACGGCCGGAAAGGCTAAGAGCGAGGCGAAGATCACGATCAGTCCCGGCCGCGCTCTCACGATCGTTCTCACGTGTCTGGATCTATTTGGCGGGAACGGGATGCTTGATCGTTTCCCAGGCCGCTTTGAAGTCGAAGGCCTTCCCGTGGGGGTTCTGATGGCACTCCATGCAGTGGGCCTGGATGGCGCCGGGTTCCGGGTAGAGGATGAGGCCGTTCTGAACGGCCTTGGCCTTGTCCTGCATGATGGGGAGCTTCCTGTAGCCGCTCCCCGCCCCGTGGCAGACCTCGCAGGTCACGCCCTCCGTCTTGAGCTCCGGCGCTTTGGCGGCGAGCGGCGCATGACAGCCGAGGCATTGCGCGTTTTCCGGCGGATTCGACGCCCCCATCGTCTTGGCGACTTCGAGCGCCGCCGGCGTCGTCAGGCTGGCGTAGGATTTCGCGTGCAGGCTGGCTTCCCAAATGACGTACTGGCGGCCCTGCAGCTCGGCTTTATGGCAAAGCTTGCAGCTCGAAGCGCCGACATAGGTGTTGTCCTTGGCGGCGAGGAAGATCGCGAACACGGCGATACTCAGGGCGATGACAAGCCCGCCGGCCTTCTTCATGCGTGTTCCCCGATCAGGCATAGCTATGGAGTCCGGCCAGAAGATAGTTGACGCCGAAGTAGGTGAACAGGGCGGCCAGGAAGCCGGCGATGGCGATGATCGCCGATCGTTTCCCCTTCCAGCCCATGACGATCCTCGTGTGGAGATAGAGGGCGAAGACGAACCAGGTGATCAGGCTCCAGACCTCCTTGGGGTCCCAGGCCCAGTAGCGTCCCCAGGCCCGGTAGGCCCAGACCATGCCGAAGACGAGCCCGCCCAGAGTGAACAGCGGGAAGCCCACGGCCACGGCCCTGTAGCTGAGGGCGTCGAGCCGCTCCTTTTTTTCCTCCGTATCGGCCGCGAGGTAAAGGAGGCTCGAGATGAAGGCGACGGCGAAGAATGCCTCGCCGAGGAGTGTCACCGAGACGTGGAGCCAGAGCCAGTAGCTCTGAAGCGCCGGCACGAGGGGCGTCGCCCCCTTGGGCATGAGCGGGGACGAGGCCAGCGCGACCAGGCCGACGACGATGAGCATGAGGTAGGGACCGAGCCGCGGTACCCGGGACTTACGGCTGAATACTATGAGGGCCAGGACCATGGCCCAGGACAGAAAGGACAGGGACTCGTACATGTTGGTGAACGGGGCGTGACGGCTGACCACGGTCCTCATGATGAGGGCCGCGGTATGGAAGACGAATCCGGCCGCCGCCAGGGCAAGTCCGCTCCTGGTCCACTTCTCCCTCCGGGCGAACAGCGAGGCGAAATAGACGAGCAGGGCCCCGACATACAGGGCGAAGGCGATGGTGAAGAAAGTCGACTCGGTCATGCCGGCCTCCTGAGCGATTCAAAGACGTTCTCGAACTCGGACTGGAATGCCTCCCGGTTTTTCGCGGCTTGTCCGCCGGCGGTCACCTCGACCTTGCCCTGGACCTCTTCGAGGACGACCTTTATCTCCCGGGGCGGCCAGTAGAAAGCCAGGAAGAAACCGGCGGTGACGAGAAGGCAGCCGAGCCAGATGAAAATGACGCCCGGGTCCTTGGCCGCCTCGAAGACGGAGTACGGAGCCGCCGCGTAGTTCTTCAGCACGAAAGCGAGGGCGGACGAGCCGCCCGCGTGTCCCTGCCCGAAATCCGGATACTTGGCGAAGATCCAGCTCTGGAAGACCCGCTCCTCCCCTTTCCACGCTTCGACCAGCGCGGCGGGGTTGTTGGGCTCTTGCGAGCGGCTCTGAACTTTGTTCCCCTCGCCGATGATGAAATCGGGGACGAACTGCCGGACGACGACGTAGCTGAGGTCCGCGTCGACGACAGGCAGGCGCTCGCCGACCTTCAAGGAAACGACCTTGGAAAAAGTGGCGTCGGCGCGCTTCCTGATCTCGAGATCGAGCCTCGAGCTATCCCAGTCCCAGCCGTAACTCGCCTGGAAGAAGGAGAAGCCGCGGTAGGTCAGCGGACGGTTGACCTCGACGACCCGGGTGAGCACGGGAGCCCCGTTCTCGACGACGGTGACCGTGCTTTTCCAATCTTTGACGCCGCCCTGGGGATAGTATTCCGTCTCGAATTTTTCCAGGCGCACCTGGAAGGCCACGTTCGGGACGTCGGCCGTCTGGCCTTCGAGTAGGGCCACGTCGGCCCGGCGGACGCCGATGCCGCTCGTGAAACCGCCGATCAGGATGATCAGCAGGCCGATGTGGACGACGTCGGACCCGAACCGGCCCAGGCGCCGCTTTCTCGCCAGAAGGACGACGCCGCTCGCCGTCGCGGATTCCGTCAGGCGGTAACGGCGGGAGCGCAGGAGCCCGGCGATCCTGTCCCTGGCCGCAACGACCGGGAGCGCGAGGCGGAACCGGCTCTTGACCTTCATGGTCAGGAGGGTCTGTGCGTCCGTCGCGGCGACGGGTCCGAACGCCCTTCGCCACTTCGGCCCGAACCTCGAGAGCGTGCAGACGACCGTGTTCAGGCCGAAGAGAAATAGGAGGGCCATGTACCAGAAGGACTGGTAAAGGCGCGTCAGCTGGAGCGAAATGAAGAGCCCGGACGAACCGCCGTAGCGCGCGGCGTATTCGGCGGCGCTCCGGCCCTGAGGGATGAGCGTCCCCAGGATCGAGGCGAGGGTTATCAGGATGAAAAGGACGATGGCCAGTTTGATCGAAGCGAAAAACTTTCCGACTGATTTCATTCGTTCTCCAGGACCCTGCGGACGGCGCTTCTTAAACCCTATCGATTATATCGGATTCGGCAGTTTTTGACAACGCGCCGCCGGACCTGTCCTTGAACCTTTCCGGCGAACGGACGTAAAATGAGCTAGGGGAACACATGAGACGCCGTTTTCCCCCCGGAGGTAGCTATGACAATACTCTTCATGGAACCGCTCAGCCGCGCCTGGAACCGGATGAAGATCGCCCTGTTCCGGCCATTCGACATCCACAAATGGTTCGTCGTCGGCTTCAACGCCTTCCTGGCCGGCTTCATGGACGCCTCCAACGGCTCGGGAGGATGGCGCGGAGGGAAAAACGGGAGCTTCGGCGAGTTCATCCATTTCCCCGGGACGGCATGGATCTGGCTGATGGACCATCCCGGCTGGGCCATCGCCATCCTTTTCGGGATCGTCGTCGGGATCGCCGTCGTGGTCGTCCTCGCCTGGGCCAGCTCGCGGGGCGTGTTCATGTTCCTCGACAGCGTCGTCCACGACCGCGTCGAGATCGCCAGGCCGTGGCGGGAGTACCGGAAGGAAGGCAATTCGCTTTTCGTCTGGCGGCTCCTTTTCGGCCTCGTCTGTATCGCCCTGTTCGCGGGGCTCGTCGCCTGGTTCTTCATACAGGGGGCCGCAATCTATGACGCCGGCCACAGCCGGGCGTTCCCCATCGCCCTCGTCGTCAGCCTGGGCTTTCTGGCCCTGATGTTCGTGCTGATATGCGGCTACATCAGCCTCTTCCTCAAGGACTTCGTCGCCGCCCTGATGTACAAGAACAGGATCTCGGCCGGGGAGGCCTGGAAGATCTTCATGGGGCTATTTGCGAAGCATGCCTTCCACTTTCTCGGCTACGGGATCCTCCTCTTCCTGCTGATGCTGGTCTTCGTCTTCGTCGTCATCGTCGCCGGGTTGGCCACCTGCTGTATCGGCTGGCTGCTCCTGGTCATCCCCTACATCGGGACAGTCGTGACGCTCCCGTTCTGGTACACGCTCCGGGCCTTCGGCCTGGAGTTCCTGGCCCAGTTCGGGCCGGAATACAATGTGTTCCCGGTCGCGGCCGCTCCTGTGTCCGCGGCCCCGGCCGCGTGAAGGAACGGACGAGGGACCCCGGCCGCGCCTGACGGGGGAGGATATGAGCGGGGCCGTCCCCTAAAAATTCCATCATCCGATCCTCTGTTCGACAAAACTCGATGCAGGAAGAATAAAACGAAGATGTGTTTGACGAGATCCAGCCTAGTCCTCTTCGGAATCGCTGTTGCCTGGCTCTCCGGATGTCGAGCGGGCGTCCGGGTCATGCCTCCCTCCGCTCCTCCTCCAATCCCCGCTCCCGCTGCGCCAAACGCCGCCGTGACGCGGACGGGCTACACCGTGCAGGTGGGCGCCTTCTCCATCCTGGACAATGCTCGACGGCTGGCCCAGGCCCTGAACGAAAGCGGCCTCGATGCCTATTATTTTTCACAGGGGCCGGGGCTCTATAGAGTCCGTTTCGGGGACTTCTCTTCCAGGGACGCCGCCGTCCATGAGGCCGAGCGACTTCTCGAGCAAGAGCTCATCGAGGGCTACTTCATCGTCGGCCCCGAGGATCACCCCGTTTACAGGCGGAGCTTATCGGGCGAGGACCTTCGGGAAAAGCTGGCGGCCACGGCGGAGAGTTTCATCGGCGTGGAGTACACATGGGGCGGAACATCGAGGCCCGAAGGCGTCGATTGCAGCGGACTGGTCCGGGCGGTCTATCAGCTGAACGGCCTCAGCCTGCCTCGGTCTATGGCGGACCAGTACCAGGCGGGAACGACGGTCGCCCGGGACCGGCTGCAAAAGGGCGACCTCGTCTTCTTCTCCGTCTCTCCGGGACGACCGATATCCCATGTGGGGATCTACGTCGGAGGGAACGTCTTTATTCATGCCCCGGGGAAAGGCAAAAACGTCCGCGAGGAGTCTCTCGACGGCCTATATTTCAAGGAACGTTTCTCCGGAGCCAGGGCCTACTTGTGAATCAGTGGGCTATTTCAGCTCCGGCAAGTTCATGTACCGCACCAAGTCCTGAAACCGGGGGTCCGCGCGCAAGGGCCCGAACGCAGGATTCTGCCTGATCCAGGGGATGAAGGTCATGCGTTCTTTGACGGCCGCGTCCAGCCATCGGAAGGCCTCATCCTTATCCCCCAACGCCGCATAGATCTCGCCCAAGAACCACCCGGCCCAACGGCCAGTGGCCTTGCGTTGCGCCAGATACTCGGTCAGCAGCTTCATCGCTTCATCCTTGCGGCCAGCCTGCGCGTAGGTTCGCACGAGAGCCCATCGCCATGGGGGGCTGACGGCGGCAAGCTTTTGATGGGCCGCGATGGCCTCCGAAGACATGCCCTTCTCCGAGTAGAGGTACCCCTGCCAGCAAAGCGCCTGGTTGAAATTCGGATCGAGCTCCAGCGCCTTCTGGGTGGCGTCCATCGCTTCCTGATTTCGCCCCAAGGCCCAGAGTTGCCAGGCAAGGTCGGAGCACCAGTAGGCGTTGAGAGGATCCACCTCAACCGCCCTGGTCATTGCCGCGATGGCTTCGTCGTTGCGCCCGATCAGCAAGAGATACCAGGCGTACATGCGCTGGGCTTCGGGCAGGCTCGGGTTGAGGGCTATGGCGTGCTGAAGGTCTTTATCCGCGCCGGCCCAGTCCCACTCTTCAAAGAGCTTGATCTGCCCCAGGGCCGCCACGGTTTCGGCCAGGGTCCCCCCCAATTCCTCCGCCTTGAGCGCCGCGGCCTTGGCCCGGGCGAAAGCGTCCGGAGGAGGGTTTGTGCCGTGTCCGATGAGGCAATAACCGAGCGCCAATGCGGCGTAAGGCAAGGGGTTCGTCGGATCCTTGTCGATGGCCTGCTGCATGTAGGTCAGGCCTTTTTCATATTCTTCGGGCGCCGGTTTATTGAGATAGAACCTCCCTTTGGTATAGGCCGCATAGGCCTCGGGGTCGACCGGTCGCGAGCTCGCGAGGCGCGACCTCTCTCCGGAAGTGAGCGGCAAATGGACTTCACGGGCGATCGCCGCGACGATCTCGTTTTCGAGCAAAACGATGTCGCGAACGCTGCGCTCGTAGCTACGGGCCCACACTTGCGCTCCGGTCGCCGGGTCGATCATCTGGGCCGTGACCCGAATGCGCTCCCCGGCAAGGCGCAAGGCGCCGGTAATCAAGCAATTCACGTCCAAGGCCTGCGCGATCTTCTGGGGCGGAGTGTTCGATCCTTTGTAGATCATCACCGTGCTCCGGGCGATCACCTTTTTCAGTCCGCTGAGTCCTGCGAGATTCGTGAGCAGCTCGTCGTGGATCGATTCGGCGAGGCTGTCTTGCTCGGGATCGCCCGAGAGGTTCTCCAGAGGCAGCCAGGCGATGGAATCATAGGCCTGCGCGTGCTTCCGGAAAGGGCCGATGACGGCCAGAGCGATGAGTACCGCTAGTCCGGCGATCCCGGCAAAGGCGTGAGATCTCCTGACGCCGAATATTCGTCCTCGGAGCGGGTGGGCCTTAGCTCGGATGGGCCGAAGCCCCCCCGCAACGGCCTCGAGGTCCGCCAAGAAGTCCCCCATGCTCTGATAGCGGTCGGCGGCCCTTTTTTCCAGGGCCTTTCCCAGGACCAGGTTGAGCTCGCCGGGAATATCCTTCCGGATCCTGGTGATGGGTTCCGGATCATGACTTAGGATCGAATGGATCATGGATCGCTCATACTCGCCCTTGAAGGGCAAGCGTCCGGACAACGTTTCATATAACACGACGCCAAGCGACCAGATATCCGTGCACTGATCCACGGCCTCGCCTTTGGCTTGCTCGGGAGACATGTAGGCCACGGTGCCGACCGTTGTGCCTTCCCGCGTCAACTTCACCTGGCCGGCCAGCTTCGCCAGCCCGAAATCGACGACCTTGGCAACGCCTTCTTCGGTCACCAGGATATTGGCCGGTTTGAGGTCGCGGTGGATGATCCCTTTCTGATGGGCCTTGGCCATACCTCGGGCGACCTGGAGGACGATGTCGAGCGCGTCTTCCTTTTTGAGCGGCCCGCGCTTGATCTTGTCCCGAAGGCTTTCGCCATCATAACAAGCCATGGCGATGTACATCCGTCCGTCTTCCGTCTCTTCGATCTCATGAATATTGCAGATGTTGGGATGGTCCAGCGCGGAGGCAGCCCGGGCCTCCTGGACGAATCTCTCTCTCGCATCGCCGTCAGAGGTCCATTGCTGCGGCAGGAACTTCAGGGCTACGGCGCGCTTGAGCTTGATATCCTCGGCCTTATACACGACGCCCATGCCTCCGCGGCCGATCTCCCCGACGATCCGGTATTTCCCGGCGACGATATCGCCGTTGGCCAAGCCGCGGACAGGACTGTCGAGGGTTTTCGTAAGGGAGGCCAGCGATCGGACTTCCTGGGCGAGCGGTTCCGCGCAACTGGCGCAAAACCTGGACGTGTCGGGATTATCGACGTGACACTTCGGGCATTTCACGGCTCGACGACCCCTCGCTCTTTGGAAAAAGGATAACGCCGATAGGGAGAGAAGTCAATAAGTGATGGCCCCTGCCTCGACGGGGAATCGCCGGAGCCGGCGAGAGGGATCAAACCTCGCCGGCCGCCCGGATCCTGATCCATCGGACCCCGTCGAGCTGCGTGCCGTCCAGATCGATGATGTTCACCCGGAGCGGCCCCGGCCCCTCGGCTTTCGTCAGCACCACGTCGAGTGTACGAGGAGTGAGCGTGTTGTTCGCACCCGAGGCCGTGTCCGCGATAACGGCGGCCGCGGCGACCGCGCCGGTGACCCAGACGATCGTTTCGTAAGTGTTACTATATTCCGTCCAACTCTTCTCCGCTTTCGTGAGAATGAGTTGGGCCAAGAAAACGGAGAGTCCCGTGGCCACGGCGATTATCGGCACGGCCAGGGCCTCAACGGCCAGCCGGGCCGTCACTTTCCGCGTTACTCTCAATTCCGTCGGATTGTACCCGTCCTTTTCGATCCGGACCGTGTGGCTCTTGTTTCTCTTGAGCGTGAGCGACATGGGCGTTTGTCCGGCGTCTTTCCCGTCGACGATGATCCTTGCGCCTACGGGGTTGCTCGTGACCGGGACGGACTGCGCCGTTGTTCGAACGATCAAACTGCAGCTCTGGCCGACGAGGAGAACGCAGATCGTCAAAGCCGCCATGATGCCCTTTTCCGATCGGTCCCTCATTTTTTCCCCTCCTTCATTTCATCGCATGGCCGAACCCTTACTTTAGGGCGGTCCCCTTTCTATAGACAATCTAGGATTCACCATGGAGAAAGTTGTCAAGTTTTTGTAAAGATCAGGAAAAAGGGTTCACGGCTTCGGCTTGGTGTCCGGCATGTCCTCGCCCGCCTTCTTGGCGTATCTTCGGCCTTCCTCGTAGAGGTCAAAATCCTCTTTCCTGTCCAGGCGCACTTTTTTTCTCTGCCCGTCGTCCGTCCGGAAGATCACAAGATACGCGTGTTTGGAGAGGGCCAAAGTCTTCTTCGCCTCGACGGTCCCCGACCATTCCTTGCGCCGCTCCCTTTTTCTCACGGACCAAGGCAGAACCACGAGCAAGTCGTCCAAGATCTCAAGTAGGACATCGATCATGTCGAACGCTCCCTTCTGTCCGGCTGTCAGCCAATATCGGTTTGAGCCTGCGCCTCTTGCGTCAATCCTTATCCGGGGATGAGCTGGGCCTTTGACGTTCTTCCGGCCTATCGCGGAGTCAGGCCGATCCTCGATTTATCTTTCGCCCAGTAGACATAGAGCGCTTGGCCTTTGACGTCGGCGAGAGGGAGAGCTCCCCAGAACCGGCTGTCGTTGCTGTTGTCGCGATTGTCTCCGAGGACGAAGCAGTGGCGGGCGGGGATCCTTAGCGGGCCGAAGTTGTCCCGGCTATTGTCCACGCCGCTATCTTCGTGGATCTTGTAGGATTCCCGGAGAGGTTGGCCGTCGATAAAGACCTGTTTGTCCTTGATCTCGATCGTTTCGCCCTCGATGGCGATGACGCGCATGAGAAATCGCTTTGAGGGATCTCGAGGATACATAAATACGATCAGATCCCCGCGCTGAGGCGCCTGATTATCATAAGCTCTCGGGCCTATCATCAGGAAATCGTCTTGATGGACCGTCGGCATCATGGAGGTCGTAGCAAACTTGAATGGAGCGATGCCCAGAAAGCTCATCCATGTCCTTATCGGAACGAAGATCGTCAAGCCGGCAGAAAGAATGACAACGAACGCATAGACCCCGATTTTTTGGTATCTCTTAAGCTCGGCTTCCCTGATCCGACGCGCCTGGAGGAAAGCGTGGACGATAACGAACAACCAGAAGACCGTCGTGACGATGCCCAACGCAACGAGTCCGATAAAACGCCGCGGCCAGCCCAATGCCGCCCAAAGGAAAGGCAGCGCAATGGTAATGAACAAAAATACGAGACCCAGAGCGCCTGCCCCGTTATAGATCTGCCCAAGCCCGGAAGCGAACAAGGACAAGAGGCCGGCGATGAACGGATTCCTCGTTCTCTTTGCGGCGGTCATGATCTCCCCCTTTCCTGAGTCGATTCCCTGTTCGCCGGGTCCTTTCGAACCCTCCGAGCACGGATGCTCACAGCGTTCCCTCTTTCGCCGCGAACTGCACTAGCCTGCCCCTAGTAGGCATAGGGACGACAGGCCGAGATCAGAAAACCACCATCGAAACAAGCATGGCCGCGTGAATCCGATCCCCGGCCTGCCGGCCGATGCACTTAGAGGGTTATCGTCTACTTATGATGTTTGACCCAGTTCTCCGCCACCTCTTTCGAATCGTGGATGGGGTAGATAACCATGGTCAACTCGGGTGTGTAGAAATTGGTATAATCTGTGAGCACTGCGGGATCATCCGCTTCGAAGATCGTGAACCCCTTGGCCTGTCCCCCGATATGGCAGGGCCCGTAGAGTGTCTTCAAGCCCAGTTCTTGCCTCCTGCTGAATTTCAGGATGACCTTGCCGGCGTCCTCGGGCTTCATCTCCCAGAAAGAAATGAACTTCATAATTCACCCTCCTTCATCTCATAGACATCGGGCCCCACGCCCCTAAGGTGGACGAGGTCCCGAGAATGACGATGTTCTTTTGCTCTATTAATAATATATAGGTCCCCACCCATGCGTTGTCAAGTTGGATAGGCCCCCTAAATTCGAGAACTAAGGCACCCTTCAACGTGCCTTTCAGCCCCGGCCAGCCGTTTCCCGGAGCCGGTCAACTTTTTGACGTCTTGGCCCCAGAGTTCCTAGCGTTTATCGTCGGGAACTCGAAGGCCAAGAAACTCGCATTTTGAGAAGACCATTTCCCAATGATTTCGTTCGGTGCTGAGGCGAATAGAAAAGCGGGTATTGTGTCTCCGACCCCCCCCCCCTCATATGAGATCAACCTTGACATCTTCACACGCCGCAAATTAGTATTGCCGGATGGACGTCTATCCCCCGATCGGGCGGAAGACCCGTCCATTGTCCCAAGTTCAGATCTGTAAGGCCTTGGACGGAATCAGTCTGTCCGGCCGATCAAGCACGACGTCCCAATGTGACGTTCAAAAAGGAGCGTACATGAACACCGCAAGAACCGCATTCAACCGACGCTGGATCCCGATCTTCGCCTTCGTCCTGGCGGTCACGATGACGGCGGCCTACGCGATGCCGCAGGCGCAAACCGCCGCCAAGAAGGCCATGACCGTCGACGATTACGCCAAATGGCGCGATATCGCCAGCCGAGCGATCTCGGGAGACGGCAGGTGGGTTGCTTACGTCCTCCAGATGACCAACACCATCCCGGCCGAAGCCAAGCCGGTCCTGCACCTGCTGAATCTGGAGACCAACTCGGAGGTGACGGTGAACGACGCGTCCGATCCGGTCTTCTCCTCCGATTCGAAATGGATCGCCTATCAGGTGGATCCGGGGGCCGCCCAACGCGCGCGCGCCGCCCGGACCGGCTCTGGCGGAGCACCCTCGACACCGCCGGCCGCGCCCGCCCCGACGGAAGCCCCCGCCACGCAACCGGGTCAGGGCCAGCCCGGCCGCGTAACCGCGGCGGCGGCCATCCCTCCGCGGCGCGTCGAACTGCGCAATCTGGAGACCGGAGCGGTGCGCTCCTGGGAGGACATCGGGACCTTCGCCTTCGCCCCGACGTCCACCCATCTCGTCCTCCGCCGTCGCGGCGCCGAAACGGCCGGCCCCACGGGCCGGAGAGGCGGCGGCCCGCAGGCGCCGGCCGGAGGCGCAGGGTCTGCAAGCGCGACCCCCGGGTCGCGCGGGCAGGACGCCGTCCTGCTGGATCTGCGGACGGGGGGTTTCCTGCTTCTCGGCAGCGTGGGCGAGTTCGCCTTCAACCGCGGCGGGGAGCTTCTCGCCTTCACCGCGGATGCCGCCGTGAAGGACGGCAACGGCGTCTTCGTCTTCGACACGCGCAACGGGCGCGTGACGCCGCTCGACAACGATGCCCGGATTTACAGCCGTCTCGCCTGGAACGAGGACGGCACGGCCGTCGCCGCGCTCAAGGGGAACGAGGTCGAGAAGATGCGCGAAAGGGACAATGTGCTCGTCGCTTTTCCGGCGATCCCCGCGGCGTTGAAGGACGGCGCCGGCGCGCCCTCGGCGGTTGTCCTCGAACCCGCAAAAGCGGACGGCTTTCCCAAGGGCTGGGTCGTCAGCGACCGGGCCGCCCTCGCCTGGAGCGAGGACAACAAACGGGTGTTCTTCGGCATCAAGGAGCAGGTCCCGGCGCCCGATACGACGCGCAAGTCGACGGACGAGGCGGCCGACGTCGACGTCTGGAACACGGGAGACGAGCGGGTCCAATCCCTCCAAATGGTCCGCGCCGAACAGGACCGCAACTTCACCTTCCGCCAGGCCTTCGACGTCCCGGCGAAACGGTTCGTCAAGCTCGCCGACGAGACGATGCGCGAGCTCGACATCGCCCCGGACGGCACGTGGGCCGTGGGATGGGACGCGCGCGCCTATATCCGCAACGAAAAGATCCTGCCGACGGCGGACATCTACCGTGTGAACACGTCCACCGGCCAGCGGACGCTCATCCTCAAGGGCCAACTGACCGGCGGCCACACGTTCGGCATCACCCCCCACGGCCGGCATTTCCTCTTCTGGAAGGACAACAGGATCCAGGCCTACGACTTCGAAGCGGGGACGACGAAGGCCCTCGGCGGCGGCGCGGTGAGCTTCGTGGACCTCGAATACGACCACCCGGGGACGAAGCCCTCCTATGGCATCGCCGGCTACTCCAGCGACGGCAAGGCGGTCATCGCCCAGCACCGCTACGACCTGTGGCTCGTTCCCTTTGACGGCAGCGCGGCCAAGAACCTGACCCGGGGCGCCGGGGCGAAGAGCGAGATCCGCTTCCGCATCCTCCGCCCCGTGCCGGCGGACCCGACCCTTCCCCGCTCGGTCGGTCCCCGCGGGACCATCGATCTCTCGAAGCCGGTCACCCTGTCCGCCTACGGCGAATGGACTAAGAAATCCGGGTACTATGAGCTCGCGGGCGGGCAATTGAAGGAGCTCATCTATGAAGACGCTTCGTTCGGCAGCCCGGTCCGGGCGATGGAGGCGGATCGCTTTCTCTTCACCCGCCAGACGTTCGTCGAATTCCCGGACCTCCGCATCTCCGGCCCGAGCTTCAGGGAGTCCAAGAAGATCTCCGACGCCAACCCGCAACAGAAGGAATTTCTGTGGGGCCATCGCCTGCTCTTCGACTACAAGAACAAGGACGGGGTGAGGCTGCAGGGCATCCTGGCCATCCCGGACGATTACAAGCCGGGCGAAAAGCGGCCCATGCTCGTCATCTTCTACGAGAAGAACTCGCAGGGCATGCACATGTACAGCGCCCCGGCCTATCTTCCCAGCATGGGACGGATGCCGGTCCAGGCGGTCAGCAACGGCTACCTGTCCATGCTGCCGGACATCCATTTCCGCACCGGCTCCTCGCACACCGACATGCTGGAATGCGTCGAGGCGGCCACGCGCAAGGTCATCGAGATGGGCTACGCCGATCCGAAGCACATAGGCGTCTCCGGACACAGCTACAGCGGCGAAGGCGCGGCCTTCATCGGGACGATGTCCAAGATGTTCGCCGCCGTCGGCATGGGGGCCGGCGTCGTCGACCTGTACAACGATTTCAGCATGCCCTGGGGCTGGGGATACGG
>Ga0315276_10002925_pt1 | contig 15638 bp, 18 predicted proteins | sample YL17G05_0_MG_FD_204542 | JGI IMG/M metagenome (GOLD analysis project Ga0315276, IMG submission 204542) | Sediment microbial communities from Yellowstone Lake, YNP, Wyoming, USA - YL17G05_0 | ecosystem: Environmental > Aquatic > Freshwater > Lake > Sediment | place: USA: Wyoming | collected...
CGACGTCACCGGCGACGACCACTATCAATGCGGTGACATCTATCCCAGTGCCTACAACTCCCAGGATGCGCCAACCGGCAAGCCGGGTGATCCCCTGTATCAGTATGACTGTTTCGGTTTGGGGGCAGGAGCAGGACAACGGATACTGACAAAGAAATTGGACTGGCAGGCCTACAGCCTGGCCGGTGGTTGGGGACTCTTGTTGGATATCGAAGGCCGCGATCACTACGAGAGTGCCAACTTCTCGCAGGGACAGGGCTATTTTTTCGGCGCAGGGATAAAATTGGACTTGGATGGTGACGACGAGCACCAGGCCGCTCGCTATGGACATGGCGCGTCAGCCCACTTTGGAGTCGGCCTCTTCATCGACCACCATGGAGACGATCGCTATGGCTCCTCCGGCCCCTTCTATAACGGTGGAGTGGCCTGGGACAGCAGCGTGAGCCTGATGATTGATGCCGGCAAGGGCCGCGACACCTATGCCTTCGACCGATCGACCGGTCTTGGTCGAGGCGACTATGCAAGTTGGGGGCTCTTCATCGACGAGGGAGGCGCAGATCAGTACCACACCAAATCAGGACTCGGGGACTCCTCGCAGAAGAGTGTGGCCGGGTTCTTCGATCTCGAGGGCAAAGACACCTACACGCTACCACCTGATTCCACGATGCCGCCCGACACTCGTCCCAGTGATGGAAGACTTTTTTTCTATCCCGAAGGTGGAGTCTTTGTCGATCGCTGAAGAGAGACGGTCCATGGCTCATCCCTGCGATTACAGCTAGTTACCGCGACTCCCTCATCCCTCCCCTTGACTTGTGCTCGACGGAAGCTATCTGCCATTCTATAAAGCACGTCTAGTGTCTTTTCACCTACCGAGCGAAGGGATGCTTCTACATGAATAACGAGACACTCGCCGTAAAACTACCGGTACTCCCGATCAAGCGCACCGTACTATTTCCAGGGATCATGATGCCCCTGACCGTCGGGCGTGAACGGTCAGTCGCTGCCGTAGAGGCGGCAATGAAAACAGAAGAGAAGACGATTCTGGTGGTCGCGCAGCGCGATCCCCTGACTGAAGAGCCGGGGCTCGAAGAGCTCTATGCAATCGGCACCAAGGCCATCGTGAAACAGATCGGACGGTCAGAAGATGGCACGATCCATGCGCTCGTGCAAGGGCTTGAACGAGTCGCGTTGCTCAAGGTCGAACGGGCAGAGCCGTTTCTTCTCGTCGAGGCCAGGCGACTCGATCACCCAGCGGACGAGGGCACTGAAGTCCAGGCCCTCCACCGGGCTATCCAGGGATTGGTCACAGATCATCCTCGGTTGATTCAGGCCCCAGGTATTCAGGAAGCAGCGGTGGCCTTCAGTACCGAGGACAATCCCGTCGCCTTGGCCTATCGCGTAGCCTCGCTCCTTAGTCTTACCGTGCAGGACGAGCAGAAGCTGCTCGAAAGCTCCTCCACGATTGAGTTGCTGCGGGCGCTGTACGGAGCCCTCTCGAAAGAAATTCAGATCCTGCAATTGAGGGACAAGATTACCAACGAGGCGCAAGCCAAGATCGGCAAGACCCAACGAGAGTATGTCCTCCGGGAACAATTGAAAGCCATTCAACAGGAACTTGGCGAGGGCGAGGGAGAAGAGAACGAGGTCTCCGAACTCAAAAAGAAGATTCAGGAAGCCGATCTTCCCGATCATGTACGAAAGGAAGTGGAGCGTGAGATTACCAAATTGGCCAAAGTGCCACCCTCCTCGCCAGACCATCAAGTCCTCAGGACCTATCTCGAGCTCGTGTTTGAGCTCCCCTGGAAGAAGGCCTCGGAAGACCGTTTGGAGTTGAGCAAGGTTCGTCAGGTGCTGGAAGAAGATCACTACGGCATTAACGAAGTAAAAGAACGGATTGTCGAGCATCTAGCCGTGCTGAAATTGAATCCCACGGCCAAGGCTCCCATCCTCTGCCTAGTCGGACCTCCGGGCGTCGGCAAGACCAGTCTGGGCCAGTCTATTGCCAGATCCATGGGACGGACCTTCGAACGGTTGAGCCTGGGCGGTGTACATGATGAAGCGGAACTGCGCGGCCACCGCCGGACCTACGTCGGAGCCCTGCCTGGACGGATCATTCAGGCCATGCGTCGAGCCAACGTGAACAATCCCGTGTTGATGTTGGACGAGGTCGACAAGATGGGCCGCGACTTCCGTGGCGATCCGGCTTCGGCCTTATTGGAGATCCTGGATCCTGCGCAGAATCACACTTTCCGCGACCACTATCTGGATCTTCCGTTCGATCTATCGAAGGTGTTCTTCATCACGACCGCCAACACGCTGGATACGATCAGCCAACCGCTGCTCGACCGGATGGAAATCATCCGGCTCCAGGGTTACAGCGAACGGGAAAAAGCCGAGATCGCCCGTCGCTACCTCTGGCCGCGACGCCTCAAGGAGGCGGGCCTGGATGCCAAGCAAGCCCTGCTCTCAGACGAGGTCATAACTCTCGTCACCAGCCGCTATACCAGAGAAGCGGGGGTTCGCCAGCTGGAACAGATGCTGGGTCGCCTGACCAGGAAGGTCGCGCTGACATTTGCGGAACTTCCGGAGGGCCAGGAACGGATTCCTGTGTCCATTCAACCAACAGTCCTTCCCGACTGGCTCGGCTCCGAGCGATTCATGCCGGAGGAGGCGCGCAAGGTGCTGCCAGCTGGCGTGGCCACGGGGCTCGCCTGGACGCCGAGCGGCGGGGATGTCCTCTATATTGAAACCACGCTGCTCCCAGGCAGTCACGAGCTGACGATCACCGGTCAGCTGGGAGATGTCATGCAGGAGTCTGCCAGGGCCGCACGAAGCTACCTCTGGTCGCACGCGGAAAGCATGGGACTCGATATCTCACGCTTCAAACGGAATGGAGTGCACATCCATGTGCCGTCCGGAGCCATCCCGAAAGACGGGCCTTCAGCCGGGATCACGATGGCCACGGCTCTTGCGTCTTCGTATATTGGAGCAGCGGTGCGGAGCGACACGGCCATGACAGGAGAGATCAGCCTGAGCGGATTAGTTCTGCCAGTCGGCGGAATTAAGGAAAAGGTGTTGGCCGCTCATCGGGCCGGCATCAAACGGATTATCCTGCCCAAAGCCAACGAGAAGGACTTGAAAGATGTGCCACAAGAAGTGCGGGATGACCTGACCTTCATTCTGGTGGAACGAATCGAGGAAGTCCTCCCCGCTGCCTTCAACCACGATACAGCGGCTCACGGAAGCTTCGGCTTCGGAACAGGTATTGCCCCAGCCTCTGCATAAGCGGCGGGACTCCGGAAGAAACATCCAAAATCCCACCGTTCTTTTCTCATCGCTTCGCAGGATGCTCAAACAGTTCGTCCAGCAAGGCCGCAGCCAACGAAAGCACCGGAGACGTAGCATTCCTCGCCCGCCCATCCCGAGCTGCCAAGACAGCTCGTTTGCCAAATGGGCTACGTTGAGGATGCTTTCGAGGTGGGAACGAAGCTGGCGTACTGTTTCAGCATCCTGCTAGACTCATGTCAGGAACAACCCGACAAGAAAGGAGCAGATCTATGCCGCCAAATATTGAGATCGGTCCGATTGTCAAAGTCGTGAAGACTGACGAGGAGTGGAAGAAACTCCTCGCACCGGAGGCCTACCGGGTCCTACGGCATGAGGATACCGAACGCCCTTTTATCAACAACTTTCACGACAACAAGAAAGCCGGTGTCTACTACTGCGCGGGCTGCGACTTGCCCCTCTTTTCATCCGAGCATAAGTTCGACAGCGGCACCGGCTGGCCCAGCTTTTGGCAACCCATTAACCCCAAGATGGTCGAATCCACGACCGACTATAAACTGATTTTCCCAAGGACCGAAGTTCACTGCGCCCGCTGCGAGGGGCATCAAGGCCATATCTTCAAGGACGGCCCTAAGCCGACGGGATTACGGTACTGCATCAACGGCGTCGCGCTGAAGTTCGTACCGGCCTAGGGTGCAACGAGTAGTGGTGCACACACAGCTTTCAACTTAGCCTGTCTGACTGTAAGACCGGACCTCGGTTTTTTGTCGGAGGTCTTTATGTCCATTCGGTCGAACCAACTAATTCAAATACCGTCGAGTGTCGTTATTGCCGGCAAGCTCAACAAGCTGTCGGCCATCCTGAGCAACAAGGAGGGGAACGCCGGATTGGCCTGTGACCCGCCACTCCTCCTCCCACTGATATACCGCCTACACCCGTGATGCATCTCCGGGATCTGTTCTGGCAGGTTCTCCTTCTATCGCCTTCGCCAGCCGAGTGAGCACCATTGGATCAGACAGGTCTTGCCACTGACACCAGAAGGCACGATAGGTCTGTCGGATGAACTCCATGCCTCGACCAACATCCTGGCTGAGAAGCGACGCCGCCATTTCAATGGTCCGTCGCGTATTCGGCTTGCCAGGAGGTAAGGAGATCGCAAGCCCCGGCGCCAATCTTTGAACCAGAGCTACTTCATGGCACAGTTCCGCCCCCGATGTGCCGCTCCAGCGCGCCATGGCTTCGACAGATGCGGCGCATGTTGCACACCGCGCCATTTACAGCGATTGAGCAGATTCATCTCGTGCAACCGTTCATACATCGCATAGCAGAACGGACAATTGAAGTCGCTATAAAGGGTGTAGACATCGCTCATGGGGTACCATCATCGTCGTGATGGATCACCGTAACGTATCTCTCGAATAAGATTCCAATAGTTTGCTGCTATCGGTGACATAGCCCAGCCTGGCAATCCGTTAAACGGATATGCTATGTGAGCGCATGCCTACGCCGACCATTCTCTTGCTCACTCCGCCGTTGACGCAGCTGAATACTCCCTACCCTGCCACCGCCTATCTCACGGGATTTCTCCGTGATCGCGGCATTGAAACCTACCAAGCCGATCTTGGCATCGAAATGATGCTCAGGGTCTTCAGCCGATCAGGACTCCAGGCTGTGTTTGAGCAGGTGCGCCAACGCGAAGACGAATTGCCCGGTGAAGCCAGGCAGATGCTCGCGATCGAGCCTGCCTATCTGAATACAATCGAACCGGTCATCGAATTCCTCCAGGGACGCAATCCCTCATTGGCTTTGCTCCTCGCCCGTACAGGATTTCTTCCCCAAGGGCCCCGGTTTGCCGGCCATAGTGGTCGAACTTCCTCATTACGTAACTTGTCGGAGCAGGATCGCGCGAAACGGTTCGCCACCTTATATCTCGAAGACCTGTCCAACTTGATCCAAGCGACAGTGTCTCCCCATTTTGCCCTGAGCCGCTATGCCGAACATATCGCCCGGGCAGCGTCGTCATTCGAAACCATCATCGACGCGGTCGCCGTTCCCCCGACGCTGACGGATCAATTCATGCTCGAATCCTTGTGGGAGCATCTTGACCGTCTTAATCCATTGCTTGTCGCTCTCACCGTGCCCTTTCCAGGAAATCTCTATGGCGCGTTTCGTATCGCCCACTCGATCAAGAACCGCCAACCAGACATCACTATTGGCTTTGGCGGCGGCTATGCCAACACGGAACTTCGGCGTCTGTCGGATCCCCGCGTGTTCGACTACGTCGATTACGTCACGCTTGATGACGGGGAACGGCCTCTGCTCTCGTTGATCGAACATCTGACGGGGACCAGACCGCGCACGAAACTCTGCCGGACATTCTATCGGGACAAGGATCGAGTGGTTTTCGCGAATGACACGTCTGATCAGGAATTCAGTATGGGCGAGGTCGGCTGTCCGACCTATAGCGGGCTAAACTTGGGTCGCTACCTCACGATTCTCGACAGCACGAACCCGATGCATCGCCTCTGGTCGGAAGGCCATTGGAACAAACTCACGGTCGCTCATGGCTGTTATTGGAAGCAATGTACGTTCTGCGACGTCGGGCTCAACTATATCAGTCGCTATGAAATGACGCCGACCGATCGGCTCATCCAACAAATCGAGCAACTGATCGTTGAGACGGGCTGCCGAGGATTTCATTTTGTCGACGAGGCAGCCCCTCCCGCTGCCTTAAAATCACTCGCCTTGGCGTTACTGGAACGGGGCATCACCATTTCATGGTGGGGCAATATCCGCTTTGAAGAGGCTTTTTTGCCAGACCTCTGCCGTCTCCTGGCCGCATCCGGCTGCATCGCCGTGACGGCAGGACTCGAAGCGGCTTCGGACCGTCTGCTGGAGAAGATTAAGAAAGGGATTACCGTCGATCAAACCGCACTTGTGGCAGCGGCCTTCAAAGACGCAGGCATTCTCATCCATGCCTATCTTATGTACGGTTGCCCCTCTGAGACGGTTCAAGAAACGGTAGACTCGCTGGAGCGAGTGCGTCAATTGATGTCCGCAGATCTGATTCAATCAGCCTTTTGGCATCGTTTCACCGCCACGGTTCATAGTCCGATAGGCCTCAAGCCGGCTGCCCATGGATTGCGCATCCTCGGGCCTGAATTTCAGGGCTTTGCAGAGAATGATCTCCTCCACCAGGATCAACGGGGCAAGACGCCGGAATGGCTCGGGGAAGGGCTGCGACGATCGATGCTCAACTACCTTGAAGGGAGCGGGCTCACCCTCGACGTTCGCCAATGGTTTGACCATTCAGTGCCAAAGCCACGCGTCTCCTCCACATGGGTGCGGCGTCTCCTCAAGAACCGAATTGTTGAAGACGCCCCCCGGTCAGAACGGCGGTTCATCTGGCTAGGCGGACAACCAGTCTGTGAACCGGTCGGAAGAAGAACGCAACTCATTCTCCCGGAACGTACCAGCGATCACGCCGTCACGCTCTCAACTCAACAGGCTCAGTGGCTCGACGATCTCATTCGGCGATCCACCCCTCACAACAACCGATCACTTCCCTACCCCCTGCTCCAGGATGCGAAAACCACATTTCCAGGTACGACTCAGGAGTTCGCCACCTTCCTCAGCAACACCTCCTGGAGAAAAGTTCGCTCCGCCGGTCTGCTGCTGGTCTAGCACTCACTGCCAGAGTATCATTCACGGGATTGCCTTCCTCGAAACACGAAGGGCGGGAGTAGCTTGAAGCTACTCCCGCCCTCAATTCGAATAAAACCCTACGCTACTTGTTCGGCTGCGGGGTATAGCGAAGGTAGGGCTTCACAGTCTTGAAGCCCTTAGGGAAAAGGGTTTTTGCTTCAGCGTCATTCACAGCCGGGGTGATGATGCAATCCTCTCCGTCCTTCCAGTTGGCTGGCGTGGCGACTTTAAACTTTGAGGTCAATTGGAGCGAGTCAATGACCCGCAAGAGTTCATCGAAGTTCCGACCACATGAGGCAGGATAGGTCAAGGTTAACTTGACCTTTTTGTCAGGCCCAACAATGAAGACGGAACGCACTGTCATGTTGTCCAGCGCGTTCGGATGAATCATGTCGTACAGGTTCGCGACTTTCTTGTCCGGATCGGCGATGATGGGATAGTTCATCGTGGTATGCTGCGTCTCATTGATATCATTGATCCAACCTTTATGCGAATCCAGCGGATCGACGCTGACAGCAATGACTTTCACACCCCGCTTTTTGAACTCCGGCGTAATCTTGGCGACGGTCCCCAACTCGGTGGTGCAGACCGGGGTATAGTCTTTCGGGTGCGAGAAGAGAATCCCCCACCCTCCACCCAACCACTCATGGAAGTTAATGGTCCCTTCGGTAGACTCTGCTGTAAAATTCGGTGCCTCATCGCCTAGTCGCAGTGCCATGGTAGCCTCCCTTATTCATGTTCAAGCCAATGACTCGACATCGCTAATCGAGATACGATACTGTTCTTCCTGGGCGAAGTGCAAGAGGGATTCGGGGGACCAGATAATGAGTACACAGTATCCGAGGAGTCCAAAAGTCCGACTGGGAGATATCGCCCATCTCGGGCGAATGATCGACAAAATTCGGCTTCGTCATGCCGGCCAGATACAAGACTATAACTATTTGACGGTCGGCTTCGATCGTTATCTGCTCGACTTCCTCGAACTCGACGGTTCTGCATTCGAGCAACGAGTGCATGAGGGGGAAACCGACGCGGAAATCCTGGACTGGGTCCACGCACACATGCGGAGCTGCTCGCAGGAAGAGATCGCCCAGTGGAATCAGCGAATCGAGACAGGTGGACCCATGGATGAGGCGGGAACGGCACGATTTCAGCAGCGACTCAAAGACGTGGCGAAGAAGCGAGGCGTGCCAGTTTCAACACTCCCGCACATCAACACCTGGGCCGACGCGATTGATCTTGACGAGGACCGGCTCTAAGAGAAGCGCGAGACATGCGGGAAAGGCGGGACTTGCGAGAAAAGCAAAACAGATGGGACGAGCAATACGGGCGAGATCAGAAGTTCGAGGTTACGGTCATCGCGGTGCTCTTCGTGTGTGCACTGTCGGTTGGTAGCGCCGTATTCCTCGTATTGGAGATGGACGGGCCATTCGACGGCTTGCTCAAGGCCTCCGCAGATCCGATGCGCTACGCATTTGCGCATCTCAATCAGTAGGCGCGTCACGGTCGCGTGCGTCCAGATCACTTGCCCAACAAGGTGCGGCGGCCTTTCTGATCAGCCTGCAGGGACTCGTAGCGTGCCGGCCACTTGAAGACTTCAGCCACAACGGCTTGCAAGCCGGCCGATTTAACGTTTCCGACACTGTGTGCCAGCAGGATGCGCGTGGCCCCCCGCTTCCTATTTCTTGGGGAGCCACAGTTGAAGTCATCAGAGGCGGCGGCGATCGGGCTCCTGCCAGCGGCGGTCGTGACCGGCATCGGGGCCCAGTCCCAACAGCCGCTGGCCCGTGTTGTGGTAGGGGCATGCTGACCTCGGCGGTATTGATTCTGGTGGTGTTGCCGATCCTGTATGAGCTGCTCCATCGAAATGAAAAATACCAGGGGGAAACAGGTGGAAGATAATCTAGCAAACGTACCGATTGTGCCCAACGTCAACACTTTTCGAGCATGAGAGCTAGGATTTCTCGAATCTAGCTTCATTGTTATCCATTCCATAGAGAATTATGGGAACCCCAACAAACTAAATGAATATTCGATCACGTCTTGGATTAGCGTTATTAACTGTTCTTGCGACAGGCGGTATCTACGCTGAAGGGGTCTTGAAGACGGGTTGGATTGAAGTGTTGCTCCTCGTTCCAGTCGGCCTATTTCTGATCACAAAAGGTTTGACTGCCAAGGTTTGGCAGAATGTCCTGATCTCAATTATAGCCTCCAGCCTTACGGTCGTGGCTTTGGACATAGCCCTTCGCCCTATCCTCGGTCGCCAGCTGCACTATACCCCCACAAATGTCCTTGCTCACAAGCTTCCCCAGTTGCCGATCGTCGGACGATACGATCCCAATGTAAGCGAAGAGGCAGAAGCTTACGGTGACCTTGCAGCCATGGCAGGAAACCCAGACCTACGAGAGCCAAGGCGAATCTCATTTCAGACGGATCAGTACGGGTTTCGTAACCACGCAGAACAATCAGTGTTCGATCTGCTTGTTGTGGGAGATTCATTTGCAGTGGGAGGAGGCACGACGGGTAAAGACATCTTCGCACGGTTGTTGGAGACCCAGTACGGCTACCGAACCTATAACCTTTCCTTTCCTGGTGGACCGTACGAGCAATTTTTGAACGTGGCGATTGAGGCGCCGCGCTTAAAGTTCGCACCGAACGCAAAGATGATCTGGACTATTTATACCGGGAATGATTTAGCCGACGCCGGCGGGGAGATTTGGGACCTTGATCAGCTCCCATGGCGACAGGGCTTCTCCGCATGGCTCGTTACATACAGAACCTATCGGAATCGCTCACCGCTGAATCAATGGATGGAAGCGATACGTATGAGATTAGCAGGGAGTTCGGATGATGTCATCGTTCGGAGACTACCGGATGGGCGGTCAGTGCTGTTTTTAAGGGGGCAGGAAGCATGGGGGAAACGATCACGTAAGGAAGTGGAGGCCTATCCTAATTTCAGTAAGTTGGAACGAACTCTTGCATCCATGCAAGATCTGACTGCAAAACGTAATATAGAAGTGACTATTTTAATCCTTCCAACAAAAGGGGAAGTCTACCGCTGGCTCCTCGATATGAAAGAACCCCGCTTTGATAATACGGACTCTTCTGGATTTGCGTTAGCAGTCCTCGGGGCCTGTGAAAAGATCAAACTTTCCTGTCATGACACGAAACCCTACTTGATTGCAGAGGCGAAGCGACTCAATGAGAGCTCGCAGGAGCTACTGTGGTGGCGAGATGATACGCATATTGGCAAGCACGGTCATGCGGCCATCGCTGCCTATATCGCTCGAGATATTCTTAAACGGTAAGATCCACAGGGGCGGTACTCTCGCTCTGCTCAAATTGTGCTCAACGCCATCTCTCTCCAGTTCATTCCAGCCTACTCCAGCCCAAAAAGCCGCTCGATCTAACGCGATGTTGGATTGGCCTGGAGCCCGTGGAGTGGGCCAGCGTTGGGGAAAAGAGCGATTTCCTAAACTGCTGATAGGGCAGCAAGAACTGTTTCATGAAAACTTTAATTTTTCTAGCCAGTGCCCAAACTTGTCAATTTTTGGGAGCCGAGCAGGACAAGGACTATGAAAGTTGGACTGAACCCCTAGATTGAGACACTCGAAACGAGCACACTTGGCACAGTCAGGGGGGCTGCACATGGCCAAGAGACGAGTAGGACGGTATCCAAAAGCGTTTAAGCAGATGGCCGTCGAGCGACTGAACCAGTGCGAGAACATCGTGGCGCTGTCACAGGAACTTGGGGTGTCTCGGCGACTGCTGTATACGTGGCACGATCAGCTCGATCCAGTCGACCGGAGGGAGGGACCTCCAGCGAATGCACGCGTGTCCACGCTCCGTAAAGAAGTCAGCCAATTGAAACGCCTCTTGGCGGAGAAGGTGCTGAAAGTAGATTTTTTCAAAGGGGCCTTGCACACCGTCGAGGTACGACGTCAGCGGAGCGGAACAGCTGGCGCGCAGGCATCTACGCCCACATCCGGGACGTGATGTCGAGGCAAGGCCCATTGAGTATCGAGCGGATGTATGATCTAGCGCAGGTCAGCCTGGCGGGTTTCAATCGGTCGCTGCGAGCACACCACCCCGTTGACGAAGAGATGGACGTGCGGTCGGCCATTCAGGGGATCGCCGTCGAACACCGGCGGCGATATGGCTACCGACGCATCACGGCGGAACTCCGTCGGCGCGGCCTGCTGGTGAACCACAAACGGGTGGCGCGGCACATGCAGGAAGACAACTTGCTCGCCGTGCAGCCGCGGGCCTTCGTGGTCACGACGGATTCCGATCATGAGTGGGAGGTCGCGCTCAACCTGGCCAGTCGCCTGACACTCACCGGGATGAATCAGCTCTGGGTCGCAGACATCACCAACATCCGGCTGCAGGGCGAGTTCGTCTACCTAGCGGTGATTCTCGATGCGTATTCACGCAAGGTCGTGGGCTGGGCGCTGGACCGTACGCTGGCCGCCCGGTTGCCGATTGCGGCCCTGACGCACGCCCTCGCGGAGCGGCACCTGCCGCCTGGGTTGGTCCATCATTCCGATCGTGGCGTGCAGTATGCGTCCGAGACGTACGTGACCCTGCTGCGGACGCACCACATCATTCCGAGCATGAGTCGGCCGGCCAACCCCTATGACAACGCCAGTTGTGAGAGCTTCATGAAGACGCTCAAGCGGGAGGAGATCTACGCCAACACCTATCGAGATCTCGATCACCTGCGTGCGAACATTGCCGCGTTCATCGAGCGGTACTACAATCGCGACCGGTTGCATTCAGCGCTGGGCTATCACTCACCGGAAGAGTTCGAGCAGGCGGCCAGTTCGGCGCCCCCTGCGACCGGAGCCACCATGCGATTTTTCAGGCCTCGAGCGCATGCTCACGCGGCGTCATCAGCCAGGGATCAGGCTGAAGCAACAGAAGGGGTGTGAGGAGCAACATTCATTGAACCACCAAGTGTGCTTATTCCAAAATGTCTCAACCAAGGGGTTCACCCCAAGTGCTGTGCTAAATTTGTGTAAAAATCTGCGCAATGGATCAAATTTTACAGATTGAATGGAATATATAGAATCATCTCAAGTTCTTGTTAGCAAAGAAAAAAACGGGGAAACCTTTGCAAAATCAAGCCATTGAAATTTTGGTCTTTTCGAGCTTTTAAGGCGAGGTCATTTTGGTGAGGGTGACGGCTGAAGAATTTCCAGGATGAGATAAAGGCACCAAACCTTTCACCCTCAGAAGCACAATGAAATGGATAGGGTTTTCCCTCCGTGGGTCACCGCGAAACCCCGCGCCAATCCTGCGTGCGGCGCCCGCCCCGCATGGCCCTGTGCTCCGTTGTGCCCTCCTTCACGGGTGGCCCGGGTGGACTGAGGTCGGCGGTCGGTCGACGTCCTGCGCCCCGAGACTCCCCTCGCCGGCTTCCATGCGACCCAGCACAGCCGGCCCTGTCGCTCAGGGCGCCGCGGCCACCAGCCGTTTCAATTGCTCTGCAATCCGGGCGAGCTACGCTGCTTCATCACGGAACGCCAGCCGAAACTCCGGCTCCAATCCATCAGGTTCCGTCTCCACAAAACGACGTTCGCTAATGCGCTGCGCCAGCCAGCGCGCTTTCAGGCTGCGCATCACGGTATAGATCCGGAACAGCGATACGAGTGGTGCACCACATGGAGTGATCGACGCCGACTAACAATCAGATCGGTGGGGCTGATCCTACGGCGCGAAAGGCGTGGTGGGGTTGTATTCGATGATCGTATGTAGCGGGTTGGTCGGCCGATGCTGATGCATGGACGTGCGAAGGAGGTCCACCTTCACTTCCGGTTGAGGGAACTGATGCTGAGACAGGGTCTTTTCCTTGGCGGATCGGCCCATTCATGGTACCTCAAAGAGGGGCCTCAACGGGAGAGACTCATGGACAGCGAGATGACACTCTATGACATGCTCATCATTGGCAGCGGACCGGCTGGCCAAAAGGCGGCCATCCAGGCGGCAAAGCTCGGGAAGCGGGTCGCCATCATCGAAAAATCCATCCAGCTCGGAGGCACGTCCCTCAACACGGGCACCCTGCCGAGCAAGACACTCAAAGACACCATCGACTACCTCGACGGGTTCGCCCGGCGCGGATTTCCTCAGCTCGGGGCAGAGGTCAAACGCCGGATTACCTTGCCCGACTTGATCGCGAGAAAAGATCACGTCATCAAGAGCGAAGTGGCGGTCGTGACCGACCAGTTACAGCGCAACCACGTCGAGATCATCCCGGGCCTCGCCTCCTTCGTCGATCCCTCGACGCTCCAGGTCGCGCGACCCGATGGCAGCGCCGTCCGGCTGCGCGGGTCCTCGATCGTCATCGCCACGGGGTCACGCCCGCGGCGACCAGAGACCATTCCGTTCGACGACGTCACCATCTGTGATTCCGATTCGATCCTCAACACAAACAAGCATCCCGCCAGTATTACAGTCATGGGCGGAGGCGTCGTCGGAGCGGAATACGCCTCTATGCTGGGCGTGTTTGGGATCCACGTCACCTTGATCGATCGACGGACCCACCTCCTCCGGTTTGTCGATCAAGAGATCATGCGCGCACTCGATTCCCACATGCAGCGCAACGGCGTGACCATGCGCCTTGGCGAGGAGATCGCGGAAGTCGTCCTGGACCCGCAGGGGCGCGTCGTGACCAGACTGCAGAGCCAGGAGACCATCACGACAGACATGATGCTCTATGCGATGGGCCGCAGCGGGAACACCGAGTCCTTGAATCTCGAGGCCATCGGCCTCAAGGCCGACCAAGGACAGCTCACCGTCAACGAGCACTACCAAACGGCCATCCCGCACATATACGCTGTGGGCGACGTCATCGGATTTCCAGCCTTGGCGGCCACCTCCATGGAGCAAGGCCGGCTCGCTGCCTGCCATGCGTGCCGGGTAGCCCAGCCGGCCGCACCGACGACACTGCCCTACGGCATCTATACCATCCCGGAAGTCTCGATGGTTGGCAAGACCGAGGAAGAGCTTGCCACGGCCGGGGTGCCGTACGCCGTCGGTCGAGCCTTCTACCGGGAAATCGCGCGGGGGCATATCAGCGGCGACCTGGAGGGGCTACTCAAGCTCGTGTTTCATCGCGACACACGGGAGCTGTTGGGTGTGCATATTCTCGGGCCAGGGGCGACCGAATTGATTCACATCGGGCAGCCCGTCATGGCGTATCAGGGCACGGTCGACTTTTTTGTGCACAACGTCTTCAATTACCCCACCCTCGCGGAGTGTTACCGCACGGCCGCGCTCGACGGACTCAATCGTCTCTGACACGACTCCCCTTGTATCTCATCCACTCAGACCGTCATTAGAGCCGCGCGAATTTGTTGTTCTACGCCTGACCCCACTCCATGTGACCAAATCCAGGCACACCCATACCACTTGAATATTAGATGGTTAGAGCCTGATCGCGACCCAGGCCCGATGGAATGGCTCCTGCCCATAGATGGAGTGACGAAGTTGCGCCCTCGCAACAATCAGGAACAACCAACACGAAGGAGACAGCTGATGGAGAAGGGAAAGCCGCATGTGACCACGGATCTGGAGTGTCCAATTCTCATAGCAAGCCGGTAGGTCGAGTTGGCCGTCAACGTATTTCGTGATGCAGATCATCACGGCCTGGAGGTCGAAGCGTGTTCGGAGTTCGTGTGGGGACAAGGCGCGGTCACATGTGGTCAGACGTGCCTCCACACGCCTGAGGCCTGGAGGCTTCACGAAATGGAGGCCAAGAAGCATCGGGAGGAACTGGCACAAATCGGCCCGAACGTCATGGGGTGAGCGCGGACGCTACCCTTGGCGAGGACGACGATCCGTCTTGCCGCAGATCGAGCCACGTCGAGGCAGCCAATGACAGCATGGAACAAACCAGAACAAGGGGAACGTACATGACACGCACTGCGACAACACTAGCGACCCTGATCACTGCGTTGGCGTTTACGGGCATGATCGCCGCGCCAGCCGCCACCTCCGCCGTCACGGCCGGCACCGCACCCGTCGAGATCAAAGTCCGCGTCAGCGAGAAAGGGTTTCTCGACGAAAAGGGCAAAGCCTATACCGCGAAGAACATGTTGAAAATTCCCACTGGAACGCTCGTCACCCTCACCTTTGTGTTTAGCGAAGACATGACCAGCCTGGCCGTTGGCGATACTCACCAGATTACGATTCAGTCAGACGATCACTGGAAAGAAGAAACGGACAAGCTCTGGATCATGAATAGGCAAGCGAGTATCACGTTTCGCGTAGGAGAGAACGGCAGAACCCAGTATCGCGCCTACTGCATGCTCGACTGCATCGGGATGGAGCACCTGACGAATCTATTGATTCAAGTCGTCTAATCCCGACGAAGCCCTTCCCCTCCTCTCTTGGCAGCAGTTCAGGCCGGACCTGCCACGGGAGGGCGTCCAATGAAGGCGTGGCCTACCGTCAGACCATCCGCATCACGAGCCCCCGACAAGTGGAACAACCAGTGGGTTCAACCTACTCCCCGCCTGGAGATCAGCGCATGCGGTCTGACCAGCCGGGAGTTGTTGTACCACCTACCATGTTAGCCCTCAGCTCGCAAGCTGGATGGCTTCGGGGGCGGGTGGCTGCCCTCCAAGGCTGCTGTGTGGCCTGACCGT
>Ga0315276_10002927_pt1 | contig 15633 bp, 8 predicted proteins | sample YL17G05_0_MG_FD_204542 | JGI IMG/M metagenome (GOLD analysis project Ga0315276, IMG submission 204542) | Sediment microbial communities from Yellowstone Lake, YNP, Wyoming, USA - YL17G05_0 | ecosystem: Environmental > Aquatic > Freshwater > Lake > Sediment | place: USA: Wyoming | collected...
CGAAGGCGGCTTCGTCGTGATCTGGGCGACGCTGGACAAGTCGGCCGGGCGCGGCGGCATCAAGTCGTTCGTCGTCACCGCCGGCACGCCGGGCATCAATGTGGTCGGTTGCGAGAAGAAGCTCGGCATCCGCGCGTCGGACACGGCGACGCTGGTGCTCGAGAACTGCCGCGTCCCGTACAACCACCTGCTCGGCAAGGCCGAAGTGAAGAGATTCGATCCAAAAACCGCCGGAGACAAGGGTTTCAAGGGCGCGATGGCGACCTTCGACGCCAGCCGCCCGATCGTCGCCGCGATGGCGGTGGGCGTGGGCCGCGCGGCGCTCGACTTCGTGAAGGAAGAACTGACGCGTAATGGTTTCGAGATCCGCTACGACTCGCCGCCGGCGCAGCAGACCGCGATCGAGCGCGACGTGATCGACATGGAAGCGGAACTGCAAGCCGCGCGGCTGCTCACCTGGCGCGCGGCCAAGATGATCGACCGCGGCCAGCGCAACAATCTCGAAGCCTCGATGGCCAAGGCGAAGGCGGGGCTCGCGGTCACGAAGATCACGCAGAAGGCGGTCGAGCTGCTCGGACCGCCTGGCTACTCGCAGAAGCTGCTGGTCGAGAAGTGGATGCGCGATGCCAAGATCAACGACATCTACGAAGGCACCCAGCAGATCAACCAGCTGATCGTGGCGCGACGTATCCTCGACTATTCGTCGAGCGTGCTGCGCTAGTCGGGAGAGCTTCGATGCCCCAGGTCGCGACCGATCTCGTCGAGATTCTCGTCTGCCCGGAGACGAAACAGCCCGTCCGTCTCGCGACGGCGCCGGAGTTGGCTGGCGTCAACGAAAAGATCCGCGCGGGCACGCTGCGCAACCGCGGCGGCGAGCCGGTGAAGACCGAGCTAGTCGAGGCGTTGGTCCGCGAAGACCGGCGCATCCTGTATCCCGTCGACGACGGGATCCCGGTGATGCTCGTCGAGGAATCAATCGAGCTGTAGTTGTGTGGGTGGTTGCTGGGCGCGTTACTGGGCGAACTCGCGGCGCTTCAGTTCTCGCACGTACTCGGCCAGTTCGGTGTCGCCGGAGACGATCTGCGACATGCTTTTCTCGCAGTCGCGCGCGGCGGCGCGGAGCGGGTCGAGGTCGAGTTTCACGTCCAGGATGGGCTCGGCGCGTTCGAGGAGAGCGAGGGCGCCGCGCGGGTTGGGCGTGACGTGGATGTAGTGCGGAAGACCGGCCCAAAGCGCGAGCATTTCGACGCCGCGTTCGCGCAGCAGATGGCCGAGCATGCCGATGACGCCGGTCGGACCTTCGTAGCGTGTGGCTTCGAGGCCGTGGCGGTCGAGCAGGGCGGCGTCGCTCGCGACCGCGGTGATGCCGACGGGGCGCGAGTAGAGCACGTCCGCGAGGTAGGCGCCGAGCATCACGGTGCGGCGCACCTGGAGTTGATCGACGAGTGCGAGCACCTGATCGGCGAAGAGCTGCCAGCGCAGATGGGGTTCGATCGCGATGCCGATCACCAGTTCGTGGGCCTCGTCGGCGGCGGCATAGAGGAAGCGGGAGAGCGGCCACTCGAAGTCGGTGACGACACCGTCCTCGACGGTCACGATCGGGCGGCGCACGCTGAAGTCGAAGAACAGCTCAGGGTCGATCTCGGCGAGCGGCGCCGCGCCGATCTGGTCGGCGAGATAACGCGCCGCCGTCGTGGCGGACTCACCGGCGTCGTTCCAGCCCTCGAACGAAAGCACCAGCAGCGGATTGCGCAGCTGCGGCCGCACGTGCCAGCGAAGAGGCTCAGTCATGAACAAAGCTTCGCGCCCGCCGCTGCACAGGGCAAGCGTCCGCGCTTCAGCGGATGAACTTGTAGCCGTGGCCGCGCACCGAGAGGATGTGCTGCGGGTGCGCAGGGTCGCGCTCGACGTAGCGCCGCAACCGCGCGACGAAGGTGTCGACGACGCGCGTCCGGGTCTCGGGCCGCAGCCCCCACACGACTTCGAGCAGTTCGCCGCGCGGCACGGCGCGACCTTCGCGCTCGATCAGCGCGCGCAGCAGTGCGGCCTCGCGCGTGGTGAGTTCGATCTTGCCCTGCGGACCTTCGAGCTCGAAGCGGTCGAAGTCCACGGTGACGGCGCCGAACTCGACGGCGCGCGGTGCTTCGTCGCCCGGCGCGTCCCAGCGCCGTCGCCGCAGCAGCGCGCGCACGCGGGCGAGCAGCTCGTCCAGCACGAAGGGTTTCGTCAGGTAGTCGTCGGCGCCTTCTTCGATGCCGCGCACGACGTCGCCGGGATCGTCCTTGGCGGTGAGCATCAGGATCGGCACGAAGTTGCCGGCCGCGCGCACGCGGCGCGCCACCTCGACGCCGCTCATCCCGGGCAGCATCAGGTCGAGGATCACCAGATCGAAGCGACGCGGGCCGCCGAGCAGCGCGCCGTTCGCGGCGCGACCGTCGGCCACGACCTCGACCTCGTGGCCCTCCGCTTCGAGGTTGAAGCGCAGACCCTCGGCGATGTGGCTCTCGTCCTCGACGACGAGGATGCTGGACACGCGGCGGCTACTGCGCTGCGAGCGGCGCGCTGCGCACCGGCGATTGTTGGCTGCTCGACACGCGCAGCTTCACGACGAAGCGCGAACCGAGTCCCGGCCCGGCGCTCTGCGCCTCGACGCTGCCACCCTGGCGCCGCACCAGGAAACGCACGATGAAGAGACCGAGACCGAGTCCCTTGACGCGCCGCTGCGCTTCGACGCCGGCGCGGTAGAACGGCTGGAAGATGCGGCGCAGTTCGTTGCGCGGGATGCCGACGCCGCGGTCGTCGATCTCGACGCGCACACCGCCCTCGGGATCGGCGGCCGCGCGCACCCGCACGTCGACCGAGGGTCCCGAGTACTTGACCGCGTTGTCGAGCAAGTTGCGGAACACCAGCGACAGCTCTTGCTCCTCACCGAGCGCCACGGGATCGCCCTCCACCTCGAGCCGCAGCGCTTCGGGCGGAAGGTCGTACTGGTCACGCACCTCGCGCGCGCAGGCGGCGAGCAGCTCGCCGATCGCGATCGGCTCGCGGCGCGGGCGCCGGGCGCGCGCGGCGCGGGCGGCGGCGAGCACCTGGTCGACGGTGCGCTCGAGCCGCGCGACGTCCTGGCGCATGCGGCCGAGGAACTGACCGCGCTGCTCGGCGCCGGGATCGTGGCGATCGAGCGTGTCGAGGTAGAGCCGCAGCGACGCGAGGGGCGTCTTCATTTCATGCGTCACGGCGTCTAGGAAGGCTTGCTGGCGCTGGCTGTGGCGCATCTCGCGGACCAGCCACGCGCAGAGCAGCGTGAGACCGGCGATCAGCAGCGCGTAGAAGAGCGAGCCGAGCAAGAGCAGGACCCAGTGCGTATTCGAGAGTCGCTCGGCAACCTGCTGGACATCGCCGACGCCGCGCACGACGAGAACGCTCCACCCAACCGCCAGCGTGAGCGCCAGCAGCACGAGCACGATGCCGATCGTGAGCGGCAATCCGATCGAACGGCGCAGGGACGACCTCCCGGCGAGTCAGCGTCGCGGGTACGATAGCGGCCGCATCGATCAACGACCGGCGAGACGAGGGGGACGGCACCGTGACGCGATCCGCGCGCATGCAACGATGGGTTCGGGTCGGATCGCGCTGCGCTGCGTTCGCAGTCGCGCTGTGGTCGGCCGCGGTCGCGCAGGGAGGCCCGCCGGCGCCGGGCACCTGCCCACAGCTCGCGCGCGCAGCGGGATCCACCGCGGGCGAAGACGCGGTGGCGCCGCTGCTGCAAGAAGGCCAGGCGCTCGCCATGAGCGACCTGCTGCGGATCGAACGACTGATCCCGCCCGAGCTGTGGAGAAACCGCGAGACGTTCTTCTACGAGGGCATGCGACTCGAGGTCGGCGGCTGCCATCGCGACTACCCGCCCTCGCCCGCCTATCAGACCGCGACCGCGAAACACGCGAGCACGGTGCACGTCGACGAAGACGGCAACCTGCGCGACTACCAGGCTGGCCGGCCCTTCCCCGCCGAGTCGATCGACATGAGCGCGCCCGACGCCGCCGTGAAGTGGGCGTGGAACTTCGAGGAGCGCGATCGCGGCGCAGGCGCTGTGGGCAGCTTCCGCATCTTCGACCTGCCCAGCGGACTGGGCACACCCCAGACCTACACGGGCTCTTTCTTCTTCGTGCGCACGTCGCACCGCGCCGATCTTCCCGAGAGCAACTACGAGGCGCCCACGGGCGGCAACAACTCGTGGGTCGCCGGCGGGCGTTTCGACGAGCCCTTCGACGCGCGCCACCTCGCGTGGCGCCAGTTCCGTCCCAACAAGGCCGCCGGGCACTACAAGGAACCGGACGACACCTTCGTCTACGTCCCCACGATGCGAAAGGTGAGGCGCGCGGCGACGTCCTGGGTGGATGGTCTCTACGCGCCCCGGTACCTGGTGGCGGGCGTCGACGCGGGGGGCGGCGGCATCCCCTTCGGCTCGAACCAGTACGGGCCGGCCGGCTCGATCCAACCGACGGCCGGCCTCTCGATCGCCGCCACCGAGAATCTGCGACGCGGCTTCGTCGGCCTCGCGATCCGCCCCAACGCCTACGAGTGGCGCATCGTGGGCGAGCGCGAGGTGCTGGCGCCGCTGAACGCGAACGTGCCCGGCTTCCCGGTGAGCCCCGACCGAAACTATGGACCGAGCGGGCTCTCGGTCGCGAGCGATCGCTGGGACGTGCGCTGGGCCGTGGTCCTCGAAGGTCGCGCGCGTCAGGTGGTGGACGACGTCGGCTACGTGCGGCTGTGGATCGACTGGCAGACGGGCCAGCCGCTCTACTTCATTTCCGAGCGCCCCAATCACCTGATGCTCGACGTCGGCATCCTGGTGCATCGCTGGAGCGGCGACCTCCCGAACTATCCCGAGTGGCCGGAGCGCGGCCCGGTGCCGGTCTTCGATCCGGTCGCCGCCGTGTTCCTCGACGTGGCGAGCGGCCGCTCCGGCTGGCGTCGCGAGTCCTACGACGTCATCTCCAACCCCGTCGATCCCAACGAACTCCGCAAAATGGCAACCGTCGACGCCCTCACCCACGGCCGGTAGAAGGAGAAAGGGGACGGTCCTCATTGTGACCGGGCTGTGGACTCGAGGGACAGACCTCGCCCAGGTGTGTCCCCCAACTCCACAGCCAGTCCTCGAGGAGGACCGTCCCCTTTCTCCACCTTTCTCCTCAGAACGTGTAACGGATCGAGAGGAAGACTTCGTCGCGCTCGGCGATGGCGGAGAGGCCGTCGTAGCGAAGGTTCGCTTTGTAGTCGCCGCCCTGGTTGGTGAGGACGGCGGGGCTCAGGGCGAGCGCGCGTTCGTCGGGATCGCCGTAGAAGCTGGCGACGCCGAAGGTCGTCGAGAAGTCCTGGCTGAAGCGATAGGTGAGCTGCGCCACGACGCCGCCCGAACTCGACGCCACGTCGTGTACCCAGGTGACCGCCGGCAGCAGGCGATCCTGGAAGTAGCCGCTGAAGGCCGACAGCGTGCCGAGCGCCGAGAACGGCCCGTGCACGCCGAACTCTCCGTTGCCCTCGTAGCCGTCGATGTAGCGCAAGAAAACCTGGCCGTTGAAGAAGAACGTGCGGCTCTGGTTCAGGAAGTTGATGAACGTGGGACGGTCGACCGAAATCGTCAGGTTGTAGGTGTCGCGTTTTCCCCAGCCGCGCTGCTCGCTCGCGATCGGGAACGACTGGCCATTGATCCAGGTAGCTTCGAGACTCCAGTTGGTTCCCGTACCGTCGTGCGCGAAGTCGGTCGCGAAACCGAGCACGTTGCGTTTCAGGTAGCGGAGCTGGAGCTCCGATCCGCCCGCCCAGACGAAGTCGCGCCGTCCGAAGTTGCCGTTGCCGCCGGCGCGGATGTCGGGGCGACGCGCGCCCGCGATGCCGAAAACGCCGCGTACGAACTCACATGAGAACGGTTCATCCACCTTACAGCCGGGATCGGTCCCGCCCGCCGCGCCGAGCGCCGCGAGCAGGACCATGAAGTTGAAGGACGCCGCACCCAGCTCGTTGCGGAAGCGCTGGCCGGTCTTCGGATCGACGAGCAATCGCGCGCCCGCGCCGTCGTTCGAGGTCGCGCAGCGCGGGTCATCGGCGACGCTCGTGCAGCCGTCGACGAGCGGGCTGTAGAGGGGATCGGTCGGGCCGCGCGCGCCGGGAATCGTCAACAGCTGGCCGTTCACGAAGCGCGTCGCGACGGGTCCGCCGACTTCGAACTCCGGGAAGGCCTGGATCAGCACGCTCGCCTCGGCGTTGAAGAGATCGATGCCATCGGCGTCGCAGTCGGTTCCGTAGAACGGTCCGCAGCCGAGCAGCGCCTCCTGCTCGTTGGTGAGATAGGCGCCAAGACCCCTGTTCTTGACCTTGAAAAAACCTCCCGCCAGTCCGTCCGCAGGATCCTTGTTCAACTCGACCATCGAGCCCACTGGCAGCGGCGCTCCGTTCGCAAGCCCCCCGGCCACGAGCCGGCCGTAGAAGTTCCCGGTCATCGCCACGCTCAACGCATTCGCGGGTGTGATCGGGAACGGAAAGGGAGGCGGATCCAGCGTGTTCAACTCGAACTGTGAGTTGACGATGTCGACCAGACAGCTGTCCTTGATCTCATCCGGCGCGTTGTCGCCTCCCAGCGCGGCCGTTGCGACGCCCACCGTCGACGAGCAGATCACGTCGAAGAGCTGGCGGTTACTCGGGTGCAGACGCAGTACCGAGTCGGCGGACTGGCCGGGCACCAGAGGGTCGCCGTTCACGTCGAGCGGACGCCCCGTCGTGGGGTCGACCTTGCGCCCGTACTCGTAGAAGGAGTCGATGGTCGGCGCGTCGTCATAGCCCCAGAAATCGGACACCTGGAACGAGAAGCGGTCCCAGCGAAACTCGAGGCGCGCGCCGAACTCGAGGCCCTTCTGCGACTCCCAGAACGACTCCGGATGTCGCTCGCCGGCGAGGCCGATGCCGGCGAAGCCGTGGCTCCAGAGCCCGAAGGTCTTCCCGCACACCAACCAGATCGTGTAGGGCTGGCCGCAGCGACCGAACTCGTCGGGTTCGAAGTCGTCGAGGTTCGCGGCGACTTCGAAGCGAACGTCTTCGAGCGGACCGATGTCGTAGAACGAGTAGGTGGCCCGCGCCGACCACAGCGCGATGCGCGATTCCTCGAGCGACGGCAGCGACGAGAGCGCCAGCGTCTGTGGGTTGAACTGGTCCGTGGTGCGAAACAGCTCCGTTTTGCCCCAGACGATCGACTGTTTGCCGACCCGCAGCCAGAGCCGTCCCTCCAGCATCTCCGTATCGACGTAGAGCTCTTTCAGTTCGCGCTCGTCCTGGCTGTCGGTGTGATGCCAGGCCAGCTCGTTCTGGTTGTAGTTCTGTTCGAAGTGGGAGAGGTCTTCGTGGTCTGCGGTGAACGACTGCGACGGGATGAAGAGCCCGCGTGGCTCGAAGCCGGCGCCCGTGTCGGGAACCTGCGGCCGCAGCGGAAGAGCGGACGTCGCGTTCGACACGCTGGCGAGGCTGCCGGTCGGGTCGATCTTCGACGACGGATGCCACGGACCCAGCGGGAACACGGCATTCCCGATCGACGAATCGACGTCCTTGATCGCGAAGCGCGCGTCGGCGATCGGCGCAAAGGTCGCATCCAGATTCGTGGCGCCGAGCGCGCGCAGCGAGTCGAAGGGCGGGATCACGAAGAAGTCGACCAGCTCGTTGTCGCGCGCGATCCGCTCCGGCCTCTCGCCGGGGATCAGCAGCGTTCCGTTGAACGGGTTGGTGCGACCCGTCGTGAGGTTGCGCGGCGCGCGGGTGGCACGGTCGCCGGTGTAGCGCCAGGTCGGCAACATGCCGCAGCCGTTGTACACGCAGTCGTAGCGGACCAGCACCCGGCTGAAGACCGAGAGCGTGTCGAAGGGACCCATCCCGCCGGGCGCGAGGTCACCCTCGAACTCGAGGTTCAGCACGTTCATCCACTGCGCGAGGTTCGCGTTCTCGGGCTGGAAGTTGGCGTCGAGCATGCGGAGCTGCAGCTCGCCGTAGCCGTGGATGGAGAAGCGCTTGCCGAAGTCGACGGCGCGAGCCGCGGGCGCGAATGCGAGGGCCAGGAAGAGCGCCGCGACGAGGAGCGGTCGGCTTCTCATGCTGGATGGCCGGTGCGACCGCGCCTACGCGCGATCGCACCGGCTCGGTTCCGCTAGAACGTATACCGAATGCGCAGAAAGGCCTCGTCGCGTTCGCGCACCACGGCCAGCGCGTTCTCGATGCCGACGCGGTACGCCAGCTCCCCGGCCTGGTTGCCGACCACGCCGAGCGGCGCGATCGCCATATCCGCCGTTTCCCAGCGCCCGAAGAAGAAGTTCAGGCCCACCGACGCGGAGAAATTCTCGGTGAAGCGGTAGGTGAGCTGGGGCAGAATCGCGCCGGAATTGGAGTTGAGGTCGTAGACGAAGGTCACGCCGGGCAGCAGGCGGTCCTGGAAGTAGCCGGTCTGGATCGTGAAGGTCCCGAGCATGTTGAAGGGGCCGTTGGCCGTGAAGCCGTCCTTGTAGTTCGTGATGTACTGGAAGAACACCTGCGAGTTGAAGAAGAAGGTGCGACCCGGGTTCAGGAAATTGATGAAGGTCGGCCGATCCACCGAAACGGTCAGGTTCAGCGTGTCGCTTTGGCTCACCCCGGCGAACGAGTCGTTGTTGTTGAAGGCGTTGTTGCCGATCCAGCTCGCCTCCATACCCCAGTTCGACTTGGTGACGTCCTCGGCGAAGTCGAGCGAGAATCCGAACACGTTGCGCTTCGTGTATTGGAGCACGCCCTCGCCGCCGCTATGCCAGACGAAGTCGCGGCGACCGAACTCGCCGTTGCCGCCAGCGCGAATCGAGTTGCGCTGCACGCCGCTGATCGCATAGAAGGACTTCATGTTCGAGCAGAATTGCGGCTGCAGGAACGAACACTGATTGGGCGCGTTGCTGAACGGATTCGCGGGATCGAGTTCGGCCTGCTCGATGGGTCCGCTCGCGACCGCCGCATCCGACGGCACCGAGAACGCCACGAGCAGGTTCTGCATGTTGAACGAGAGCGCCGCCATTTCGCTGGTGAACGGTTGACCCGCCGCGGCGCCGTAGCCGCCGCCAAGGAAGGCTTGTTGAGCGGTGCTGGTGGCGTTGGGGGGGAGCCGGAAGCAGGGGATGCCGAGCCGGATCTGACCGACGCACTGCCCCCCCTTGAATCCGGCGAAGTTGACCGTCCCATCGACGTTCGGGTTGTAGCCGGGGTCGTTGGGGCCGCGCGAGCCGGCGACCTGGATGATCTGGCCGTTGTTGTTGTGCAGGCCGACGGGGCCGCCGTCGAAGCCGACCGTGCCCGGCTGGGGATACGCGTTGCCGTTTGCGTCTTTCGTTCCGTAGAACCAGCCAGTGAAGTTGTTGGCAACGTAGTCGGCGCTGTAGTTGCCCTCGAACCCGATGAACGACTGCATGAGGACGCTCGCCTCGACGTTCAGCAGGTCGATACCGTCCGTTTCGCAGTCCGTACCCCAGAACGGTCCGCAACCGAGAAGCGCCTCTTGTTCGTCCGTGAGCACCTCGTTGAGGGTCGCGCCGCCGGCGGCGAAGGTCAGCTCCGAGGAGCGCGCCGGGATCGCGGTGCAGCCGCCCTGACTGTTCGAGAGGAAGCCGTCGCACGGATCCTCGATGAGCGGCACCAGCGGGATGGGAGTATGGGTGAGCTGGGCCGTGGCGGTCTTTGCAGCCGATATGTTCCCGGCCAGGATGTTCGAGAGCAGCGCCGAGACGCGGGCTGCACCCAGGGCCTTGCGAGTGCTCGGGTCCATCGGCCCGTCTTGAGGGACTAATGCGTTGAGGTTGCTGTTGAAGATGGTCTGTCCGCAGGCGCTGCGATCGATACTGTTGAAGCCGATGCTGGTCGCGCAGATCATCGCGAAGAGCTGCTCGTTCACCGGCTGGGCCTGAACCACGGCCGCGCGGCTCTCTTCGGTGCCGAGCGCCGGAGTGGCGGCGAAGCTGCCGTCATTGCGCGCCGGATCGGCCGCGTTCGGATCGTTCGGACCGATCGTGAAGTTCGACTGGATCGGCAAGCAGCCCGGCTCGTAGCCGGTGGTGCAGGGAGTGCGCGCGCCAGCGCGACGCGGACGGCCGGTGTCGGGGTCGATGTTGCGCTCGAAGGAATTGATGTGGTTGACGTACGGGAAGTCGTCGTAGCCGTAGAAGTCGCTGACCTGGAAGCTGAAGCGGCCGGCACGGAACTCGACGCGCGCGCCGTACTCGAGGCCGCTCGAAGAGTCCCACCACGACGGCGGCGAATGCTCGCCGGCCAGCGCGTAACCCGTCAGACCGTGAGCCCACAGCGCCGTCCGCTTGTTGCAAGCGACCAGTGCGGTGAACGGCTCGCCGCACTGACCGATGTCGGCATGCTCGATGTCGGCGAGATTCACCGCGATCTCGAGACGCACGTCTTCGACCGGACCGACGTCGTAGAACGACCAGACACCGCGCACGGACCACAATGCGATGCGCGCCTCCTCGAGGCTCGGCAGCGACGCCAGCGCGAGGTCGACCGGGTTGAACTGGTCGGTGGTGCGGAACAGTTCCGTCTTGCCCCACACGATGTTCTGCCTGCCAGCACGCACCCACAGGCGGCTGTCGAAGAACTCCATGTCGAGGTAGCCCTCTTTGAACTCCTTCTCGTCCTGCTGGCTACCGCCGCGGTTCCACGCCAAGTCCGCGGCGCTGAAGTTCTGGGCGAAGTCGCTGTCCTTGTCCTGTTGCAGGAAGCGGCTGAAGGTGCCGCTCGGGTAGTAGACGCCGCGCGAAATGCCCTTCTGGGGCGCCTGCGACTGCAAGAGCTGCGAGGCCGGACGCCCGGGGAGTTCGGCGCTGCCGCTTAACAGCTCGCCGGTCGCCGAGTTCACCAAGAGCGGAATCGGGTCGCCCGGGTTGAACGGATTCGGCTTCCCGAGCAGCGCACCACTCGCGTCGATCTTGCAGCGCGGGTCGATCGGGCCGATGCTTTGACTGCTGGCCCCGTTCGCGCCGCCGGGAACCCTGCGCGAGCCGAACCGGCAACGCGTCTGGCCGCTGAAGAAGAAGAACGCCGGGTCGTCGTTGACGGTGCCGTACTCGAGATCGCCGACGGCGTTGAGTGTGCTCGTGTAACCGACGTCGCCATTGGCCTCGTAGATCCCGTTCTGGCCCAAACTCGGGAAGAGGCCCACCAGGCCATCGAGCTGCTCGGTACCCAGCGGTCGGTGCGAATTGCGGTTGACCAGGACCGCCCGATCGATTCCGGTGCGCGGATCGACGACCGGCTGGTAGATGAGCGCGGTGAAGCGACCCGTCTCCGGCTGCTTGGCTTGGGACGGGTCCGACCCGTAGAGAGTTTGATTGCCGATGAACGCAGTGCCCGACATGCCGCTGCGGCGACCGTTCGTCTTGTAGCCGGGCAGATGCGCGACGCGATCGCCGAACGCATCCGCGGAGGGGAAGATTCCGCACGCGCGCGTCCACACGCAGTCGTAGCGGACTTCGAGTCGCACGAAGGCCGAGAGAACGTCGAACGGACCCCAGCCGTCGGGCGCGAAGTCGTACTCCGTTTCGACGCTCAGGATGTTGTACCACTGCGCGAGGTCCATGTTGTCGGACCAGGAGAAGTCTTCGGACAGGCCGCGAATCGTTTGTTCGAAGTAGCCGTGGATCTGGAGACGGCCGTCCTGGAAGTCGAAGGCTTCCGCGCGCGGCGCCACCGCGGCAAGGACCGCCAAGATCGTGATCGCGAGCGAGAGAGCGAAGAGCGTGAGCCGGAAGCGCGGACGCGCGCATCCCGCCGGCAGCGTGGACATGGACCCCTCCTGGCGGCCCACGCGTAGACCAGACCACGACACGTCGACCCGACCCTGGAGGCCCGACCGCCGATCGCGCTGACTCTCCGCGCAGGCCTACCCGCTACTCAATTCGAGAAGCGGCTTGGCTTTCCCCCAAAGAACGCAGCCGCGCGGTGGGAGAGGATGGTCTCGCACTCGTCTACGGGCGCGAACGCGCGCAGACCTCTTCCCCCCTCGCCGGCGTGCCCTTATAACCCCTACGTAGGGAACCTGACAACGAAAAAGCTCGTGACGCGGAGCGGCAGATCGGCGGCAAGACGCCGATTGCCGCGATTCGCGCGCGACGCGGGACGACCCGCGCGGGCGATCAGTCGCTTTTTTCGGAGATCTTGGGCTTGCGCGCGGTCTTGCGCGGCTTCGCAGCGCGCTTGCGCGTCGGCTTCCTGGCAGCCGATGCGGCAGCTTCTGCGACCTCGGCCTTCGCGCGCTTGCGAGCGCGCGCGGGACGCTTCGGGGCCGCGCCCGTTGCGTCGCCTTCCGCTGCCGGCGCAGCAGCCGCGCGCGGCGCGCGCGGCAGGAACTCGAAGCCATGGCGGCCAGTCTCCTTCAAGACCAGCATCGCCGAGAACGGTCGTCCGTAGCGCGACGTGAAGTCGGTGAGCAACTCGGTGCGCTTGTTGGCGACGTAGTAGATCGCCTCGTCGCGCGTGATCTCGCGCTTGCACACCGTGCGCGGCAACACCAAGCCGCAGCTCTTGGGGCGCTCGACGCCTTCACCGAGATCCGTCTCCTTCAGCTTACGCTCGCAGATGAACTGAGTCGGCGACTCGACCACGTGGCACTCTTCTTCGAACGGACACACGCCCACGGGCTCGGTGTCGACCTCGTATTCGGGATCCTCGCGTACCGTGCCCTCGTCCCACGCCACCGGGCGGATCTTCACCTGCCACGCCTCGCGATCGATCTCGAGCAGGGCTTGATAGGTGCGGCCGTTGCGCGCAGTGAAGCCTTCGAGCGCGCCGGTCTTGCCGTCGAGGACGAGCGTCCTGGCCGAATTGCGATCGATGTAGCGACCGGAGGTGTCCTTCCAGATGCGCAGCGGGCAATCGGGATCGCGCTCGGGCTTCTCCTGGCAGCGATAGAACCACGGCGCCTCGACGACGGGCCGCCCGCACGCCGGACACGGACCGAGCGGCGCGTCCTTCGCGTAGAGCTCCTCGTATTCGAAGGTCTTGGCGTGCTCGACGATCTCGCGCGTATACGACTCGATCTCCGCCATGAAGTCGGCCGCGCGGCGTTGGCCGTGCTCCACCTGATTCAGATGAAACTCCATCTCGCCCGTCAACTCGGCGCTGGTGAGTCGATCGATGTGCACGCGTCGCAGGATGTCGATCAAGCGGATGCCCTTTGCGGTCGGCCGAACCGCGCGGCCCATCCGCACCGCGTATCCCTTGGCGATCAGGTTCTCGATGATCTCGGCACGCGTGGCCGGCGTGCCGAGTCCGCGCTCGCCCATGGCCCTGGCGTGGTCCTCGTCCTCGAGGTCCTTGCCGGCGTTTTCCATCAACGAGAGCAGCCGCGCCTCGGTGATGCGCGGGGGCGGCTTGGTCTGTTCCGCGACCGCTTCGACGTGGGTCGTGGCGACGTCGACGCCGGCCGCCTCGGCCTGGCCGGGAATCAGCGGCGGCAGCGACGACACGCCTTCCTCATCGGTGCCCGCATCGCCGATCGAGCGCCAACCCGGTTCCATGATCGTGCGCGCGCGGCTGCGGAAGCGTTCGCCCGCGACGACGGTGGTGCGCTCGACGCGCTCCCAGACCGCGGGAGGATGGAAGTTGCCGAGGAAACGGCGTGCCACGAGATCGAAGACCTTGCGGTCGTCGCCCGAAACGCTCGGACCCGGCACGCGACCGGTCGGGATGATCGCGAAGTGGTCCGAGACCTTGGTGTCGTCGAAGCTGCGCGCCTCGTTCTCGAGGCCGGCCGAGAGCAGTCGCTGCGCGGCGGCGCCGTACTCGGCGATCGGGTCGGCGTCCTTCGACGGGCGCACGCCGCGACCGGCGTCGGCGAAGCTGTGCAGCACTTCGCGAACCTTCTCGCGGTAGTCGTTCGGCAGGCAGCGCGAGTCGGTACGCGGGTAGGTGAGGATCTTGTGCGCTTCGTAGCAGCGCTGCGCCGCAGAGAGCGTGCGGCGCGCCGTCCAGCCGAAGCGGCGGATCGCCTCGCGCTGCAAGCTCGTCAAGTCGAACAGTGGCGGCGCGGTTTCGCGCGATGGCTTGCGCGTCTCGTCCGCGCTGCCCGGTCGGCCCGCGACGGCCGCAACGATCGCATGGGCGCGCGACTCGTCGAAGAGCCGGTCGTCACGCGCTTCCTCGTTCTCGCTCTCGGCGAGCGCCGGATCGAACCAGGTGCCCGTGTAACTCTGGCCGTCGAACTCGAAGCTGCCGACGAGGCGCCAGTAGCCCTTCGCGTTGTGGGCGAGCACCTCGAGTTCGCGCTCCACGAGCAGCGCGAGCGTCGGTGTCTGCACGCGACCCGCCGACCAGGCGCCCTTCTCGCGGCGGCCCTTGAGCCGCTTGGTGAACGCACGCGTCGCGTTCATCCCGATCAGCCAGTCCGTGAGCGTGCGGGCCCGGGCGGCGGCGGCGAGATTCTCCAGCTCCTCGCCCGGGCGCAGCCGCGCAAAGCCGTCGCGAATGGCGTCCTCGGTCATCGACTGCAGCCAGAGCCGCCGGATCGGCTTGGTGCTGCCGAAGTGCTCGACGATCTCGCGGAAGATCAGCTCGCCCTCGCGACCGGCGTCGCAGGCGTTCACCACGCCCTCGACGTCGTCGCGCTCGAGCAGCTTCTTGATGGTGCGAACCCGCTCGGCCTGGCCCTGCTTCGGCTTGGTCTTGAAGGTCTCCGGTATGATCGGGAGGTTGGCGAGCGTCCAGCGCTTGTACTCGGGGTCGATCTCCTCGGGCTCGAGAAGTTCGAAGAGATGGCCGACTGCCCAGGTCAACACCCAGGCGTCTCTCTCGAAGTAGCCCTGCTCCTCGCTGAACCCGCCCAGTGCGCTGGCGATGTCCCGAGCGACGCTCGGCTTCTCGGTAATGATCAGGTGCTTCGCCACGCGACTTCCCTGGGGGCTTTTGGGGCTGGGTGGGCCCATCCTTAGCCAAGCTTCCCGATTCCCGCTCGCCGGCAGTCCCTAGAATGGGCGCTGCTACTGCACCAGTTCGACCGGGACGGGCATCAGGTTCCAGGTGAACGCCGAGCCGGCGGGCTTGCGGGTGTGGATGACTTCCTTCTCGAAGCCGCGGTTGTGCCACACGTAGCGACGCACCTCGCCCTGGTCGTCGCTCGCGACGTAGAGTTCGTCGCTGCCGTCGCCGTCGAGATCGGTCAGCAGCGCCGCGTGCTCGAAGCCGGACGAGTTGCGGTCGATCTGTTGGATCTGCCAGGCGCCCTTCGGATCCCCGCCAGGCCGCAGCAACCAGAGTCCGCTCTTGAAGCCCGCGGCGACGATCTCCTTGTTGCCGTCGCCGTCGACGTCGCCGGCCGTGAGGAAGCGGGTGAGCCGATCGTCGAGCGTCGCGACCACGTTGCGCGCCTTCGGATCGGTGTCCGCATCGAAGCGCCGGATCTCCACCGGGTCGACGATCCGGGTCGCTGCGCCGCTGCCCTCCGTCTTCGCCTCGACCGCCACGTACAGTTCGTCCCGGCCGTCGCCGTCGATGTCGCCCACCAGGATTTCCTTGGCGTGGCGACCGCTCAGGTCGGCGACGACGACACGCTTCTCACCCTTCGCGGGCACGTAG
>Ga0315276_10002929_pt1 | contig 15625 bp, 12 predicted proteins | sample YL17G05_0_MG_FD_204542 | JGI IMG/M metagenome (GOLD analysis project Ga0315276, IMG submission 204542) | Sediment microbial communities from Yellowstone Lake, YNP, Wyoming, USA - YL17G05_0 | ecosystem: Environmental > Aquatic > Freshwater > Lake > Sediment | place: USA: Wyoming | collected...
CCGCGGGACCGGGGCCTACGATGAACCCGGCGGGGTCGTTTGGGACACCTGCGACGGTCACCTCCTCGAGGCCGCACAAAAAACGGCGGTGATCCCCGGGTCGGGTTTCCGGCGCCGAAAAGGGCGTTTATGACGTCTTTTGGCGGCGGGAAGCCTTCCGAAACGGTCGCTTTGCGGCGCAAACGACTCATGATCCGGGGCTCCGAGAAAAGGCGTTCTTCGAATGAATTCGGAGAGCCCGTGTAGGAAGCCTTATGAAAAAACAACTTGTTGTGCTGGTTGTGACAGTGGCCGCGGCCGTTCTATCCTCGGCGTGTCTGGCGAAGACGTACTCGCTCGAGGGCATGCGTATCGACGCTTTCGTGGAGCCGGATGGCTCGATGCGGGTGAGCGAGCTCGTCACGTACGACTTCGACGGCGAATTCTCCTATGCGTACCGGGACATCCCGCTCAAGACCGGGGAAGAGTTGGTTGGGGTGGGGGTCGGCGAAGCGGGGATTCGATATCAGCTATCCGATGGAGGCGCGCCTCGGACGTTTTCGATGTCCGCGCGACGGGACGGAGTCCGGATCACGTGGCACTACGCCGCGCGCAACGAAGAGCGAACTTTTGAAATATCCTACACTCTCACCGGGCTGGTCCGTCGGTACCCCGATACCGCCGAGATTTACTACAAGTTCGTGGGCGAAGAATGGGATCGCGCGATCGGGCGTGTCGACGTCGAGGTTCATCTTCCCGATTCGGTGGAGCCCTCCGGGATTCGGGCGTGGGCGCACGGACCTCTCCACGGCACGTTGAGGATCCTCCGTTCGAGAGTAGTGGCGCTCAAGGTCTCGCCTCTCCCCGCGCGCACCTTCTGGGAAGCTCGGATTCTGTGCGCGAGCGAGGTGTTCGCGGGTCTCCCGTACGCCGACGACCGCCCTCGACTCGGTGCGATCATGGAGGAGGAAACCCGTTGGGCGGATGAAGCGAACCGTTTGCGCAAAGACCAGGCGGAGCGCCGCGAGGCGGCTCTGCGGGAGGAAGAGCGGCGTGCCCGTAGTGCGCGCGGGTTGGTGCCCGTGGCGATCATCCTCGGTCTCGCCGCGCTCGGCGTGTGGCTCATGTTCTATCTCCGGCACGGGCGGCCGCATCCGGTCGTGTCGCACTTGGCGCCGGGAGGCATACCGAGCGAGCACCCACCGGCGATTGTCTCCTATCTCATGTACCGGACGGTTGGGGGTCCGGCCGTCGCCGCCACGCTTCTCGATCTTGCGAATCGGGGATACCTCGAGGTCCGGGAAAGCGCCACGACAACGAGGGGCCTCTTCGGAAAAACCAAAGTCCGGATGGACTACCGGTTCGACGTCGTCGCGAAACCTCAATCCGATTTGGCACCGTTCGAACAGGATCTTCTTCGTTTCGTTTTGACCGAGGCGGGGGACGAGACGGGGTTTTCGATACTGGAGCTTCGCAAGGCGGCGTCGAAACACGCCAGGGCGTTCAGGCGGTTCTTCCTCGCCTGGAGCAAAGGGATCGCGGAACACTGCAAATCGTTCCATTTTTTCGAGCCGTACCCCGTGCGCGCCATGGTGGGTAACGCCGTGTGCGGAGCGGGAGTCATGGGGGCGGGTATCGCGATGAGCGTTCTTTCGGAGCCCGTCGCCGGTATTCCCGCGATGATCGCCGGTGGGGTCCAGGCCGTCCTCACGACGGTGCTCACGCGGCAGACCGCGGAAGGCCGCCGGTTGATGCTGGCATGGAAGGCGTTCAAATCGCATCTGAAGGCGTTGAGCCGTTCGATGGGACCGGTGACCCTGGGGTCCCCGGAGTGGGGCCGGTACCTTGCCGCCGCGGTGGTGTTCGGTATTCATGAAAAGGTGATGCCGAATCTTCGGATGGACGGTGGGAGAGACGGCGGTGTCTACCCGGTGTGGTTTTACGGGGCGCTTGGTTCCGGGGGAGACGGGGGGGTCTCTGGGCTGGCGTCGGGTCTTTCGGCGATGGTGGGCGCGGTGTCGACGACGGCGAGTTCGGCGGCCGGGGCGGGCGGCGGAGCGAGCGGCGGGGGAGGCGGGGGAAGCGGTGGGGGCGGGGGTGGAGCCGGTTGAGAGGAAATCGGTGCGGGGCGCGAGGGAAGACCACGAAGTGATCAGCAAACAAAATGGTTTTAGCAACCGGCGGGGAGAGACCCTCGCTGGGTTTCTGGATTTGCCGTGCGGGGAGAAGGTGGGGGCGTACGCGGTGTTCGCCCATTGCTTCACCTGCGGGAAGGATCTCAAGCCATTCGACAACCTGGGAAGGGCGCTGGCGGGACGGGGAATCGCTCTTCTGCGGTTTGATTTTTCCGGGTTGGGGGAGAGCGAGGGGGATTTTTCGCGGTCAACTGTGGCGACGAACGTCGACGACGTCATCGATGCGTCGGAGTTTCTCGCGGCGAACTACGAGGGTCCGAAAATATTGATCGGACACTCGATGGAGGGGGCTCGATAAGGCTCTTCTGGTTGTTCATTCGCCGGTCGACGATGTGGTCGGGATCGAAAACGCCGGGGTGATTTTTCGATGGGCGCGTCATCCGAAGAGTTTTGTATCTCTCGGGCGCTCGGACCATCTGCTCTTGAAACAAGAAGACGCCTTGTACGCCGGCGAGGTCATCGCCGAGTGGGCCGGTTACTATCTCTGAGAGCGATCCCGGGCGGGCGCCCGTGTTGACGCTCCGGAGAGGAAGGAGAGGTGCTCAGGACAATGGAGTACCGCTACATGGGTTCTTCCGGTCTTCGGCTCTCGACACTGTCGCTCGGGGCTTGGATCACGTACGGCGGCCAGGTGGACGAAAAGGCGGCCGAGGAGTGTATGTCGGCGGCGTTCGAAGCCGGCGTCAACTTCTTCGACAATGCCGAAGTGTACGCCGATGGGAACGCGGAGACCGTGATGGGCCGGGTCATCCGGCGCCTTGGATGGAAGCGCTCCGATCTCGTGGTGTCGACGAAGATCTTCTGGGGGGGCAAGGGAACGAACGATCGAGGTCTTTCGCATAAGCACATTGCCGAAGGGATCGACGCATCGCTCAAACGTCTCGGGATGGATTACGTGGATCTCGTGTTCTGCCACCGGCCCGACTATCACACTCCGATCGAAGAAACCGTGTGGGCGATGAATCTGGCGATTCATCAGGGCAAGGCGTTCTACTGGGGCACGAGCGAGTGGAGCGCCGAAGAGATCGCGCGAGCGACGGGCGTGGCGAGACGGGAACATCTGATTCCGCCGGTCGTGGAGCAGCCGCAGTACAACATGTTCCACCGCGATCGGGTGGAGAAGGAGTACGTCCCGCTCTACCGCGAATTGGGGATCGGACTAACGGTCTGGAGCCCCTTGGCGAGCGGCGTGCTGACGGGGAAATACAACGACGGGATCCCCGAGGATTCTCGTCTTGCTCTCAAGGGCTACGAGTGGCTTAGGGACTCCGTTCTGGGAGACCGGGGGGACGAGCGTATCGCCAAGGTCAAATTGCTCACCGCGATCGCGCGGGAACTTGGATGCACGATGGCGCAACTCGCCCTGGCGTGGTGTCTCCGGCACCCCGACGTGAGTACCGTCATCACGGGGGCGACGAACGCGAAACAGGTCCGCGAGAACCTCGCCGCGCTCGAACTCGTCGGGCGGCTGTCCGGCGACCTGGTGAATCGAATAGAAGAAATCCTCCAAAACAAGCCGGGGCAGCCGCAGGATTTTCGTTAGCCGGACCTCAACCGTGGAGCTTTGCCAGGACTTCGGCGAGCCTCGCCCCGATCTTCTCCACCGCCTTTTGCGCGGCGCTGTCCTTCAACGAGCCGTCGGCGGCGAACGCGTCGCGCGCCTTTGGTATCGCTTTCTGATCGGGGATCACCATCACCCGCATGTTCTCGAGCAGCGCGCGAAGCTGCGCGAGACCGCGGATCCCGCCGAGCGCGCCCGTTGACGCGGCGATGACGGCGGCCACTTTACCGTCGAATCCGGCAAGGGGCGGATCGCCGGGAGCCGCCCGCGACGCCCAATCGATCACGTTTTTCAACAGGGCCGATATGGTGCTGTTGTTTTCGGGCGATGCGATGAGCAGTCCGTCGTTTTCTTCCAAGAGAGACTTGAACTTTATCGCGTTCGCCGGGATCCCGTTGGCCGACTCGAGGTCCGCGTCGTAGAGAGGCATGGGAAGGTCGTACAAATCGATGAATGTCACCACCGCGCCCGTCCTCTCGGCCCCCGTTGCGGCGATCCTGACAAGCATCTTGTTGAAAGATCCTTCACGCGCGCTGCCGGCGAACGCGAGAATCCTGGGTCGATCGGGCATCGTGGCTCCTTTGGGGTTGCGGCCGGTGTTTGAGTGCGATCTCGACTGCGTTGCGATTTGGACCGTGTAAGACTAACGCGCGCGTCGGCCGGCCGCAACACAAACAGCGGTGAAACTGCGCGTCCCTTCGGTGTTCTTCGGCGCGCCTCGTTCATCCGTTCGGCCATAAGCCTTGACCGGGGCTCGCCGTTTTGTATAGTAAGGCGTGCGGGGCGTCTCGTGGCGCCTCGACGATTTGTCGGACGCGGGGGAATGGGAACCGGGGGGACGAGATCACCGGGGTCATCGGAAAAAGACGTATCTCTTCATGAAGACTGGACGCAGACGAAAATCTCAAGGCGCGTCTGGTGCGGCGGAGACGGCGCCCGACGCGCTGGCCGATGCGTTCCGGCGCTGGGGGTACCTCCAGTCGGACGTCGATTGGCTCGGGCGATTGGAGCCCTATGAGCAACCCGATATCACGGACGCGGCGAAGGATGCCCCGCGCGACCAAGTGGAGAAGTGGCGCGGAATCTACTGCGGGACGCTCGGCGTGGAGTTCATGCACATCGCGGACCGCGAGCGGTGCCGTTGGGTCGCCGGTTGGATGGAAACCGAACACCCCGCCCCGGACAAAGGGAAGATCGTAGGACTCCTCGCCCGCTCCGAACTTTTCGAACGCTTCCTCCATATCCGGTATGTGGGGAGCAAGCGCTATTCGATCGAAGGCGTCGCGGGGTTGATACCGCTTGTCGAATCGATCCTCGACGGGTTCATCGATCACGGGGGAGAGCTCGCCATGCTCGCGATGAGCCACCGAGGGCGGCTCAACGTGATGACAAACATCGTCGAGGTGCCTCCGGCCGATTTGTTCGCCGGGATGGAGGACGTGGATCCTCGGAGCGTTCTCGGTAGCGGCGACGTGAAGTATCATCTCGGCGCAACGGGTTTGCACACGACTCCGTCGGGTCGAAGAATCAAGGTTCATCTCAACAGCAACCCCAGCCACCTGGAGGCCGTGGATCCGGTGATCATGGGGAGGGTGCGCGCCAAGCAGGACCGGATGGAGAAAGAGGGCAGGGCGAAGATCCTTTGCGTGACGCTCCACGGCGACGCCGCTTTCGCCGGTCAGGGCGTGGCGGCGGAAACGCTCAACCTTGCCGGGCTCGGCGGGTACAACGTCGGAGGGACGGTCCGGATCATCGTGAACAACCTGATCGGTTTTACCGCCGACCCTTCCCGGCTTCACTCGTCTCGATATTCATCCGATGTCGCGAGGCGGCTTGAGGTCCCGATCATCCACGTGAACGCCGAGGATCCCGAGGCGATCCACCGGGCGGGCAAACTCGCGATCGACTATCGGGTTCGTTTCGGCGACGACGTCGTCGTCGATCTCATCGGATACCGGCGTTATGGGCATAGCGAGGTCGAGGATCCCTCGATCACTCAACCGCTCCTGTACAGGAAGATAGACAAGAGACCGATGCTGTGGGCACTCTACGCCGAGCGGATCGGTCTGAGCAAAGAAGAAGTGGAGGAGTTGAGAAAGGGAATCTGGGAGAATCTCGAGCGCGAACACGCGGTGGGACGATCGAAGCTCCACCGGCCGGTTCTGCACCGGCTCCCTCCGTACTGGGATCGTTACCGCGGGGGACCGTACATCCGCGCTCTTGAAGTGGAGACAAGCGTGGCCCGCGAGCGCCTCCGCGAGATAACCGAGCGCGTGACGTCGCACCCGGAGGGGTTCCACGTCCACCCGAAGATAAAGAAACTCTTCGAACAGAGACGCAGGATGGCCGCGGGCGAAATCCCCGTGGACTGGGGGATGGCGGAGGCGCTTGCCATGGGAAGTCTGCTCTGGGAGGGTGTTCCGGTTCGATTATCGGGTCAGGACAGTCGGCGGGGGACATTCAACCAACGCCACGCGGTGATCATCGATACCGAGACCGGCGCGGAGTTCTTTCCTCTTTCTCATCTCCATGCGGATCAGGGGCGGTTCACCGTGCTCGATTCGCCGCTGTGCGAAACGGCGGCCCTCGGTTTCGAGTACGGTTACAGCAGGGAGTACCCGGACGCGTTGGTGTGTTGGGAAGCTCAGTTCGGCGATTTTGCCAACGTCGCGCAGCCGATCATCGATCAGTTCATCTGCGCGGGCGAGGACAAATGGAGGTTGCTTTCCGGTCTGGTGCTTCTGCTTCCCCACGGGTTCGAAGGGCAGGGTCCCGAGCACTCCAGCGCCCGGATCGAAAGGTTCTTGCAGCTCGCGGGTGAGGACAACATTCAGATCTGCCAACCTTCCACTTCTTGTCAATACTTTCACCTCTTGCGGCGCCAGTCGCTGCGCGTCTGGCGGAAGCCCCTGGTGGTGTTCACTCCGAAGAGCATGCTCCGCGCGGAGGCGGCATCCTCTCCGATCGACGCTTTCACCTCCGGGGCGTGTTTCAAACCGGTGCTCCCCGACGCGAAAGTGGTGAACGCGGAGCGACTTCTCATTTGCACCGGGAAGGTTGCCCACGAATTGAAAGCGGAGAGGGACCGCCGCGGGGACTCGAAAACGGCCGTGATCTGCCTCGCGCAGCTCTATCCGTTTCCGAAAGAAGAGCTCGAGGCGGAGTTCGCCAGTCGCACCGGGGTGCGCAAGGTGGTCTGGGTTCAGGAAGAGCCGTCCAACAAAGGCGCGCTCGGTTATGTGCGGCCGCTTCTCCAGCGCTTGTTGGGGGAAAAGCACCTCGTAACCGTGAAGAGATCGGAGAGTGCCAGCCCGGCCACGGGCTCGGCGAAGGCGCACAAGCTCGAACAGGATGCATTGATCAGGCTTGCGTTCTCCTGACCAAGGAAAGGATCCGGTCCGCTCTGTGTCGATTAGACGCCGCGCCGGCGGACCGGCTGGTGACCGAACGTGCTGGATTTTCTGCGGGCGCTCGCGTTGGGTGTCGTTCAAGCGCTGACCGAGTTTCTCCCGATTTCGTCGTCGGCCCATCTGCTCTTGTTACGCAACTGGATCGGTCTCGATTCGGTGGATGGCTTGACCTTCGACGTCGCGCTCCACGTGGGTACGCTTGTCGCGGTTTTGGCCTACTTCGAAAAGGATTTGAGGGTGCTTTTCTCCGGGTGGACGGAGAGTTTCTCGAGGCCACGGGCGCGGTGGGAGCACCGGCACCGTCTTGCCTGGTACATCCTCGCCGCCACCATCCCCGCGATGGTCGTGGGCGCGGTACTCCAAGGCGCGCTGCTCGGGGTCCTTCGAACGCCATCGGTGGCCGTGGTGACGCTCATCATAGGAGGAATTCTGTTTCTCGTGTTCGAGCGGGTATCCGAGAAGAGCCGGAGCATCGAAGACCTCAACCTCGCCGGTTGTCTCCTCATCGGATTCGCGCAGGCCGTCGCCTTGATCCCCGGTGTATCCCGGTCGGGGATCGCCATACTGGCCGGATTGTCACTCAAGCTCACGAGAGCGGAGGCGGCGAAATTCGCGTTTCTCCTGGGTGCACCGATCCTGGTCGTGGCCGGGGCGAAAGACGCGATCGACGTCTGGGGTCAGGCTCTTTCTGCGCACCAGATCGGCGTGTTCGCGGTCGGGATGCTCGCCTCCGCGGTATTCGGTTGGTTCGTGATCAAGTACTTGTTGCGGTTCTTGAACAAACACGGCTTGGGTGTGTTCGCTTACTACCGTTTCGTGCTGGCGCTCGTCGTCTTGGTCACAATGATCCTGTGAGCGGGGTGGGCGCGGGGATCGGGCGCTCCGGCACGCGGTGGTGTGCGGGGAGCGATCAGCTCGCCGCGCGAAACGAGCGAAAACGGCGGTACGATCCGTATATCGAGGCCGCGGCGAGCGTCTTGGCGGCGTCGCCGACTACAAACGGAAGGATGCCCATCCGAAGGGCGGCGGACAGATCGCCGGCGGTGAAAAGAGCGAGATGGAGGACGCCGAGCGAGAGGATTGCAAGCGAGCCGAGGGAGAAGACGAAGAGCGTCCACCGGAACCCCGTCCGGCGGTTGATAAGGCTCCCGATGAGTAGAGGGGCTACGACGAAGCCCAGAAGGTAGCCGCCGGTCGGCCCCGCGAGGACGGCGAGCCCTGTCATCGACCCGGCGAAGAGGGGCACTCCCAGAACACCCCCGAAAACATAGATGGATTGGCTGAGCAGGCCCCGGGCGGGGCCGGCCAGCGCGCCCGCGAGAAGAACAAAGAGCGTCTGTAGCGTGATCGGCACGGGTTCCAGGGGTACGCGGATGTGCGCCCCGACCGCGGTGAGAGTCGCAAGTACGGCAATGACGGCCGCGCTGGTCCACGCCGCCTTGGCGCCCGTTGCGTGCGCCCATGCGTGAACTTCAGGAGTAGTCTTAACGAGGGTCCGGGTATTGGTTTCCATGGTCGTCCTCCGGTAACTGCGTTCGGTCACTCTCGCCGATAAGACCCATGGTGTCAAGGGAAAAGCCGGTGCGGCGGCGACGGGTTTTCTCCAGAAAATAAGCGATCCCCCAATCCGATCCTGCGCTCTCGCCGGCGGCATGTGAAACCGAGCGCAAACCCCGCCGTCTCCTCGCTGAGAGGCAAGTCGCTTTGGGCCGAAGGGCTTTGGGGCGCGCGTTCACGCGGCGCTTGACACTTCAGTTTGGACACCATGAGTAGGCTCGCATTCCGCGTTTTGACTTGCGTTTTGCACGATGATGGATTAAGAATTGAGTAGAAAAAGGCAACGGGGCGAAAAGTCCACTCTGACGATAACAACGTGCGGGATATGGAGCCGGCGGGTTTCGAGGAGGCCCCCATGAAGAATCCGAAGTTCTTCACATTAGGCGAAGCAGAGCAACTGATCGGGTTGCTTGAGACCACACTCGAACGAGTCAGCCGCAACAGACAGCAGTTCCTCTGGCTGAAGGGCGAACTCTCGATTTTAGAACTCATCGTCGAGTGCGGTGCGAACGAAAAGAACCCGGACGCGGCCGAGTTGGGCGTCAAGAAAAAGAAGTTCGCAAAGCTCGCCCGGGAGATCGAGAAGGACGTCGCCGCGATCGAGGAAACCGGGTGCCTTCTGCGGGACGCGGAAGAAGGCGTCGTCGATTTCTTCTCGATTCAGGACGGGACCGTTGTGTTCCTGTGTTGGAAAAAGGGCGAGGATTCGATCAAGTACTGGCACTCGATCCGTGACGGATTCGCGGGGCGTCAGCCGCTCGCCCGGTCGCCGAGCAAAAGCTGAGGGCTTCGGCTTCGGGCGCCGCGAAGACAGCCGCTAAAGAATCGTATATCTTGGACCCTGACCTCCCTCGGGCGGGGTCCATCTTATGTTGTTGAGCGGGCACTTGATGTCACAGGTCTGACAGTGCACGCAGTTCGTGAAATTCACTCTGAGAAAGAGCTTTCCCGTCTCGTCCTCCCTCAACATCTCATAGACTTTCGCCGGACAAAACCAGTTGCACGGGTACAGGTAGGTCTCGACGCACGTGTTGATACAGACGTCCCGGTCGAGGATCTTCAGATGGGACGGCTGATCCTCGTTGTGCTGCGTGCCGGATATGTAAACGTCGGAGAGCTTGTCGAGCGTATACGCTCCGTCGTACGCCGGCTCCGACGGGGCGTCGAGCGGGCGGCCGTGGTAGTCCGCGACGGTTCGCGTGGTTTTGAAATCTTCCTCGACCGTGTCGTAGGAGAGAACGTCACTCCCACCGGACAGCGTTTGAATTCCGATGTGAAAGAACGCCTTGGGGAGGCCCTGCGAGACGGCTCGGTGGAAGTGTCTCACGCGGTGGAGCGTCTCGCCAACGGAGCTTTTGCGGATGCTATCCTCGTACGGGGCGAGTGCTTTTTCCGAAAAATCTCCGGTTTTGAGACACTCGAAGATCCGTTGCGCGGCGAGCATCCCCGACTTCATCCCGAGATGAACGCCTTTGAAGCGTTGCATGTCCACCATGGAGCCCGCCTCTCCAACGAGCAGGGCGCCGTCGACAAAGAGCTTTGGCATCGAAAAATAACCACCCGCGCCGATCACCTTTCCCCCGTACTGGATCGGTTTGCCTCCGTCGAGAATGCCCTTGATGAACGGGTGCTGTTTGAACTGCTGGAAAAGCCGGTGTTGGTCGACCAGCGGGTCCGAGGCGTCGAGCGGGACGACGAGCCCGACCGAGATGAGATTGTCCGCCATGTGGTAGATCCACGTTCCGCCCACGCAGTCGCGTTTGAACGGGTAGCCCATGGTGTGGATCACCCGGCCCGGTTCGGTCCGCCCACCGGGCATTTCGAAAACCTCCTTCACGCCCGTCTCGTAGACCTGGTTGGCCTTGCCCGCGAGTAGCCCCCGTCTTCGAATGAGCTCTTTGGACAGATAGCCGCGCGGCCCGTCGCCGAATACGGTGACCTTCGCGTGGAGATCGATCCCGGGTTCGAAGTTGCCTTTGCGTTCGCCCGTCGCGTTGATCCCCTTATCGCCCGTGCGCACCCCGGCGACTCGCGAGCCCTCCTCGAGGATCTCTACGCCCGCGAACCCGGGGAACAGGTTTACCCCGGTCTGTTCGACCAACCCGGCGAGCCAGCGGGTCAGCTTGGCGAGCGACACCACCTTGTTTCCGTGGTTGGACATCACGGGCGGGATGTAGGGCACTCGCAGAGCTTTGTTGGTAGTGAGAAAGTAAATGTCGTCGCGGGTGACATCGGCTTCTACGGGACAGCCTTTCTCCATATAGTCCGGAATGAGCTCTTGCAGCGCGAGGGGATCGACGACGGCGCCGGAGAGCCCGTGAGCCCCGATCTCCCCGGCTTTCTCGATGAGCACGATCATCGGTTCGAGCTTATCTCCCGAACCGGCAGAGGCGACCTGTTCGTTATGTGCTTCAACGAGTCTGGAGAGGTGATAGGCACCGGAGAGGGACGCGGGGCCGCCTCCGACAAAGAGGACATCCGCCTCCAACGTTTCTCGTTCCTCGGGTGTCGACAGGCCTACATGGTGAACGAAAGTGCTCATGGATCCTCCCGGGATATCGGCAGAGCGTGTCAGAAGGGCGAGCGGAAACGCGATCCTACCACGTTGCGGCGGTCGATGCAAAAACGTTTCGACCTCGCGCTTATTGCGGGGACGGGGGCCGTTGCGAGTGCCGCGTGCGGCGGCGCGAACGCGGCGAGGGCCCGATTCCGCTTGACAGGGCCCAGGGGTTCGATAACTTACCTACGCAGTGCCTCCCGTCGCGGCGGCCGAGATTCGGGCAAGGAAAAGCCGATGGCAAACGCAAGCACCACAATCGTCAGATACCAGCGCAAGAGCTGGTGGGAGCGCGTGTATCTTTTCGAGATCGCGCGGGGTATGGGGATCACGATCGGACATTTGTTCAAAAACCTAGCCGCTCTCCGAACGGGACAGGTAGGGATGACCTACCAGTACCCGGAGTTGCCCAAGCCGATCGACCGGTTGTGGAAAGGAGAACACCGGTTGATGCATCGGAGCGACGGAACCCCGCGTTGCGTCGCGTGCAATTGTTGCTCCACGGCGTGTCCCGCCGACTGCATCAGGATCGTCGCGGCCGACTCGGGTCACGACGGCGTCGAAAAGTACCCCGTCGAGTTCGACATCGATATTCTGCAGTGCGTGTTTTGCGGGTTGTGCGTCGAGGCGTGTCCGTGCGACGCAATCCGTATGGATACGGGCAAGTTTCCCGAAGCGGACTACATAGGGCCCAAGCGGATCCTCTCGATCGACTATCTGATGAACAACCACCCCGAGGGCGTCAGCAAGACGAGCGAAGCGAACTTCTGACCTCCCCCTCTCGATTCAGCTTCAGTCCGGAAAGATTTTTCCCGGGTTCAAGATGCCCTTTGGGTCGAACGCCGCTTTGATCCTTTTCATCAAGGCGATCTCTTCGGCGGAGAACGCAAGGGGCAGGTAGCGTTTTTGCGAGTACCCGATCCCGTGTTCCCCTGAGATAGTCCCGCCGAGCGAGATGGTGAGCTCAAAAATTTCCCGGATCGCCGGGTCTAGATCGTTGTTCCAATCCTCGTCGCTCATGTCGCCCTTGAGGATGTTGACGTGGAGATTGCCGTCTCCTGCGTGGCCGTAACAAACGGTCGTGATGCCGTGGCGGCGCGCGATGTCCTTGACTCCCACGAGCAGAGGGACGAGATTGTAGCGCGGGACCACGGTGTCCTCTTCCTTGTAAACGGAAACTGACTTGACCGCTTCGCCCGTTGCCCTTCGCATCTTCCAGATCTCGTTTTGTCTCTCCGATGACTCGGCGATGAGGACGTCGAGGGCGCCCTCCGCGAGAGCGAGGGAGCATATTTGCTCGGCGCTTTTTTGAATCGCCGTTTCGTCGTCCCCGTCGAGCTCGATGATCAGCTGGGCCGCGGCGTCGCTGTTAGGCACGGCCACGCCGAGGTGTTTTTCCGCGATCTTGACCGCGTCACGCTCCATGAACTCGAGAGCCGACGGGATGATCCCCCCGTTCATGATGGCCGGAACCGTTCTCGCGGCCGCCTCGAGCGTGGGGAAAGGGACGAGGAGCATCGTTCGCCGGCGGGGGAGCGGGATCAGCTTGAGAAAGATCTTCGTGATCACGGCGAGCGTCCCCTCGGATCCCACGATCAGTTGGGTAAGGTTGTATCCGGTGGAATTTTTGAGAAGCTTGCCGCCGTGGCGGACAAAGTTCCCATCGGCGAGAACCGCCTCGATCCCGAGAACATAATCCTTGGTGACTCCGTACTTGACGGCGTGGGGTCCGCCCGCGCACTCGGCGAGGTTGCCCCCGAGTCTCGATGTTCCCCGGCTCGCCGGATCGGGGGGGTAGTACAAACCGAGCTTTTCGACCGCCTCCTGAAGCTCCTGAGTGATCACACCCGGCTCGACCACGGCCATGAGATTGTCGGTGTCGATCTCGAGAATACGGTTCATCCGCTCGGAGCTGAGAACGATCCCCCGATATACGGGGAGCGCGCCGCCGGATAGCCCTGTGCCTCCCGCGCGCGGGGTCACCGGGACTGCGGTTTCCCACGCGAGCCGCATCACGGCGGAGACCTCCGCCGCTGATGCGGGGAGAACGACCACGTCGGGCGGAAAAACGAAGTCTTCCGTCTCGTCGGAAGCGTACTTGAGGAGCGATTCTTCATCGATCTTGACGTTGTCGCTCCCGACAATCCGACGGAGCGCATCGATGATGTCGCCGGTTACATCGCTGAATCCATTTTGTGCGGTCATGTTCATCCTCGGATGCAAAACGCATTCCGAAAAAAGCGTCCCGGCGCCGGCGATGGGCGAACGAGCGGCGGTCGGAAATCGCGTGACGCGGTACGGTTCTCCACGCTTCCCTCAGCGCTCGCTCGAGGGTCGGGAGGGATCGGTCAGCTCGAACACGACGACCCCTTTGACATCGTTGGCCACGAGAAGCCGGTCGGCGTTGATAGTCACCTTGTTTGCGTAGCCCCCCGGGGTCTCTACGCGATGGACGAGCTCGAGAGACGCCGGCGGTTCGAATCGGTACACGCCGATGCCGGCGATGCCCTCGGCGGCGTAGAGGATTCCCTTGGCGGCGGCAACCCCGTGCGCGAAATCCGGGACGGGTTTTGTGGCGAGAAGCCGGGGCGAGTCGGGTTCGGAAATATCGATCACGCTAAGCCCGTATCGTCCGTCGGCGACGAAGGCCACCTGAGCGTCGAAAGCGATGTCACGCGCGTCGCCGGCGGTCTTGCAGGACGCGAGCGCCGACGGTTTTCCGGGGGCGCTCGCGTCGATCACGACGATCCCCGCATCTCCCGCGCACGCGTAGAGCCTGTGCGAGAAGAATTCAACGCCGCGGCAGTAGCCTCCCGGATCCAGATTGCCGCGGGGGGAGGGCTCGCGCGCGCGGTGAACGTCGAAGAAAGCAACTCCCATGCTGCCGTCGGCAACGGCGAGAACGTCCCCCGAGAGATCGGCCATCATCGCCGAACCCGGCGTGTCGATATGGCCGAGGATCGCGGGTTTGAGCGGGTCCTTCGTGTCGATGGCGTACACCCCCGCTGGCCCCTGCGTAACCCAGACCACGTCGCCCGCGGGAAGGGTGAAGGTGGCCGACTGGGGGAGCGGGACGAGCGAGAGGATCTTCGGCGTCTCCGGGCGCGACAAATCGATGACGGAGAGACCCGCGGTCACGGCGGCGAACCCGACGGCGCCCCGCGCCGACACGTGGAAAACGCGCTCGGCGAGAGGTTGAACGAGCGCGGGGTCCTCGGCGAACGAGGGGCCGCCGAACGGAAGCGCGAGGATTGCCGACAGCGCGGCGACGGTGAATCTCATGCCGGTCAATCTATCAAACCCGTTCTTGAATGACCATGAAAACTTGTTAGAATCCGGTTCGAGCAAGAAGGAGGTATCGCGTGCGAGGGGCAACCGCGTTTCTGACATTGTCAGTCGTCCTGTCGGCCGCGTCGACGGTGGGCCTAAGCGGGGGGGGATCGGCGGGCGTGGTGTTCGAGGAGTACTTTGCCGAGGGGATGTTGCGGCTCGACGTGATTCATTCCGGGACCGCATCGGAGGAAGAGATATCCTACCGTAGGGCGGTTACCGAACCCGTTTGGGGAGGCCCGCGGCTAACCCTCGTGCCGCCGGACAACGCAGGCGAATACGTGCTCGAAGTACGCGACGAGGAATCGGGGGCGCTAATTTATCGGAAGGGATTCAACACTCTTTTCGGCGAGTGGCGGACGACGACCACCATCCAGACGACGCGGAAAGCGTTCGAGGAGACCTACGAGTTCCCGCTGCCGAAGAGGGCGGTGAAGATCGGCGTGAGTCGCCGGGCCGAAGCCGGGGCGGAGCGATTGGTTTTCGAGATGTCGATCGATCCGGGGGCGGTTTCGAGAGGGGACGCGCCCTCCGGGTCGAAGGCCGGTGTCCACGAGCTTATTATCAACGGAAAGCCCGAGAATAGAGTGGATCTCGTCATTCTTGGTGATGGGTACACGGAGGCGGAGGCGGAAAAGTTCATCGGGGACTGCCGCCACGTCATCGGCGCGCTGTTCGCGGTGGAACCCTTCGCGTCGATGCGCGATCGATTCAACGTCCGGGCCGTTCATGTGCCCTCGGCTGAATCGGGTGTGGATGAACCCCGGAAGGAAATCTTCCGCGATACGGCCTTTGGGCTGTCGTTCAACACTTTTGGTTCGGAGCGCTACTGTCTGACGGAGGACGTGTGGGCGATCCACGACGCGGCTTCGAGCATCCCGCACGACGCGATACTCCTTATGGCGAACAGCTCGAGATACGGCGGCGGGGCGATATTCAACCTCTACACGGCGTTCGTCAGCGACAACGAGTACGACGACTACCTTTGCGTCCACGAGTTCGGTCACGGTTTCGCGGGGCTCGCGGACGAGTATTA
>Ga0315276_10002930_pt1 | contig 15624 bp, 19 predicted proteins | sample YL17G05_0_MG_FD_204542 | JGI IMG/M metagenome (GOLD analysis project Ga0315276, IMG submission 204542) | Sediment microbial communities from Yellowstone Lake, YNP, Wyoming, USA - YL17G05_0 | ecosystem: Environmental > Aquatic > Freshwater > Lake > Sediment | place: USA: Wyoming | collected...
TCCGTACGGTCGATTGGAAATTCCCGCGCGGGCGGCCCTTCCCGGTTGGTGCCTGCCCCGAAAACTTCAGTCCTTTCCACGCTCCTTCACGGAGGAATCCTTGATCGCATCGGTCCTCACGTTGCCCGCCTCCCTTATCCTGCAAGGCTTTCAGGGCAGCGTCCTTCAGATGATCGCCACCTCAGGCCCGGTGGCCAAGACGGTCCTCGTGGTGCTGCTCGCGTTCTCCTTTCTCTCCTGGGCGGTGATGATCGAGCGCCATCGAGTCTACCGGAAGGCCCTCCTCCAGAGCGGCGAGTTCCTGGAGGCCCTGGAGCAGTCGCGGAACCTTGCCGACATCCGGGACCGCTGCGAGCGCTTCGCCGGGAGTCCCCTCGTCCCGCTCTTCAAGGCCGGATTTCAGGAGATGACCTCCCCGGCTCTCGCCCCCGAGGAGCGCCGGTTTCCGGCGCCCCAGGCCGAACCCGGCGCCACGGCCGGGAGGCGCCTGGAGAAAATCCAGAGGGTGCTGGACCGGGCGGCCATCGCGGAGAATGAGCGGCTGGAGGCGTTCCTGGGGGTGCTGGCCACCACCGGGAGCGTCACCCCCTTCGTGGGGCTTTTCGGCACCGTCTGGGGGATCATGAACGCCTTCCAGAAGATCGGGATCCAGGGCTCGGCGAGCCTCGGGGCCGTGGCGCCCGGGATCTCCGAGGCCCTCATCACCACCGCCGCCGGCCTGGCCGCCGCCATCCCCGCCGTGATCGGATACAACTACTTCCTCGGCCGCCTCCGGCGGATCAACTCCGCCATGGATGATTTCAGCATGCGCTTCACGGCCATCGCCGAGAGGCATCTGGAAGGGGCCGTCGCCCCCGGCGCCCTGAAGACCGGGGAGAACGGGGAGAGCGGAAAGAGGAGGATCTGACCGTGGCCTTCTCCGGCGCGGCTTCTTCCGGGCGGAGACGGGGGCGTGCCTCCGCGCTTTCGGACATCAACGTCACCCCCCTCGTGGACGTCATCCTGGTCCTCCTGATCATCTTCATGGTCACCGCCCCCATGATGCAGCGGGGCGTGGACGTGAGGCTCCCCAGGGTGGAGTCGGCCGCGGACGCCCGGGAAGAGCGCCTGGTGGTGACCGTGACCCGGGACCAGCGCATCTACGTGAACGACCGGGTGGTCAATCTCAACCTGGTCGGTGAGCGGCTCTTGAACCTGTCCCGGTCCACCGGCATCGACTTCGTCTTCCTGCGCGCCGACCGGGACGTTCCCTACGGCCGGGTGATGATGGTGATGGACGTCATCAAGAAAGCCGGCATCGAGAAGGTCGGGCTGGTGACCGAGCCGGGACCTCAACCACGGAGCCGCAAGTGAGCGCCATCCGGATCACCCTGAAGGCCCCCAGGGAGGAGGTCGCCCACTGGTTCTCCATGGCGGGATTCTCGGTGTTTCTCCACGCCACCGTCCTGGGGGCGGTCGTGTTCCTTCCGCAGTTCTTCCAATCGGCGCCCCGCTTCCCGGACGTATATACGGCGGACCTGGTCTCTCTCCCGGCCGGGATCCCGGGGAGCCCTGGTGAAGGGCCCCGGGCTTCCGCCCCCGCGAAGCCGGCGCCGGCTCCTGCGAAACCGGCGCCGGCCATCAAGATCCCGGAGAAACCGGAAGCGAAGGCCCCGAAGGCCAAGACGATCCGCAAGACGGAGCCGACGAAGCCGGAGGCGGAGAAAACAGGGCCGGAGCCGGTGGCTTCCGGGGCCGCCACGGCCCTGGGCTCAGCCGAGGGGAGCGCGGACACCGCCGGGGCGGCGGGCGGGGCCGGGGGCATCCCGGGGGGTGGCGGGGGCGCGGACGGATCGGGATTTCTCGACGACGCCACGTTCCAGTATGCCTGGTACCTCTCGAACATGACTTCCATCTTCGGCCGGAACTGGGCACGCCCGATCAAACCCGATCTGGATCGCACACTTCGAGCGGTGGTCCACTTCCGGGTGCTCAAGGACGGAACCCTCGCCGAGATCGAGATGGAGCAGTCCAGCGGCGACCCGGTCCTGGACCGGTCGGCGCTCCGGGCCGTACAGGATTCCAATCCTTTACCCCCTCTCCCCTACCAGTACGGGAAGGACTCCCTCGGAGTCCACTTCTTCTTCGATCTGAAGCCCGATTGAGGCCTCAGACCCTTTCCCTGGAGCGCTTCCGCTTGAAACGCCTGCAGCTTCTCATCGTCGCCGTGCTCATCGTGCTCTCTCTCTCGAGCCACGCGGTCTCCCAGAAGAATGAGGTCACGCTGGGGATCTCCGAGTCGGGCGCCCGAAGAGTCACCCTGGCGCTCCCCCCTTTCCGCGCCGAATCCCTGTCCGAGATGGAGAAGACTTCCCGGGTTCTCTCCGACACACTCCGGGACGATCTGGCCTTCTCGGACTTCTTCAACCTGGTGAACCCGAAGTACTACTCTTACGTGACCGGCTATTCGGAAAAGCGGGTCCAGTACAAGGACTGGCTGGGGATCGGAGCCGAGTCCCTGATTCTGGGAAAGGTGGCCGCCGAGGGGGACAAAATCGTCGTGGACGGGCGCCTCTACGACAACCGGCAGGAGCAGCTGGTCATGGGGAGGCGCTTCCGGGGCGACGTTGACATGGCCCGGAGCATCGCCCACCGGCTGGGGGACGAGATCGTCCGCCAGTTCACGGGACAGCCGGGGATCTTCCACACCCGGATCGCCTTCGTGTCCCAGGTGGGCAAGGGAAAAGAGATCTTCGTGATGGACTACGACGGGGACCGGATCAAGAAGCTGACGGGCAATGGGAGCCTGAACCTCAACCCCGCCTGGTCCCCGGACGGCAGCCAGATCGCCTTTCTATCCTACCGATCCGGCCGGCCGGAGATGGTAATCCTCTCCGCGAAGGGAGAGCTGCGCAGGGCCTTCCCCCAGCGGGGCGAGCTGAATCTGGCTCCGGACTGGTCCCCCGACGGTACGAGGATCGCCTTCGCCGGAAGCCGGGACGGCAACGCGGAGATCTTCGTCCTGACCGTCTCCAGCGGCGCCCTGGTCCGCCTGACGAGCAATCCGGCCCTGGACACCTCCCCCTCCTGGTCCCCCACCGGCCGTGAGATCGCCTTCGTCTCGGACCGGAGCGGAAGCCCGCAGATCTACCTCATGGACGCCGAGGGGACCAACGTCCGGCGCCTGACTCATGAGGGAAATTGGAACGATCTGCCCGCCTGGTCGCCCCGGGGAGACAAGATTGCCTACTGCTCCCGGCTGGAAGGGCACTTCGACATTTTCGTCCGGGACCTGGCGACCCAGAAGACCACCCGACTGACGTCCGGATCGGGGAACAACGAGGACCCGCGCTGGTCGCCCGACGGGCGGCACCTCGTTTTCTCCTCGGACCGCGCCGGAAACTACGACATCTACGAGATGGGCCTGGACGGCGGGAACGCGCGGCGGGTCACCCGGGGCGGGAACAGCTTCAATCCCGACTGGTCCCGGTGATGCCATACTCCTGAGGGTCCGGGGACCGGAATCTCCTGTGCTATAATTTCGCGCCTGCGACCTTCGGCGAGCCCTGGCGAGCCCCGGCGAGCCCCGGGCGGAACCAGCCGGCAGAACCGGGGGCCGGTTCCAGGGAAATCCGGTGTTTCGCCGGCTCTCATTTGAATCGCAGATCTTCTTGGAGGGACCTAATGCCTAGTCGGAGTCTCCGCCTGCTTGTCACCCTTCTGGTCGTCTCCCTGATGGTCTTCGTCGTGGGCTGCCCCAAGAAGCCCCCGCCCGAGGCCCCGCAGACCACTCCTCCCCTTGTCACCGAGAAGCCCGCCCCGGCCGTGGAAGTGCCCACGGAGAAGGAGCAGGGATTCGAGGAGACGAAGGAGACCCCCGGCACTCCCATCGAGGACCAGGACGGCAGGCTTGCCAGGCTGAACGCCCAGAAGGTGCTGGCAGCCATCTACTTTGACTTCGACAAGTCGGACCTCCGCTCGGAAGCCCTGGATCAGCTCCGGAAGAACGCCGAGTGGCTCAAGGCCAATGCCGGCCACCGGGTCCGGATCGAGGGGAACTGCGACGAGCGCGGGACGGTGGAGTACAACCTGGCCCTGGGAGACCGCAGGGCCGTCGTCGCGAAGAACTACCTTCTGAAGGCCGGCATCGAGGCCTCCCGCATCGAGACCATCAGCTACGGCGAGGAGCACCCGGTCGACCCCGGCCACAACGAGGAAGCCTGGCAGAAGAACCGGCGGGATGATTTTGTCCTCATCAAGTAGCATCCGGGCCTGGCTTCTGGCGCTCGCTTCGCTCGCGGTCCTGTCCGCCTTGGGCTGCGTTTCCACCCGGACTCCCGAGCTTCGTCAGGACGTCGAGGCGCTCCGGGCGCAGCTCGCCTCGCTGCTGAAGAGCAACGAGCGGCTGGAGGCCGAGGTGGCAGCGCTCCAGAAGGCCCGATCCACCCCGGGCCTGCCGTCCACGGACCTGGCGGCGCTGGACGCCAGAATCGGCTCCCTGGAGGGGCAGATTTCGGCCCTGAGGCAGCGGCTTGACGACGCCCAGGAGCGCATGGCCACCCTCTCGTTGGACGTGCAGTCCGTCCGGGAGCTGGCGCTGAGGGCGCAGCCGCCGCGACTCGCACCCTCCAGGCCCCCCGAGGGGGACCTGGAGGCGCCGGTCACGCCGGGTGAGGAAGGCTCTTCCACGGGGATCGAGGACTATAGGACCGAAGCGTCGGTGGAAGACTCCTACAGCGCCGCCTACGCCGACTTCACCAGGGGGAGCTACGCCCTGGCCATCGCCGGCTTCGAGGAGTTCCTCGAAAAGTATCCGGACAGCGAGCTGTCCGACAACGCACAGTTCTGGGTCGCCGAGTCCCATTTCTCCGAGGGGGACTACGACACCGCCGCCGCCCGGTACGACCTGGTAATCCAGAGGTACCCGAAGGGAGACCGGGTCCCGGCGGCCTACCTGAAGAGGGGACTCTGCCTGATGGAGACCAGCCGGACGGCGGAGGGAGTGGTCCTTCTGCAGCACCTCATCCAGACCTATCCCACCAGCGAGGAGGCGGCCCTGGCGCGGGACCGGCTCGAAGGGATGGGCGTCAAACCCTGAAGCGCCACGAACAGCCGAAAAGGAGACGGAAAGTTGGCCAACACGAAGAGCGCCGCCAAGAACGTCCGCAAGAGCCAGCGTCGGAGGACGATCAACAAGGCCCGGGTCAGCGCGCTGCGCAGCCAGATCAAGAAGCTGAGGACTCACATCAAGGCGAAGGATGCAGGGGCGGCCTCCCAGGAGCTGACGAAGACGGTCTCCGTCATCGATCGATCCATCCGCAAGGGCGTCCTGCACAAGAACACGGCCGCCCGCTACAAGTCCCGCCTGACCCGGTCGGTCCGCGGCCTCGGCGCCCCCAAGGCTTGATCGCCCGGGCCGTTCCGGAGGGCCCCCCGTCGCGCCTTGCCGCCCTTCACCCCTTGATCACGCCGAGAGGGACCAGCCGGGCCACCTTCTTCGAGATCCCCGCCCGGTGGCAGACATCCACCACCCGGGCTACGTCCTTGTAGGCCTCGGAGATCTCCTCCATCAGGGTCGTCCTCCCCTCGGAGCGGACCACGATCCCCCGGTCCTCCAGCTCCCGGACCAGGGGGCGGCCCCGGGCCGCCTTCCGCGCCGCGGTCCGGCTGAGCATCCGCCCCGCGCCGTGGCAGGTGGACCCGAAGGTCTCCTCGTAGGCTTTCTCCGTCCCCACAAGGACGTAGGAATAGCGCCCCATGTCCCCCGGGATCAGGACCGGCTGGCCGATGGAGCGGTATATCGCAGGGGTGTCGGGGTGATGGGGAGGGAACGCCCGGGTCGCCCCCTTCCGGTGGACGCAGAGCCGCCGGATCTTCCCGGCAACCCGGTGCTCCTCGAACTTGGCGATGTTGTGGCAGACGTCGTAGATCACCGAGAGGCCCGTCTCCCGGGGGCCCATCCCCAGGACCTCCTCGAAAGTCTGCCGGACGAAGGCGGTGACGACCTGGCGGTTGGCGAAGGCGAAGTTGGCCGCGGCCGCCATGGCCCCCAGGTACCGCCTCCCCTCTTCGGAGCCCAGCGGCGCGCAGCAGAGCTGGCGGTCGGGAAGATGGATCCCGTACTTCGCCGACGCCCGGATCATCTCGCCGATGAAATCGTCGCAGACCTGATATCCCAGGCCACGGGAGCCGGTGTGGATGATGACCGTGACGGCGTCCTTCTCCAGCCCCAGGACCCGGGCGGCGGCCTCGTCGTGGATCTCGGCCACGTAGCCGACCTCCACGAAGTGGTTCCCCGATCCCAAAGTCCCCAGCTGGTTGCGGCCCCGCTCCAGGGCCCGGTCCGAGACGAGATCGGGCCCGGCGCCCGCGATGCATCCTCCTTCCTCGATGCAGTCCAGGTCCGCGGCGCCGCCGTAGCCGCGGGAGACGCCCCAGCCGGCCCCCCTCTCCAGGACGCGGCGCAGCTCCCGGACGTCGAGGCGCAGGTCCTTCCGGTGGGAGCCCACCCCCGAGGGGATGCTGCGGAAGAGGCCCTCCACCAGGTCTTTCATTCTCGGCTTGAGGGATTCGCGGCTCAGACCTGAGCGCAGCAGGCGGACCCCGCAATTGATGTCGTACCCCACCCCCCCGGGCGAGACGACGCCGTCCTCGGGATCGAAGGCGGCCACTCCCCCGATGGGGAAGCCGTAGCCCCAGTGAATGTCGGGCATGGCGTAAGACGCCCGGACGATCCCGGGGAGGTGGGCCACGTTGGCCACCTGCTGCAGGCTCATGGAGTCGATCATGTCCCGCATCATCTCCTCGTCGGCGTAGACGATTCCCGGCACCCGCATCCCGGGAACGGGGCCGACCTGGAAGCGGCATTCGTCCAGGCGGGTCACGGGCAGTTTCTGGATCTCTTCCATGGCGACCTTCTCAAACGTCGAAAATGATCCGGGCCGACCAGGCGTCCCCCTCCCGGGAGATCCGGAGCTGGTGATAGGTGGCCGCCTTCAGCCCTCCCCGCGGGACATGCTTCCCCGGCCGGAACACCTCTCCGTGCAGCGTGGCGCTCAGACGGGTCTCCTCCCCCGCCTCCACTTCCACCGTCTTCCAGAGGAACTCCCCGACCTCCCGGATGTAGAGAAGCTCGTTGAGCCATCGCACGAGGAGCTCCTCGGACGAGGCAGCCTCCAGCGCCACCTCGCGGGTCTCCCTCTCCTCCACCGGGTCCGGGTCGTACATCAGCTCCGCCAGGACGGCGCCCGCCGCGGCGAAGAGATCCGAAAGGCTCTGAGCCGTCAGGACCACCCCGAGGTCCGCCGTGTGGTCCACCATCTCGAAAGGGACCGGCGGCGTCCTTTTGGCCTTCATGACCGCCCCTTTCTCCCGCGGCGCCGGGGGCCTGCCGGTGCGCCGGCCGGTGCATCGGCCGGCGAGAAATCGAGACGGCGCTGGGGCTCGTTTACCCGATCCACGCGCACTCGGAAAGGGGCCCCGATCCGGTAGGTCCTGCCGGTCCGCTCCCCCTTCAGGATCTGCCTGCGCTCCACGAAGACGTACCGGTCTTCCGGGAGGGTGGAGATGTGCACCAGCCCTTCCACGAAGAGATCGGCGATCTCCACGAAGAACCCGAAGGGGGTGACGGAGGAGACGAAGCCGTCGAAGATCTCCCCCACCCGCTCGGACATGTAGGCCAGCTTCTTCCATTCCACCACCTCCCACTCCGCCTCGTCGGCGGTCCTCTCGGTCCGGGAGGACTGGAGGGCGATTTCCGGGAGCTCCCGGCAAAGCCATTCCCGGCGATCCTCCGGCGGTCTGCCGCCTGCGAGAACCTCCCGGAGAATCCGGTGGACCATCAGGTCCGGATAGCGCCGGATGGGGGAGGTGAAATGGGTGTAGGTGGAGGCCCCCAGCCCGAAATGGATTCCCTTCTCGGCGCTGTACCGGGCCAGCTTCATGGCGCGGAGCATGACCCGGGACAGGAACCGGAACTCCGGCTTCCCTTCCAGGCGATCGAGGATCTCCTGGAAGTGGGAGGGCTCCACCGCCTCGTAGGGCTCGGGAAGGCGGTGGCCGTACACGGAGAGCAGCTCGTTGAGCTTTCCGATCTTGAGGGGATCGGGCTTCTCGTGAATCCGGTAGAGGGAGGGGACCCGTAGATGGAAGAGGTGCGCCGCCACCGCCTCGTTGGCCGCCAGCATGAACTCCTCGATGATCCGGTGCGCGACGTTGCGCCGCAGCGGGGCGATCCCCAGCGTCCCGCCCTGGAGGTCCAGGAGGATCTCCGGCTCGGGGAGATCGAAGTCGATCGTGCCGCGGCGCCTCCGCTTCCCGTTGAGAATTCCGGCCAGCTCCTCCATGACCCGGAAGTGCTCCACCAGTCCCTCGTAGCGCCGGCAGGCGGCCGGGTCGTTCTCCTCCAGGATCTTCGCGACGTCGGTGTAGGTCATCCGCTCCCGGCTCCGGATCACCCCCTCGGCGAACCGGTGGGAGACGATTTTGCCGTGGGGATCGATCTCCAGGATCACGGAGAGGGTCAGACGGTCCGCCCCGGGGTTGAGGGAGCACAATCCGCTGGAGAGCCGCGGCGGCAGCATCGGGATGGCGGTGCCCGGAAAGTAGACGCTGGTGCCCCGCAGAAGGGCTTCCCGGTCGAGGGCCGAGCCCTGCCGGACGTAGTGGGACACGTCGGCGATGTGGACCTCCAGCCGGTGGCCTCCCCCGGGCAGCCGCTCCGCCAGGACGGCATCGTCGAAGTCCATGGCGGTCTCCCCGTCGATGGTGACGATCGGCTTCGATCGGAAGTCCTCCCGTCTCGCCAGCTCCGCGCCCGGGATCGGATCCGGGCACCTATCCGCCCCGGCAATCGCCTCGGAAGGGAATTCCTCCCGCAACTCGTACTTCCGCACGATGGTCCGGACGTCCATCCCGGGCTCGTCCGGGTAGCCGAGGATCTCCACCACCCGTCCCAGCGCCGCCCGGCGGGGAGAGGGGGGCTCGGTCACTTCCACGCCCACCACCTGCCCCTCCTTCGCGTTTCCGGTTTCCCCTTTCCCGATGAGAATGCCGGCGGGGTAGCCGCGGTCGTAGGCCTCCACGCTCGCAGAGCCGGGACCGCTCCGGAAGATCCCCATCACCCGGTGGGGAGAGGGTTCCACCACCTTCACGATGATCGCCTCGTCCCGGCCCCGCCCGTGCTTCCGGACGATCCGGGCCTTTACCCGGTCGCCGTGGAAGATGGACTCCAGGTTGCTGGGATGGATGTAAAGATCCGCCTTCCCCGAGTCCGGTACGACGAATCCGAAGCCGTCGGCGTGCCGCTGCACCCGCCCCTCCACCGTGTCATCCTCCCTCGGGAGGGCGTAGTGGGTCCTTCCCACGCGCACGATTTTTTCCTCCGACACCAGATCCCGGACCAGACGCTTGAAGGCCATCCGGTGCTTCTTGTGGATCTTCAGCCTCCGGAGCATTTCCCTCAGGCTCGAGGGCGGGAAATCCGTCCGGCCCATCGCCTCCAGCAGCTCCTGCCGCGAGGGCGGAGGTCCCTCGGGCGAATGGCCCTCTCTGCGCGTCCTGGACACGGGAATCTCCTGGAAGTCCCCCCGGCGGAAGGGGGAAAGGCGCCGCCTCTCACGGCGGATTCTGATATGGAACGACCCGTCAAGTCCATATGGCCCAGGACCATCCAGTGCGATCAGGGGATGGAGTTCACCTCGAAGGCGATCGACCGCGGGGCCTGGAGGAACCTCAAAACTTGCAGGTCTGATGGTCCGAAGACGGGGGCAAGGGCCGTTGTCGCAACGCGGTCCGAAAATGCAGGACCGAGAAGAAGAGCAGGCAGGGGAGGTAGAAGAACACAAGACCTCTGACCAGTCGCACCATCTCCTGACGGCCGTGGTGCACTTCTCGAGAAACCTCTTCGTTTCCGTACACGAGCGGCAGCGTGTCGAACAGGCCCCCGGGCAGGAGTGTTTGTCCAGCCTCGATGAAGCAACCCGCAAGAAGGAGCAGTGCGGCTATGCCGCTTGCCGTCCTCAGTTTCATCGCTGATCATCCATTCTAGTCATGCGTTCTGTTTCGACCCTGCGTTGCTCCAGGTAAAACACGGCAAAAAAGTAGACGAGCGGAGCATTGACCACGGCCACGGCCAGCAGCGAGACATACGACGGGACATTCGGAAGGCGGGAGACATATATCCGACTCAGGCAGCCGCCGAGCAGCCCCATGAGGACCGCGGCCGTCGCGTTTTGGAGTCTCATTTCGATCTCTCCCCCTTGCTGAAGGCCAGCGTCAAGAAGACGGCGGTGACGAAGTAGGCCATCGAGCCTAACGAGAGGCTGTGGAACACAATCTGAACCGCCCTGTTGAAACACCATATGTCCGGTCGACTCACCCCCCTGTGTTGACACCAGATCACAAGGCTTTCATTCAGCAAGATGTAGGCCGATGCGAGAACCCAGTAAGAGAGCGTGCCGATCAGGCCCACCAACGCAGCGTGTCTTAGATTCATGAGGGGCCCCCCAGGAGGAGTGTCGCGTAAAGCGCCGGCATTATATGCCAATCACGCAGGCGGTGGAACCGGGCGCCTGGCAGCAAGCCCTGTGCGCAAGATCAAGAGACCGGAGAAACCAGGGGGGGCTGGCTGCGGTCCCTGAAGGATTCCGAGGCTTCTCACCTGCTGGAAAAATCTCCCCGTCGCCTCAAGCCCGTCATCACCCGTGCCCTCCGCACGGGCGGGCGGCTCCCGGAAATCCTTGGGCTCAAGTGGGAGGAGGTTGATCTCGGGAACGGTCCACGGTACTTCACCAAGACCAGGAGCGGGCAGGTCCGAGAGATTCCCCTGAACGCGACCTTGACTGCTACCCTCAAGGAACGGTATAAGATCCGCTCCCCGGCTGGGGATGCGCGGCAGTCGGTAGTCACAAACGGGCGGGAGCCCTGAACCCCGCTACCGCAACCCGCTGAAAACAAAAAGTGCCGAAGTGGTGAAATTGGCAAACACGCTAGATTCAGGGTCTAGTGCCCGCAAGGGCTTCGGGGTTCGAGTCCCCGCTTCGGCACCACTGCTTCCTTCCTTCTCCCGGCCGCGCCGGCTTCTCTGATCCTGCACGGACCTGCGGTTTCCGGCCCCAGCGGAGGGAGGGCGGGTCTTGAAGCCCTCCGGGAACTTGGGATAGACTCCCTTCCCGTCAACACAACTTCGCAGGAGCGGCCATGGTCAAGTGGACGGAGAAAGAGCTCGAGGATTTCACGGCGCTCATCTCGAGGGAGAAGGAAGCCCTCAACGAATTCGAGCATCTGATGCGCCTGGTGCGCGACCAGTCCGAGTCCCTGGACAACATCCAGCCCCGGATCCAGGAGCTGCTGAAGACCGTCAGCGAAACGGCGTCGCAGCTGCAGCAATACCTCCACGCCGGCAGCCGGAAGTAGAGGGCGGCCCGAAAGTCCCGCCTTCTTCCCGCCGCTTCACTCGTCCCGTGTCCCGGGAGCTTGCGCTCTCCGCCTGAGCCATCCGGGGGTCTCCGGGACGACTCCTTCCGCCCGACCCTCCTCCAGCCCATCCGATTCCCGGTGCTCGTGAACCTAGCGTCCCTTGAGGAAGGCCTTCACCGCCGCGGCAGCCGCTTCCCGGGTCCAGAAGGCGTCCCGGAAAGCGGCATCGTGGGACCCGTCCGTGAGGGGGAGATGGAAGACGCGGACGTACACCGCGCCGCGGTAGTCGGTCTCGAGCACCTCGAAAGTGCTTCCGCTGAGAGTGCTCACCTGCCGGCGCCGGGCCGGGAACCGGTCAAGTTCCTGATCCCTCACCTCCGGAGGTGTGCCCCTGCCCGTGCGCGGCGGGGGCGCCGGCTCGCTTGCCCTCCCTTCTCGGGAGACTTCCAGGAACTCGACCCCCATCCCGCACCGGAGAGTCCGCTTGAAAACGGGGGGGAGGTCCCGCGACCATCGGACCACTCCCCGTGTGCCGACGGTGCCGTCGGGGTATTCGATCTGGAGGGCCAGTACGGTGCCGGGCGGGTAGATGATTCCGGCCTGGAGATAGATCCCGCCCGCGGAGATGTCCTGGGCGTACCCGGAATGGGCCAGATCTCCGGGGCCGAACCGGACCTGCAGCCGCTTCTTCATCCGGGAGTGGCGACGGCGCTCTCTCTTTTTCTCCGGCTCGGTCATGAAAGGCCCCGGGTCCGGAATCCGGCGGCGGCCGGGAGATTGTCACATGACGGCATCGGCGATTCCGCCCGCCTCACCCATGCAGGGAATTTTTCTTGCATGATCCTCTTGAACCCCCGCTCGTCCGGCCGCATATTGGCTGCCTCCTCCATCCCGATCCCTTCGAGGCGCCGGAACGATGAAGATGTTCCTTCTTTCCGAGAGCTTTTCGATCCGCGTCGGCCACAAGGGGATCTGGATCTGGGTCCCCGCAGCCTGCAGCGAGCCGATCTACCTGGACGCCCGCCGCCTGGCCGAGATGGGCCTCGGCCTCCTGGAGACGCGGGATGGCCGGAGTGGCCCTTCGGCCCCGGGAGGCGTCTCTCCCCCTTGCGCCCCTTCGGGCCCGAACCGCTTCAGCCAGTAGTCCATCTCCTCCGGTGACGGGCTCGACGGCTTCCCGCCGCCCGGGACCGGCTTGCGGGGGGCCCGCTGCAGCCGGCGGAGAAAGGACTCCGAGGAGATCCACCGCACCCCTTCCGCCTGAGCAATCCTCCCGATGTCCTTCCGGTCCGAGGTCACCACGGTGAGAGATCTCCGCCGCTTTTCCTTCTCGATGATCTCCAGGATGAGATGGTCGGCGGTCTGGGGATGCCGCGAGAACCGGACCTGGACGCCGGTTGATGCGGCCTTTCTCCTCCGGCCTTCCCCGCCGCCCCGGCCGTCGAAGATCACCACGATTTCCGTGTCACCGGTCCTGTAGGCCCCCACCATCGCGACCAGCTGCTCCCGGGCCTCCTCGAGGCTCCTTTCCGCCTGGTTCTTGAGGACACCGTCCTTGTAGAGCAGGTTGTAGCCGTCGATCAGGATCTTCTCCAAATCGCACCCCCGGCGTTTTATAACATGCGACCCGGAGCCCCGCAACCTCGGCCCCCCGCAATCTCACGCCCGCGGCGAGACCTTGACTTGGGAGTTCCGGGGACCTTACCATGTCGCGGTCCGCACCAAGGTCGCGATCCCGCCCGGGACCCTCCCGGGCCGCACCCGGCGAGGATGAGTCCTCCAGGGGCCGGGATCGGGAATGGAAACCCGAGGAGATTCCCCCATGGCCGAACCCAAGGGAGCCCGGAACAAGTCGGGGAGCTCCCGGCCTTCCGAACCCAGGAACGTCGTTTCCGATCTCATCCCGGCAAACCCCATGAAGGCACGCACGGCCTTCTTCCAGATCGTCCTTCTGCTCGGGATTCCTCTCGTGCTGCTGCTCCTGGCCCGGTTCATCCTGAGGCAGTTCTTCCCCTCCCTGGGGTACTAACCCGAATTATTCACGAAGCTCCTACTGCGACCGCGGATCTGGCAGCCCTGACGGGCGTCCTCGGGTCTCGTACCCTGCGACGTACTGCTAGTACGCCTCGGGTCCTCGCCCCTGCGCGCCGCTCCTGCGCGTGCCCGTGATGGCAGCCATCTCCACGGTCTCGCTACGGACCTTCATGAATAACTCGGGCTAAAGACCGCTTTCCTCCCCGGGGAGGATTCCCCCATCTTCCCGGGGCGATCACCCGTGGCATCCTCCCGGTGCGCTCTCCCGTTCTTGACAGTCTCTCAGGCCTTTGATTAGCATGAACCCGCTTCAGGCGGGGACCACGTCTCCCGCGTGTCCCGTCCGCTGGCTTCACATCATCCCCCCGCCGGGATCCGGCGGGAGAGCCCGGAGGTGGCGCTTTGGTCCAGCATTCCGGAGAGGCACTCTCTTCCATGGAAACCGACGCCTACAGGCAGGAGAAGCTCGTCGCCCATTTCAAGGACGGTGACGTGGCCCGCGGCTACTCCCCGGATTTCCGGCCCGAGAGCGAGGTCTTCCACCTGATGACCTGGGACGGCGACGTCACTTCCTCCCGCAAGATCCAGGTGGACAAGCTCAAGGCCCTCTTCCACGTAAAGACCTGGGGCACTCCCGGCGGGCACTCGGACCGCCGCAGGGAGTTTCCTTCCGGGGAGGATTTGGAACGGGCCCTGAAGAAGGACGCTCCCCGGACCATCGTAGAGTTTTTCGACGGTGAGGAGGTCTGGGGCTACAGCCAGGGCTATCACTCGCCGGCCCCCGGCTTCTTCCTGATCCCGGCCGATCCCGGGGACAACAACCAGAAGATCTTCGTGGTCCGCTCTTCCATGGTCAACATCCAGTTCCTGGACAATTGAGACAGCCGTGAAGAGGTCCCCGCTTCGCCGGGCCGTAATGGCCCTCCTGGTCCTGTCCGCCGCCCTGCCCGCTTCCACCCTTCCCGTTCAGGCCGGGGAGAAGCAGTTCCCGGCCATCGTGCACCTGCGGCACCCGGACGGGCGCGAGGAGATTGTGAATGTCTCCGACCTCCGCTTTGTCTACTACGATCGCCGCTTCGTCCGCCATCCCACCGGATTCGGAAAGCCTGCAGACCTGGAGATCCGGGACCTGCCCCGGGAAGTCCATTCCATCCGGGACGAGGAACTGGCGCGACTGAGGTTTGCGAAGATACGCAAGGCGGTCTTCATGTACCGGGAGGAAGGCGGGAAGCGCCTTCTTCGCCTGGTGGTCACGCGCTCCTCCCGGCGCCGGAAGCCGGCGGACTGGCCGGGCGGCCATCTCCGGAACGCCAACATGTCCCTGTTGCCCCATTTCCGGGGGTGTGTCGGCGACCGGACCATCGACTTTCCGCTTCCTCCTTTCGTGGAGCCGCTGAGCTTCACCGAGCCGATCCTGACACAGATCGATATCCTGCCCCCCGTCCGGGGCCGCCGCCGATAGGCCCCCCGACCTGGGGTGACCGGGGCCGGCGCCTCCCGGTCTCCGGCATCGGGAAGCCATGGAGGCCGCCATCCATCCGCAGCGCTGGCCCCTCTCCTTCCTCTTCTTCGTATCCGGCTTCGCCGGATTGACCCTGGAAGTTGTCTGGGCACGCCGCCTTTCCCTGCTGACCGGGAGCGGCGTCCGGGCCTCCGCCGCCGTGGTGGCCCTGACCCTCGCGGGGCTCGCACTGGGGTCCCGCTGGGCGGCGACGAGGGCGGACCGCTCATCCCGCCCGCTGGCCGCCTATGCCCTCCTCGAAGGAATGATCGCGCTTTGGGCCCTCGCCACTCCATGGCTGTTCCGGCTGCTCCCCCGGCTGGTTCTCGCCCTGCCTGCCGGAAGGGATCCGGCTGCCGCGGACCTGGGGCCCGGCACCCTCGCGGCGACGGCGGTCCTTCTCCTGCCAGGGACGTTTCTCATGGGGGCCACGACCCCCTTCCTCGTGCGCCACGGATCCCTCCACTGGCTCCGGCCCGGGAGCGCTCCCGCCGGGAATGGGTCCGCCGGCTCCCTGCTGGGGGCTCTCTACGGATGGACCACGCTGGGAGGGGCCGCGGGCTCTCTGGCCACGGTCTTCGCGCTTTTGCCCGAGATGGGGATGGCTCAAACGATTCGGGTGGCAGGCCTTCTGGATGCCGCCGTCGCGGCCTGCGCGATCTTCCTTTTTCGGGGCCTGCCTTCCTTCCGGG
>Ga0315276_10002931_pt1 | contig 15619 bp, 15 predicted proteins | sample YL17G05_0_MG_FD_204542 | JGI IMG/M metagenome (GOLD analysis project Ga0315276, IMG submission 204542) | Sediment microbial communities from Yellowstone Lake, YNP, Wyoming, USA - YL17G05_0 | ecosystem: Environmental > Aquatic > Freshwater > Lake > Sediment | place: USA: Wyoming | collected...
CGGCCCTTCGTGATCGTGCCCTCTTCGAGGTTTTTGAAGGTCTCCTCGTACAGGGCGGCTAAGGCAGCTCGGTCTAACTGCTGGTCACTCGATGGCAAAACCGTACTCATGGTGTGAATCCTACTCTTCCGACAGGCGTCGGGTGCTGATGGTTATACACCGGCATTCACTCAGCCTTGCGAATGCCGGCACTGGACTGCTGAACCGGAAACTCGATGGCACCTAAGGAGGCGATGCGATTCATCACTGTGCGACTCACCTCCTGATAAAACTGCTTGCCTTCTCCGTTCTCCCCATTCCTGGAAAACGTAATGGGCTCCCCATACAACACAGTCACAGGATGAAAGCGCGGCCACATAGTTCCCATCGGCAACACCTCATAGGTGCCCTTGAGATAGGCCGGAACTACCGGACAGCCCGTTTGCGCCACAATCACCCCAATCCCTGGCTTGGGAAATTGTAACCGTCCGTCCAGGCTGCGACTGCCCTCAGGAAAGATCACCACGATCTTTCCTTCCTTGATCAAACTAACTGCCTTGCCAAATGCGTCACGGTCCAACCGGCCGGTCCGCAAGGGAATCCATCCCAACCATTGGCAGATAGCCTTGAAGCCTGGAACCGGAAAGAGATCGCTACGCCCCAAATACCAGGCCCGCCGCCTTATCCCACAACCCAGGAAAGGGATATCCAGGTAACTGGCATGGTTCGCCGCAACGATGAACCCGCCGGTCTTGGGAACCGCCCCAATGACTCGATAGCGAAAACAGAGCCACCCAATGGTCCGGAAGAAGATCCACAAGATCCCATAGATAACCGAACTCACAACTTCGCCGCAATCACAGCCATCATCTGGTCCACCACCTCGGTAGCGGACAAGTTCGAAGTGTCAATATGCCGAGCATCCTCGGCAGGAGCCAGCGGGGCAATCGAACGGGAACGATCCCGCGTATCACGGCTCGTCAAATCGGCGCTCGTTTCCTCAAGTATCCCGAAATGTCCCGCCGCAACGAGTTCCCGATGCCGGCGTTGCGCCCGGACATTCGGATCTGCTTCGAGGAAAAATTTCACGTCCGCAGAAGGGAAGACCTTCGTCCCCATGTCCCGCCCTTCAGCCACCACCGCCCTACCCTGTCCAATCTGTCTCTGGATGGGCAACAGCCAGGCCCGAACCGCAGGAATTGCCGAGACCACCGATGCCGCAGCCGACACGGCAGGCGTCCTGAGGTCGCCGGTCACGTCCTTGCCATTAACCATCATCGTCGAGGTTCCGTGATGAAACTGCATCTTGAGCGAGAGAGTGGGTAGCAGAGCGACGACAGCCTCTGCGTCAGCCGCATCCAGGTTAGACTCAATCACGGCCCAGGCTGTCGCCCGATAGAGGGCTCCCGTGTCGAGATACAGGCAGCCCAATCGAGAGGCCAACAACTTGGCCACCGTACTTTTGCCGACACCAGCCGGACCATCGATCGCAACAATCAGCCGGTTCGCCTGCTTTTCTTCCGCAACACTTCCCACGCTGTGGCCCCGCATTATAGCCGTCACTGGCATTCCGTCAATAATTCCAACAGTGTGCGATGAAACGCTGGAAACGATGTCTCGATGCAAGCCGTCTCGTCAATCAGGGTTGGTGCCGAAGCGGTCAGGCCCGCGATGGCTAACGACATTGCCACCCGATGATCTCCATGGCTGCGGCCACACGTAGCCTCTAATCGACCATTATTCTCTGCCGTTCCAAGTCCTCGCACAACCATCCCGTCCGACTTTTCCGTGATCTGAGCCCCCATCGCGCGCAACTCTGCCGACACCGTCGCAATCCGATCACTCTCTTTCACCCGCAATTCTTCGGCCCCGGAGATGATCGTCTCACCTTCAGCCACTGCAGCCGCGACACAAAGGATGGGGAATTCATCGATCGTCTGTGGGATTAAGTCCGGCCCGATCACCATCCCATGCAGCCGTGCCGACTTCACCCGGATGTCCGCGACCGGCTCTCCTGCCTCTTCCCGCCGATTGAGCAATTGAATATCCGCACCCATTCTAGTCATCACGTCCAACAAGCCTGTTCTTGTCGGGTTGATCCCTACGTGATGAATCGTCACATCCGAGCCAGGAACAATCGTTGCCCCCACGATAAAGAACGCTGCGGCAGAGAAGTCACCAGGCACGACTAATTGAGGCACCGCATTCCACCCAACCGAAGGCCGTCCCTCGACCAGTAGAGTAGTCCCTTCCCGTTGAAACCCGACACCGAAAAACTGAAACATCCGCTCCGTATGATCACGTGAGAGGCGAGGTTCTGTGATGCGAGTCGTCCCTTCGGCAAACAAGGCCGCGAACAACAGAGCGGATTTGATTTGCGCGCTCGCCACCGGCGAAACATAGGTGATCGCATGGAGGCGACTTCCCGTCACAGCTAAAGGCGCAAGTTCACCGCCCTTGCGGCCGGCAATGGTCGCCCCCATTTCCCGCAACGGCTTGACGATCCGCCCCATTGGGCGACGCCGAATCGATTCATCGCCGGTCAGTACCGCAAAAAAGTCCTGCCCCGCCAGCAGACCGGTCAGGAGACGAATGCCCGTTCCTGAGTTCCCGCAATCGATCGGCCCGCTCGGCTCGGTCAGACCCCAGAGTCCCTTGCCATACACACATAATTCCTCAGCCGATTCATCAATGCGTACACCGAGAGCCTGGAACGCGCGCATCGTATTAAGACAATCTTCTCCTCGACCGTAGCTCGCAACCCTGCTGACCCCGTTCGCCAAGGCTGTCAGGATGATGGCGCGATGGGTGATCGACTTATCGCCAGGGACGGAAATCGTTCCCTGTAAATGTCGACCTGGTGTGATCGTCAAAGATGCCATAGATGTGCTACGCGGACACAGCTGGTTGAGCGGAAAGTTTCTCTCGTTCCTGCCTTGCTCGTTCGAGCTCCTTCTCGATTCCTGCAGCATCGCTTACTCGAATGAGCTGTTTCAATTGGCCCAGCGAGCGCTCATAGGCTTCAATAAACGTGACCACGTTATCGCGGTTCCAGAGGAAAATATCGCGCCACATTTCAGGCGAACTGGCGGCAATCCTGGTCGTATCCCGTAACCCGCCACCCGAGTGGCTCGCCAGATCGAGGGAGGGAATCTGCTGATCACGAATCTCAGCCAACGCATTGATCAAGGCAAAGGCCGCCACATGGGGCAAATGGCTCACCGCGCCGAGAATTTTGTCATGCAGATGGGCATCCATCGTCTGGACCACCGAACCAGTCTCCTGCCACATTGTTCGTACCTGCTCAAGCGCCTGCGGATCCGTCGTCTTCGTCGGCGTGATGATACAGCGCGCACCCATAAAGAGCTGATCCGATCCGGCGGCCACGCCCGTCTTTTCCTTGCCGGCAATGGGATGGGCCCCGACAAAATGGACACCAGCCGGCATAGCCCGCTCAGCCTGTTCCACCAAGAGGCCCTTCACGCTTCCGACATCGGTCACAATCGCGCCTTTTTTCAAACAGGACGCCCACTCCGTCAAGTGCATGCTATAGGTGTCGACCGGCGTTGCCAACACAACTAGATCGGCATCCCTTACTCCGTCTTTGGGGTCGATGACGTAACGATCGATCGCGCCCAACTCAACCGCTGCCTTCAAGTTTTCGACACGACGCCCAACCCCAACGACACTTGTCGCCAACCCCTTTCTGCGAAGGATCATGCCGAGCGATCCGCCGATCAGCCCGACTCCGATAATCGTTACCTGCGCGAAATGCAGTGCCATTTTTCAAGCTGGACCGAGACCGAACCTCAATCCTGAGTCCTTCAAACACAGTCCTTCTGATTACAGTTCTCGACCGACCGCGACCGCGATCTTTCGCATGTCATACATCAATTCCTTGAACTTGCTCGGCTTAATGGATTCTTCACCGTCACACAGCGCACATTCCGGATTCGAATGGACTTCGATCAGAAGGCCATCCGCCCCAGCGGCCACTGCTGCTTTCGACATCGGCGCCACCAGATTCCACTTGCCGGTGGCATGGCTAGGATCGACGATGACAGGCAAATGCGAGAGCTCCTTTAGGGTCGGAACCGCTGCGAGATCGAGCGTATTGCGATATTGCGTCTCGAAGGTCCTGATCCCCCGCTCGCACAACATAACGTTCTGATTCCCGCGGGACATGATGTATTCCGCCGAGAGGAGGAATTCCTTGATCGTAGCCGAAAGCCCCCGTTTCAACAGCACCGGCTTGTCGTATGCCCCAACCTCCTTGAGGAGTTCAAAGTTCTGCATGTTGCGTGCGCCAATCTGGATAATGTCGGCTTTTTCGAGAAACAATTCGATGTCGCGGGTATCCAGGATCTCACTGACCACCGGCAACCCGGTCTGCTTTTTCGCCTCAACCAGATAATCCAATCCTTCGCGCCCTAACCCCTGAAAGGAATACGGGGAGGTGCGTGGTTTGTAGGCTCCTCCTCGCAAAATACTCGCTCCAGACGCCTTAACCTCGTGGGCAATGCCGACCGTTAATTCGAGCCGCTCCACCGCGCAGGGCCCCGCCATAATGACCAACTTGTTGCCGCCGATCTTGACGCCGCTCACATCGATGATCGTGCCTTCACGCTTAAACTCCCGACTGACAAGTTTCCAAGGTGCGAGAATCGGCAACACACTTTCAACGCCTGGCAAGGCCGTAAGCGGCTGGTTATGCAGTATTCGATCGTCACCGATTACTCCAATGATCGTCCGTTCCTGACCGGTCGTGAGTTGAGACTTCAGCCCCAACTCACGAAGCCGATCGATAATGTGGTCGACTTCCCGTTCACTGGCTTCTGGCTTTAATACAATAATCATGTTGCCCTCACCCTGCACTCAATACGAATGGATCACCCGCTTGAGCACAGCCAAGAATTCCTTATTTTCTTCTTCCAGGCCGATAGTCACCCGAACCATAGGCCCCTCAATATGACGAACGATGATGCCCTCCCTCAGCATGGCCTCAAACACCGCGCGACCATCTCGTCCGATATCGACATACACAAAATTCGCTTCGCTTGGGATCGGCGCAAACCCGAGCGATGTCAGTCCCTTGACCATCTGCTCCATCCCCGCTACATTCACCGCCCGACTCCGCGCCACATGCTCGTCGTCACCGAGGGCGGCAAGCGCGGCGCGCTGTGCCAGACTGTTGGTGTTGAAGGGGGGGCGGACACGGTTCAAGAAATTGGTGATCTCCGCTGTCGTCACGCCGTACCCGACTCGCAATCCTGCGAGGCCATAGATTTTCGAAAACGTCCGCAGCACGATCACATTCCGCCCTTGCTTCACATAGGCCATGGAATCGGGAAACTGTGGACTCCGGACGTACTCGAAATAGGCTTCATCGAATACGACGACGACATGAGCCGGCACGCGCGAGAGCAGACGTTTGACTTCATCGGCCGAGACCATCGTTCCAGTTGGATTATTGGGATTACAGAGGAACAGAAGCCGCGTGCGGTTGGTGATGGCGTCCGCCATCGCAGAAAGATCATGCCGCCACTGCTTCAACGGGACGATAATAGGCTTTCCGTGAGCGGCCGTGACTTCCATCTTGTATATGACGAAGGTCTGATCAGCCATGACCGCTTCATCGCCCGGAGCTAAAAACGTACGGGCGAGCAGGCCCAGGATCTCATCCGATCCGTTCCCGAGAATGACCTGATCCGGGGTCACCTTCCAACGATCAGCCAGAGCTTGGCGCAGGCGAAACGCACCGCCATCAGGATAGCGATGCAGCGTCGCATTCCCCTCGCTCAAAGAGGCGAGCGCCTTCGGAGAGGGACCCAACGGATTCTCGTTGGACGCCAGTTTAATGATGCGTGCGAGACCCAGTTCTCGTTGGAGTTCCTCAATCGGCTTCCCGGGAACATAGGGACTCAGTGAGGCGATATCTGGATGGACCTTCAGTGGCATGGCATCAATTGTGGACCGGATAGGATCCCAGCACTTTTATGAAAAGGCAGCGGCCGGTAATTTCTTCGACGGCTTTCTTAACCCGCTCTTCCTCAATATGCCCTTCAATATCGACGAAGAAAATGTACTCCCAGGCTTTTCGTCTGGAAGGACGCGACTCAATTTTGGTCATGCTCAGGCCATGCGAAGCGAAGGGCCGGAGGAGATCGTACAGGGCACCGACTTTGTCTTTCACCGAAAGCATCAATGAGGTCTTGTCTTTCGCCGTCCGTTGAGGCGGCTTCTGAGACAAGATGAGAAAACGGGTCACATTGTTTATATTATCTTCAATGCGGGCCTTAATGACCTTCAATCCGTACAGCTGGGCCGCCAACTCCGATGCAATGGCGGCGACAGAGGGATTTCCTACGCACAGTTCCGCGGCACGTGCTGTGCTCGCCACCTCCGACACAGGCACATTCGGGAGGTTGGTTTCCAGCCAATTTCGGCATTGGGCAATGGCGTGAGGATGAGAGTGGATTATTTTCACCTCTTCCATCACGCCAGACTTCGACATCAAATGATGGGACACCTCCTGGAGAATTTCGCCATAGATTAGGAGATTGGAATCAATGAACATATCGAGCGTGTGGTTAACCACACCTTCTGTCGTGTTCTCGATCGGGACCACGCCAAAATTGGCTCGCCCACGCTCGACTTCACTGAACACGTCCTTGATGCTATTGACCGGAATATATTGGGCGGACGACCCGAATTTCTGCATGCAGGCCATGTGAGTAAACGTCGCTCTGGGACCGAGATAGGCCACCTTCTGAGGGCCCTCGAGAGAGAGGGAGGCGGACATGATTTCTCGATAGACTGGCCGAATCGCCTCGGATGGAAATGGCCCGGTGTTCTGTTGTATGAGGCGCTCGATGATGGCCGCCTCACGCGCCGGGGTATGTAGATTGGCCTCAGCATCCTCCTGTTTCTTGAGCTTGCCGATCTCAATGACGCTTTGGGATCGCTCATTCAGCAAGCGCAAAATCTCGTCATCGATTCGATCGATTTCTTTCCGGTAGTCGGAAAGGCCTCCGGACATAGCTAACCCCCTCTTCCCAGCCCAGTGAGGCGGTCACCCGTCCGTCGGCTGGAATGGCACAAGCTAAGCAAGAAATGATACAGGAACCATTCCCGGCAATGCAAGGAGCCCCTCGACGTTTCAGGAACTTGCGTGACAATCCCTGTCCGTTCGAACCTGCTCTCAGAAGGACCAGACACATCACAAGAAGAGGGAGGAAGTTGGCCGTTTGAAATGATCGAAGGCCAGTTTCGTAGCCTGGCGGCCACGGCCGGTTCTTTCTAGGAAGCCGGCCTGAATCAGATAGGGCTCGTGGACATCTTCAAGGGTACCCTTGTCCTCCTGGACTGCTGCTGCCAGGGATTCCACCCCGACCGGTCCTCCGGCAAACTTGTCGATGATGGCCAGAAGAATCTGGCGATCCATCTCATCAAACCCCGCCGTATCGACGCCCAGCCATGCGAGCGCGTCCTGGGCTATGGTCTGGGTGATTCGTCCCTCAGCCTTGACCTGGGCATAGTCGCGGACCCGCTTGATAAGCCGGTTAACGATGCGAGGAGTCCCGCGAGCACGTGAGGCAATTTCTCGCGCTCCCTCGGAATCGATCGGGATCCCGAGTACCCCCGCCGATCGTGTCACGATGGTCTGGAGTTCAGTTGGAGAATAGAACTCCAGGCGGTGGACGAGGCCAAATCGGTCACGGAGTGGAGAGGTCAGGGCGCCAGCCCTAGTCGTGGCTCCGACTAGCGTAAACCGGGGGAGATCCAATTTCACCGTTCTGGCTGCAGGCCCCTGGCCGATCACGAGATCAAGCTGGTAATCCTCCATTGCCGGATAGAGAGCCTCTTCGACGGAGGCAGGGAGTCGGTGAATCTCGTCGATGAACAGGACGTCGTGCTCTTGGAGGTTCGTCAGGATGGCGGCCAAATCGCCCGCATGGGCCAAAACGAGACCGGAGGTTGAGCGAAGCGCAGCCCCCATCTCACGAGCAATGATATGGGCAATGGTGGTTTTCCCTAATCCGGGGGGGCCATAAAAAATCGTGTGATCGAGCGCTTCGTTCCGCTGCTTCGCCGCCTCGATACAGATCCGCAGGGATTCTTTCATCCGCACCTGTCCAACATACTGCTCCAAGGTCTGCGGACGCAGCACATTTTCGATGCTTCGTTCTTCGTCTGTGATCTGCATGCTGACGACTCGATCGGCCATCATACGGGCCCCTCTCGCTGTGGTCTTATTTTTTCTCAGGTGTTGGAAAGTACTTGGGTGGAGACGGCAAAGCCCCCTGCCCTGGCGTTGCTGTACTCCCGCAGTCTGGCGGGCACGTTTTACCGCCTTGGGTCGGATCCGGGAGGTTGAGCTCCATCTTATCCAGCTGACATTGCGTGACCCTCCCCCCGTCCTGATTTCCGCAGCGAGCCGGCACAGACGAGTTGCCGATTTCGCGATAGCCCTCGGGACAGGATCCACAGACAGAAAGCAGATTCCCCCCCAACGGGACACATTGAACGAGGGTTGGGTCGCCATCCTTACAAATCTCTTTGGACTCGGTCACGCCCGTGGTCGCATAGCCTTCCGGGCATTTGCCGCAGGTCTTTCGAATGCTTTTCGCTTCGCTCGACTCTTCAGCTGGCACGGGTGTGGCCCCCTGCCCCAATAGGAGCATGACAAGTCCGAGGGACAATTGAGTCTGGACTACTCGTTGAATCAATCTCGTCATCACCCTTACCCCCTTGCAAGCTCCTTCAGAGATTCACGAATCATGTCTTTGAGCACCATGGACTCAGGATTGGATTTCTTTACCTGTTTCAGCGCCTCTTTGGCATCTTGTGGACGATAACCAAGATTCACGAGCGCCGACAGCGCGTCGTCGTATGTCGCATCCTGCCCCTGCCTGGGTGAGTCACTTGCAGGCGCGAGGCCAGGATGTAGTTTTCCAACTTTATCCTTGAGCTCCAACACGAGACGACTTGCCGACTTGTTTCCGATCCCTGGAACCGTTGTCAGCTTCTCGACATCTCCCGATTGAATCGCCGGGACCAGGTCAGACACTGGAAGAGCCGACAAGACACTGAGAGCTAGCTTAGGTCCGACGCCGGACACGCTGGTCAGCAGTACGAATGCATCTTTTTCCTGAGACGTCAGAAAGCCGAAGAGCTGAATCGCATCTTCGCGGACATGGGTGTGAACGCTCAGCGAGGTGCTTTCACTGAGATTGGGCAACCCATAGTAGGTGCTGAGAGGAATAAAAACTTCGTAGCCGACGCCGTGCACGTCGAGGACCAGATAGGTCGGCGCCTTGAAGGCCAATCGGCCTGTCAGTGAGGCGATCATAATTTATAGGACAACGAGGAATAATGAGCGCAGAACGCTGAGCGAAGGAGGAAGATCTTGCGTTCTCCATTCATCGTTCAGCGTTCCGCGTTGTTGATCATCCAGCGGCGGCCACTTTCTCCATCACCTCGTCGGAAATATCAAAATTCGCATGAACCTTTTGCACATCGTCGTGCTCGTCCAAGACTTCCATCAACTTGAGCATTTGTTCAGCTGCCTTTTCCTCGAGCCTGATCGTGTTCTGCGGAACAGAGGTGACCTCCGCAAACACAGTGTCGATCTTCGCATCGGCAAGGGCTTTCTTTACTGCTTCAAAGTGATGCGGATCCGTGAAGACCTCAAAGCTTGTCTCGCCCACCTTCACGTCCTCCGCTCCTGCGTCGAGCGCGAGGGACAGCAGCGTATCTTCGTCTACTTTGCCCTTCTCAATCGTGAGCAGTCCCTTCTTGTGAAACTGCCAGGAAACGGCGCCGGCTTCTGCCATGCTGCCGTGATTTTTCGTAAGGAGATTTCGTAACTCGGCGACGGTGCGATTGCGGTTATCGCTCATGATTTCCATCAATACGCCGGTCCCCCCAGGCCCATATGCTTCCAAATGGAACTCTTCATAGATCACGCCGGGCAATTCTCCCGTGCCGCGCTGAATGGCTTTTTTTAGCGTATCGCCAGGCATATTGGCTTCTTTGGCCTTCAAAATAGCCAGCCTGAGCCGCGGATTACCATCCGGGTCAGAGCCTGAACGAGCCGCAATCGTCACCTCGCGGATAATTCTGGTGAAGATCTTCCCGCGTTTGACATCCATGGCCCCTTTGTGCCGTTTAACCGTCGCCCAATGGCTATGTCCACCCATGCTCACTCCCTGCAGCCGGACTCAGGAAGACCGACTGCGCAAGAACGTGATGTCAATCGATTAGAGCCTGTACTCGTAGCACAGCGTTTGGAAAGGTGTCAATTGTGCGGGAGGGGGCGTACTGCGACAGGATTAATCACTCTGAATAAATTACCAGCTGCATACCAATTAGCAGAATCAAACCGACCCAGAGTAATTCCAATTTGGAAGACCCCGCGTGCGACGGGGAGCGGAACCAATCGGATAGCAGTTTGGATGAACCAGCTGTCATCGCCATGGAACCCATAAGCGCATGGCCCATCGCGATTTTGTGAGCTGAGGGATGGACGCCGTGCGAATGGCCGAGCAACATCAGTCCCCCGATGATGGCAAACAGGGGCAGGGGCATAGCCCAAACCGCATGGCCGTTCTGCCCACATCGGCGGAGCAACTCGATGATCCCAACCGTCAACGACAAGAGCCCGTAACTCTTATGCTGAATGATTTCCGAGTCACTGCCGAAGAACGTCCGCGTGAAACTGAGCGTGCCGATCGGCCAAGCATCATGGTCACTCCAGACAAGAAGAAAGGCGCCTGCTGTGAGCAAGGCTACCGGCAGAAGGAACCTGGTCCAAGCCCAGAATGATATTGCCAGCGCCTGGCGCAGCTCACTGAGACCGATGATAAGCACCAACATGCCGGAAAGATGATGATTGAACTCGGAGTAGGCGATGCCCGCTACGGACCCTTCCCACCCCGCCTGGTGATCCGCAGCCCCATGATGTTCTTGGCCGGTGGGGACTGCTTCAGGCACCGATGCCTGACCATGTTCATCATGCTGCGCCCATAGCGGCACGGCTGACAAAAACAGGCAGACCATAATGACGAATCCCACCGAGCGACCCCAGTGCGGTTCCTCTAGGACGCCACCATCACATCTGCTGCGTAAAGGGAGGGCCCATTCGGCTGACCGGATGGGCCCTCGTGCCGTTATCCTCATATTCCCGCGTTACCTGCTCACATGAACTTCATAAACTTATCTTTTGCCTCATCCATCACTTGAGCTGTAATGGTCGCCATCCCGCGCTCCTTCGCCACCCGCTCAACCTCTTTACGGGCCATCGGACGGATGAAGTCCGGAATATTCTCCAGCCGTTTCTCAGCCTCAGGCGTCCAGGTCATCCCGTTGCTCGATTCGCTTTTAGAATCGTCCATCACTTGCAACGTGATCGTCTGGTAGCCCTGCTTGCGAGCAAAGGCTTCCACGCTACTCTGAACCATCGGTTTCACGAATGAGGGAAGACGGTCGAGCTTCTCCTTCGCATCGGCCGACCAGGTGAACTCTGATGTCACAGCTCCACCGCTGCCGGGTTTACCGCCAGAGGTCAGACCCATTTCCGCCACCATCGCAGAGAAGGGACAGCCGCCACTGGGCTTCTCTCCCGGCTTAGCTGCCGGTGCAGCTGTGGCTGCCGCTACCGCCGGCTGACCACCTTGGACCTTCTCGTTCAAATAGGCCGCCATCTGACCAGAGCCTGCGGTGGCTTCGTCTTTCAGTGTGCCCCGTGTCATTTCAAAAGGCTCGGCCGCAACAGTCCGCCCCCCCAGCTGCACTCCGAGCGAGCTAACCATCTGGGTTTCGCCAGGATTTGTCACCATAGAGAACTTGGCATTGCAGGACGGACAGCCGAAGAACACGCCAAGCGTGCCCTCACCCGGCTTCTCCACCTTCTCAAAGTTCATGTATGTTTCACAGTTGAGGCACACGAATTTCATGGCGTCTCCTCTTAGATGCGTAACATCACAATTTATCGGCGAGCACCTTCTTGTAATCAAGCAATGTCCTGATGCGCCCGGCAATTTCTTGGTAGCGTTGAATCGTCGGGTATGTTTCGTCGAGCAACGGCTCGCCTTTGTCAAAGGTGCGCGCGAGCTTCCGGTCGAAAGGAATTCGTCCGAGCAATGGCAGGTCTAGCGCCTCACACATTGCCTCGGTGTTGCCCTCAAACAACTCGTTCACCTCCCCACAAGAGGGACAGCGATACTCACTCATATTCTCGACCATGCCCAGGACCTTGATCCCCATATCGCGGGCATAGGTGACTGACTTCTGCACCACATCCGATGCCACTTCTGACGGCGTCGTGACGACGATTGCTCCCGCCAGGTCCGGAATAAATCCGGCGATGACCGGCGGCTTGTCCGCTGCGGCCCCGGGAGGTAGATCGACGAGGAGATAGTCGAGTTCGCCCCAGACGACATCGGCTAAGAATTCTCGGATAACATTCATTTCCATCAGCCCCAACCACACAGGGCTGACATCCATTGGCCCCTTCCAGCGAACCGGCGACGCATCGTCCAGGAAGAAGTCCATCGACGCGACTTTCACCCCGAGCGGTCCGACCGGTGGAATCGCTCCCTCAGGCCTCATGGTCAATGACTGACCGTGCATACCCAACATGCGAGGCACGCAGGGTCCGTTCAGATCCACGTCTAACAGTCCGACCTTTGCGCCCTGCCGTGCAAAGGCCAAGGCCAGGTTCACCGTGGTCATGCTCTTGCCCACGCCACCTTTTCCGCTCATGACCACCAACTTGTGCTTGATGCCGGCCATGCGGGTATGGACTAGTTTGGTATTTTCCGAAATCTGCGCGAGTACTTTGGCGTCGTCTGAGAACTTCAATTTACCAAGAATAGTTTTCAGATCCTTTTCGACCGCCATGGATGATATCCCTCGTTAACTGTGTAAATACAGTGAGATTGAACGGTACCACAGGGGTTTCTGGAGAGTCAAACAAGAGGGAGTCGTTTAGAAATCAGACGGAATCGGACGCAGGATGCTCAAAAAGTCCGGCCAGCAAGGCCGCAGCGGTTACGGTTGGCCACGGTTATGGTTGGTGAGAATTCTGAGCTTACTTCGTCTCAGCCCTGACCTGAACCTTGGCCTACCAAAAACGCGGGCTGACCTTTTCAGCATCCTACTAGATTGAATACTGAAAGATTGGCTTCGCCCCGATCGCCTGAGCCAGGACTCCACGACATTTAAGTTCCTCAAGAATTCGTCGCGTAGCCGCATCAAAGTCTGCCGGGCCTGACAGCACGATATCCGTATTGGGCGGGGCTTCTTCTGGTGCCTTGCTCATGTGAATGGCGATGACAGGAACCGGGTGGACGAGCGTCCGAATTGCCTGTGCCGCTTCGACATAGGCCATGCCGAAAGGATTGGTCGTCGAGACCACAATTAACCCGGTATCAACAAGCAGCCTGGCCACCTCGCCATAGCGGCGGGCCATCTCTGTCGCCTGTCCTCGTTCTCCCTCCGAGAGATCTGCATCAAGTCCGCGGCGGAGATTCTCTCCGTCGAGCAAGTACGCATGCCGACCGTCTGCTACAAGCCTGGCCTCGATGGTCCTGGCAAGGAAGGACTTTCCCGTATGTCGCCCCCCGGTCACCAGCACAATGGCGGCTCGGTGGCCATACTGCTGCGCGCGATCTTCGACGCCGACCTCACCCTTCACCCAGGCAAAGTCGCGCTGCCGAGCTTCTTCGCGGAGAAACTCCTGATCGTCATGAACCAGTTCTGTCACGATGCCGCCGCCGGCAATGTCATACTCATCCACGAGGACAAACCGGCCCGTCGACTCAAACGAGGCCGAGAGGTCAAACGCGACCGGCGCTTTGGCCCGAATCGTCATTTCAGCAACCTGATTCCTATTCACTACGCTACTGCCTTGTTGCTGAGCCAGATCCATCGTGTCAATGATCCGGTGAATGGTGGCCACTTCACAATCCACTTCCTTCGTCGCCACTCTGAGCTGATAGCGCCGCCCCCGCTCCAACGGCTTCCGGCCCAGCCAGAACACATTGGCTCGAAAGGCCGTCGATACCAGCGGGAGTTGCTCCTGATGTGAGGCGATCTCTCCTCGTTCTACAAAGATCTGCTCATCGAGCGTGACACCAACTGACTGGCCTGCATGACCTTCTACTGGCGGGGGATCAACATTAAACGCTTCGATAGATTTGACCGTCGCCCGTTTGTTCGACGGTGAGAAGACCAGGGAATCGCCAACCTTCAATTGCCCTGCCGTGACGCGTCCGGCGATGATGCGACGGGCGTCGAACTTGTACACGTCCTGAACCGGCAGGCGAAGCGGCTGTTCGGATCGTCCCGGCTCCCTCCGAAAGGCACTGAGCGCGTCCAGCACGGTGGGACCGCTATACCACAGCATTTTTTCGCTCCGCTTGGCGATATTATCCCCAAGCTTGGCACTGACCGGAATGACCTGCTGTGGAACCGCCTTGAATTGCCCAAGGAACTCTCGATATTCCTTTTCGATTCCGTCGAACACATCCTGCCGATAGCCGACCAGATCCATCTTGTTCACGACGACGGCAAACTGGCGCACGCCCAGGAGCGACAAGAGATAGCCATGCTTCTTGGACTGCTCCTTCACGCCCTCTAAGGCATCAATCAGCAGCAACGCCCCTTCAGCCCGGGCTGCCCCTGAAATCATGTTCTTGAGAAACTCCTTGTGCCCCGGCGCATCGATAATGATGTACTGCCGGCCCTTCCAGCCGAAGAACGTCCGCGCCGTATCGATAGTGATTCCCTGCTCCTGTTCTTCAAGAAACGCATCGAACAGGAACGCGTACTCGAATTCCTTCCCCTGCTGCCGGCAGATGACTTGGACCTTTTCCAGCTTGCCGTCCGGCAGCGATCCCGTGTCGGCATAGAGACGCCCCAGCAAGGTGGACTTTCCATGGTCCACATGCCCGACGATGACGATATTCAGATTGTCAGATGGTTTCGAGATTGTTTCTACCATTTTTGACTCCAGAATGTTCAAACAGGCAGCCCAGCAAGGCCGCAGGGGAGGAAAAACCGCAGGCGTACCCTCTTGGGTACGTTGAGGATTTTTTCGACCCGAGAACGCCGTTGGATGCCTGTTTCAACATTCCGCCCTACATGTACCCGTCTTTTCGGAGTAGCTCCATCCCGCGCCCCTCATCCTGCGCGCGGCCCGATCGCTCCGCCACCGTGGTATGCCGCAACTCATTAATAATGTCGTCCACGGACTTCGCAGTCGATTTGATCGGCGTCGTGCAGGGCGCGCAGCCGAGACTGCGATAGCGGGTCCCATCCCCCTTGTCGAGATAGAGATCAATGAAGGGAATGTTCTCGTACTTGATGTATTCCCAAATATTGATTTCTGTCCAATCCAGCAGCGGATGGATCCGGATGTGTGTTCCGGGAGGAAAGGTCGTCTTGAATTGATCCCAAAGCTCCGGCGGTTGATCGCGAAAATCCCAATCGCCATGTTTGTCACGCGGCGAGAAATAGCGTTCCTTGGCTCTCGTCCCTTCCTCGTCTGCACGCACACCAAGAATGATGCCCGTATAGCCCTTTTGCTCGATCAGTTGCTTAAGGCCGTTAGTTTTCAAGGCCGTACAGCAGTTGA